>Ga0180219_1000110_pt1 | contig 98278 bp, 95 predicted proteins | sample eDN3rd30CBELigMG_FD_151338 | JGI IMG/M metagenome (GOLD analysis project Ga0180219, IMG submission 151338) | Enriched Miracle-Growth compost microbial communities from Emeryville, California, USA - eDNA 3rd pass 30_C BE-Lig MG (version 2)... ...
GCGAATCGGCCTATCGCGTGCTGATGGGCGTGCTCGAATCGCGCACCGGGCAGACGCTGTCGCCCAACCGCATCTGGCGCATCGAAATGTCGCTGAAGCCGGTGATGCAGCGGCACGGCATCGAGGACCTCGACGCGCTGGTCGCGGCGCTCGTCACCTCGACGAGCCGGCAGCTCCTCGACGACACGGTCGACGCGATGCTGAACAACGAAACCTTCTTCTATCGCGAGCACAGCGTCTTCGACGACATCGCGGCGAAGGCGCTCGACCATGTCCGCGCGGCGAATGCGGCGACGCGGCGGCTGACCATCTGGCATTGCGGCGTGTCGACCGGACAGGAAGCCTATTCGATGGCGATGCTGCTGGCCGAGCAGGGCGAGGCATGGACCGGCTGGACGGTGCAGATCGTCGGCACCGATGTCAGCTATCAGGCGATTTCGCGGGCGCGGGTCGGGCTCTATTCGCAGTTCGAGATCCAGCGCGGGCTGCCGGTGCAGCGGATGGTGCGCTGGTTCGACCAGACCGACGCGGGCTGGCTGGCCAAGGCGGACCTGCGGCGCCGGATCGACTTCACGGTGCAGAACATGCTGGTCGACCGGCCGCCGCTGACCGCGCCCGCCGACCTGATCTTCTGCCGCAACCTGCTGCTCTATTTCGCGAAGCCGATGCGCGAGAAGGCCTTCGCCCGGCTGCGCGCGATGGCGGCGCCGCAGAGTTTCCTCGTGCTCGGCGCGGGGGAGACGGTGCTGGGGCAGACCGACCAGTTCGTCGCGAGCCCGCGGCTGCGCGGCCTTTACGAGCCCGCCGATCAGCAGGTCCGCCGCGTCGCGGCCTGACCTTGCAATTTGGCCGGCGGTGGCGCAAGCGGAACCGGGGCGGCGCAGAGACGGGCAACGACAGGCATGAGCGATTTCATCGAACGCTGGTCCCCCAATTTCGACGAGCGGTCGCTGCCTATCTCGATGATCGTGTTGCATTATACCGGCATGAAGACCGGCGCCGAGGCGATCGATCGGCTCGCCGACCCCGCCGCCAAGGTGTCGGCGCATTATGTCGTCAGCGAGGACGGGCAGATCACCCATATGGTGCCCGAGGACAAGCGCGCATGGCACGCGGGCGCGTCGCACTGGCGCGGAATCAGCGACGTCAATTCGGCGAGCGTCGGCATCGAGATCGTCAATCCGGGGCACGAATGGGGCTATGTCCCCTTTCCCGCCGAGCAGGTCGCCTCGGTCGTGCGGCTGGTCCATCTGATCAAGGATCGGCACGCGATCACGCGCGGCAATGTCGTCGGCCATTCGGACATCGCGCCGCGCCGCAAGCAGGACCCGGGCGAGCTCTTCCCGTGGGAGGAACTGGCGCGCCGCCGCCTCGCGCTGCCGCGGCCGACCCGCAAGCTGACCGATCCCCTGTGGACCGACGCGGGCTTCCTGCTCGCGCTCGAGCGGTTCGGTTACGACGTGACCGACGGCTTCGCGGCGACGGTGGCGTTCCAGCGGCGCTTTCGGCCCGAACTGATCGACGGGACGATCGACGGCGAATGCCGGGCGATCCTGCTGGCGCTGCTGCTGCCGCAGCCCGAGGGGGACTGACCGCCGGTTTCGACCGGTTGCGGACATAAGCGACGTGATCCCCGGCGAAAGCCGGGGTCCAGAGCGTTGGAGAGCCGGCGCTGCGCAGTCGCACTCTGGGCCCCGGCTTTCGCCGGGGATCGTCAAGCGACTACCATCCACCGAAGCCTGCCTTCTCTTTCATCGTCACCCCGGACTTGATCCGGGGTCCCGCTGGATACCAAAATCTGTCGGTGCCTCAAAAGCGGGATCCCGGATCAAGTCCGGGATGACGAAGGTGGAGGAATGACCGCTTCCCACCCCAAAGCAGACCCAACCACGCACCCTCGCAATCCTCCGTCATCCGCGCTATAACCGCCTCGCCAGAGGGTCGGGCGATCGCCGCTTCGCGCAAGCGAGGGGGAGGAAAGTCCGGGCTCCACGGAAACCACGGTGCCGGATAACGTCCGGCGGTCCCCGCGCAGGCGGGGGTCAGGGAAAGTGCCACAGAGAGCAGACCGCCAACGGCTTCGGCCCGGCGAAAGGTGAAAGGGTGCGGTAAGAGCGCACCGCGCGGACGGCAACGGACGCGGCACGGCAAACCCCACCGGGAGCAAGGTCGAATAGGGATGGCAAGAGGAAACTCAGGGCTGGTTCCGGCCCCGCCGTCCGGGTTGACTGCTTGAGCGTCCGGGCAACCGGCCGCCTAGAGGAATGATCGCCCATCCCCTGAAAAGGGGTGGACAGAACCCGGCTTACAGACCCTCTGGCGTTTCTCTCCCATCGACATCGCGGGGAACGGCCGCGCGCGCGGCGCGTTCCGATGAGGACAGACGAGAGGGAGACGCGTGATGAAAGTCGTCGACGACCATATCGAAGTCACCGATGAAGAAGCCACCAGTGCGGTCAAGGGGCATAATGTCCGCTATGTCCTGGGCATATCGCTGGCTGCGGTGATCATCGTGCTGTCCGCGATCTGGATCATCCCGGCATTGCTGCGGACTTAAAGCGACGTACCATAAATCTGCAACGCCCCTTATCCGTTCGTGTCGAGCGAAGTCGAGACACCCATCGGCGTGGGGTAAGGCCGATGGGTGTCTCGACTTCGCTCGACACGAACGGGATGATGGATCAGGTTTAAGGCTCGATGCTCTAGGCTCATGCCGGATAGGCGATCGCGACGATTTCCCATTCCTTGGGACCCGCGGGCAGCACGACGGTGCGCAGGTCGCCGACCGCGGCCCCGCGCAGCGCGCGGGCGAGGGGGCTGTTCCAGCCGATGCGGCCGGCGCCGGCGTCGGCCTCGTCGTCGCCGACCAGCGTGACGGTGCGCCGGGCGTCGTCCTCGTCGGCAAGCTCGACGGTGGCGCCGAACCGGATGCGGCCCTTGTCGGGCTGCGCCGCGGGATCGACGACGCGCGCGGCCTTCATGCGCCGGGCAAGGAAAGCGAGGCGGCGGTCGATCTCGCGCAGCCGCTTGCGGCCATAGATATAGTCGCCATTCTCGCTGCGGTCGCCGTTGCCCGCGGCCCAACTGATGATTTCGACCAGCTTCGGGCGTTCCTCGCCGAGCAGTGCGTCATATTCGGCGCGCAGCGCGGCGAAGCCCGCCGGGCTGATGATGTTCGTCCTTTCCCCCGCCATCGCAGCGTCAGCCCGGATTGGACTTGCCGAGGTAGAAGCTGAGCGGCGTCTTGGGCAGCGAGCGGCCGTCCTCGCGCAGCGTGTCGTAGACGACGGCGTTCTCCAGCACGCGCTGGACGTAATTCTTCGTCTCGAAGATCGGGATCGCCTCGATCCAGTCGAGGATGGGAATCGACCCGGTGCGCGGGTCGCCATTGGCGCGCAGCCATTTGTTCACATTGCCCGGTCCGGCGTTGTAGGCCGCGATGGCGAGCGGGTAGCTGCCGCCATAATAGCTGAGCATCTGCCGGAAATAGGTCGACCCCAAGGTCAGGTTGTAATTGGTGTCGCTGGTCAGCGAGGCGGCGTTGTAGCCGAGGCCGAGCTTGCCCGCGACCTCGCGCGCGGTGCCGGGCATCAACTGCATCATGCCGCGCGCGCCGGCGTGGCTGACCGCCTGCCGGTCGAACTGGCTTTCCTGCCGCGCGATCGCGTGGATGAAGGTCCAGTTGGATTCATGGCCCGCGGGAACGCGCACGGTCGGAAAGCCCGAGACCTCGACCGCGTCGAGACTGTTCGCCTGCGCGCTGCGGCCGATCATCACGCCTAGGTCGGGGCGGCCGATCTGCGCCGCGAGCTGGCCGGCGAGGACGTGGTCGGCGGGCGTCATCGCCTCTTGCGCGAGCGCGCGCAGGAAAAGCGACTGTTCGCGCCACGCCCCGATCTCTCCGAGCGCGCGCGCGGCGCGGACGAGACGGTCGTCCTCGAATTCGGCCTTCTCGGCCGGGGTGACCTGAAGGGTCGGGGTCGCGGTCGGCCGGGGCTGCGGCTGGCCGAGGCGTTCGAGCGAGAGCTGGCCGTAGAACTGGTCGTAATGCTGCGCGGCGTCGGCGAAATAGCTGTCGGCGGTCGCCCTGTCGCCCGCCGCGAGCGCGGCGCGGCCCGCCCAGTAATAGCCCTTGGTCCGCGTCTGCGCCGAGCGCGCGGCGTCGCCATAGGCGCGGAACAGCCGGACGGCCTCGGCAGGGCGGTTCAGACTCCTGAATGCGATCTGGCCGGCGAGCCAGGCGAGCGAAGTATAATCGTCGCGTACCCCGAGCGGGGTTTCGCGCACCACCGTGCCGGGCGGCAGCGCATCGTCGAGTTGCTTCGCGATATTATAGGCGGTGCGCTTGTCGCCGCCCTGATCGGCAAGCCGGGCGTTGGTCAGCAATGTTTCGAGCCATTCCTCGGCATCGAGCGGCGCCTCTGTCAGCGCGCGCGGTCCGGCGAGCAGCGCGCGCGCCTCTCCGTCGCGGCCCGAACGGCGCAGCCAGGTCGCCTTGGCGGTGATATAGCCGGCATCGGTGCGCAGGAGCGAGGGATCGGCCGCCTCGACCGCCGCCGCCTGCATCGCCGCGTCGACCGCGCCGCTGCGCATCGCGAGGCGCGCGGCGAAGACGGCGCGCTTCGCCGGCGAGGTGAAGGCGAGCTGGCGCGCCGCGGCACCGCTGTTGTTCGACCACAGCAGCCGGTCCATCCGCGCGTCATGGTCCGCAGGGGTGATTGCGCCGGGGAAGAGGGTGAGGACGCGGCTGACCTCATCGTCGCTGAGCGGCCCCGAAATCCATGCGCGGCGCACCGCGGCATTCGCCTCGTCGCGGCGGCCCGAAGCCTTGAGCGCGAGCGCCATGCGCAGCTCGCCGCTCGGCGTCCTGGGCGGATAGGCGGCAAAATAGGCGAGGGTGCGCGCGGGGTCGAAACTGTCGATCGCGATCGCCTTTTCGGCGCGCGCGCGCATCTTTTCGGCGTCGGGCCAGCCCTTGTTCGCCATCAGGAAGCGCGACAGCCGGTCGAAGGACGCGGTCTGGTCCTGCGTCAGCCGGCGCCATTCGATCAGCGCGTCACCGACCGAATTGGTCGCCGAGGGCGGCGCGGCCGACATCGAGGCGAGGCCCATCTGGGCGCGATACCAGGCCATTTGTTCGGGGGTGAGTTCGCTGGTGTGAGCGATGCCGGGAAAGAGGAGGGCGGCCGCGAGGGCGAGACGGGAAATCCGGGGCAGCTTAATCATGCCGGGCATGTTAGTGGCAAACTCCTTGCGGGGCGCTGAATAGGCGTCCATTAGGCGGCGCGCCGTCCCTTCCTATCGGTCGCGGGGCGATTCTTGTAAAGGAGCGGAGCATGTTTTCCGGGTCGATTCCCGCCTTGGTGACCCCCTTTCGCGACGGTGCGTTCGACGCGCCCGCCTTCGCGCGGCTGGTCGAATGGCAGATCGGCGAGGGGACGAGCGCGCTGGTGCCGTGCGGGACGACCGGCGAGAGCCCGACGCTGGGCTTCGAGGAACATTATCGCGTCATCGACTGCTGCATCGAGGCCGCCGCCGGCCGCGTGCCGGTGATCGCCGGTTGCGGGTCGAACGATACCGCGACCGCGATCCGCCACATGCGCCACGCGCAGGCGGCGGGCGCCGACGCCGCGCTGATCGTCGCCCCCTATTACAACCGGCCGACGCAGGAAGGATTGCTCGCGCATTTCCGGGCGTTGGCCGAGGCGAGCGACCTGCCGATGGTCGTCTATAATGTGCCCGCGCGCACGGTGACCGACATCGGCGCCGAGACGATGTGCAGGCTGGCCGAGATCCCGTCGGTCGTCGCGGTCAAGGATGCGAGCGGCGACCTGGCGCGCGTGACGATCCACCGCGCGGGGGCAGGTGCCGATTTCTGCCAGCTCAGCGGCAATGACGATCTGTGGCTGCCGCACGCGGTGATGGGCGGCGCCGGCTGCATCTCGGTCACCGCCAATGTCGCGCCGCGGCTGTGCGCCGATTTCGCCGCCGCCTGCGCCGCGAACGACTGGCCGCGCGCGCGCGCGCTGCACGACCGCCTGTTCCCGCTGCACAAGGCGATGTTCTCCGACGCTTCGCCGGCGCCGGTCAAATATGCGCTGTCGCGCGTCCACGACTGGTTCTCGCCCGAGGTGCGCCTGCCGATCATCCCGGCGTCCGGCGCATCGCGCGCGGCGGTCGACGCCGCGCTGGACGCGGCAGGGGTGCTGTAGGTTTTCCCATGGCCCGCCCGCAGTCCGCCGCCGAATTCGACAAGAAGAAGGTCGTTGCCGAGAACCGGCGCGCGCGCTTCGACTATGCGGTCGAGCAGGTGTTCGAGGCGGGAATCGCACTACAGGGCACCGAGGTGAAATCGTTGCGGTTCGGCGAGGGCACGATCGCCGAAAGCTATGCCGAGGTGACGGGCGGCGAGGTGTGGCTGATCAACGCCAACATCCCCGAATTCAGCCACGGCAACCGCTTCAACCACGAGCCGCGGCGGCCGCGCAAATTGCTGCTCAACGGCCGCGAGATCAACAAGCTGCACGCCGCCGTCGCGCGCCAGGGAATGACGCTGGTGCCGCTGTCCATCTATTTCAACGGCCGCGGCCGGGCGAAGGTCGAACTCGCGCTCGCCAAGGGCAAGAAGGCGCACGACAAGCGCGAATCGATCAAGGAACGCGACTGGAAGCGCGACAAGCAGCGGCTGCTGAAAGAGCGCGGATGAGCGGGAACAAGCCCCGCGACAAGGCGGCCTTGATGAACTGGATCCGCCGCAACTCGCCGACGCGCGAGGAACTGCTCGCGAGCCGCTTCATCCGGCCGTTCGCGCACCGCGTCGCGCACAGCCATTTGTGGCGCTTCACGCGCACCTCGGTGCCGCGCGGGACCGCGCTCGGCCTGTTCGTCGGCATCTTCTTCCTGATCCCCGGCGTGCAGATATTGGGGGTCGCGCTGCTCGCGCTGCCGTTCCGCGCCAATATCCCGATCGGCGCGGCGATGACCTTTCTGTCGAATCCGGTGACGACGCCGTTCATCATCGCGGCCTCGGTGTGGCTCGGCGACCGGATGTTCGGGCTTCACGCCAATGTGGCGACCTTTTCGGTGATGGTCGAGCAGGGGGCGACCGCCGCGCAATGGTTGCGCTGGCTGCTGTCCGATGCCGCGCCCGCGCTGATCGCCGGGCTGTTCGTCATTTCGGCGGTGTCCGCGCTCATCGGCTATGTGCTGGCAACGCTGATCTGGGACAATTGGATCCGGCTGCGCTGGCGGCGCAAGCTGCACCGCGCGCGCGACCAACGACATGAGGCGTCGACGAGCGACACATCGGCCGGTTGAACCCGTCCCTTGCCCGGTTATAGCTGGGGCATCCCGGCCTTGCCTTGCCGCATGGCAGGCGCGGCCGATCCTTCTTGAACTGGGGACTATCATGATCCGTCTGACTTTCGATTCGCGCCTGCTGGCGAGCGTGGCGCTGGGCGCCTTTTTGCTGGGTGCGGCTCCCGCCTCGGCGCAGGAGGCCGCCGATCCGGCGGCGGCCGCCGCCGCGGCGGGCGAGCCCGCGATCGGCACCTATGGTTTCGATGCCAGGGGCATGGACCGGACTGTGCTGCCGGGCGACGATTTCTATGCCTATGCCAATGGCGCGTGGGCGACGGCGACGGCGATCCCGGCCGACAAGTCGAACTATGGCATGTTCACCGAACTCGCCGACCTGTCGCAGCAGCGCACGCGCGATATATTGGAAGCGGCGAAGAGCGATCCCGGCAGCAAGATCGGCCGCGCCTATGCCGCTTATCTCGACGCCGCGGCGGTCGAGGCGAAGGGGCTGGCGCCGATCGAGCCGTGGCTGACCAAGGTGCGCGGCGTCGACAAGGCGGGGCTGGCGGCGCTGCTCGCCGAGGCCGACCGCAACGGCGTGTCGCATTTCTTCGGCGGCTATGTCGGGCAGGACGACAAGAATCCCGACGTCTATATCTATTCGCTCTATCAGGGCGGTCTGGGGATGCCCGACCGCGATTTCTATCTGAAGGCCGGCGCGCGTAACGAGGCGTTGCAGGCCGCCTATCTGAAGCATCTGGAAAATATGTTGGTGCTGGCCGGCGAGGCGAATGCCGCGGCGCGGGCGCAGGCGATCTATGACCTCGAAAAGCAGATCGCGACCGTCCACTGGGACAAGAACGACAGCAGCGACGCGACCAAGGTCTATAACAAGATGACGATCGCCGAACTGGCGCAGGCGGCGCCGGGCTTCGACTGGGCCGGCTTCATCCGCGGCGTCGGCGTCAACGAGGATTCGATCCTCGTCGCGCAGCCGAGCGCCTTCACCGGCGAGGCGAAGCTGATTTCCGAGGCGCCGATCGCGGTGATCCGCGACCTGCTGCTCGTCCGCAGCCTCGACGATTTTTCGGACGTGCTGCCCGACGCGGTCGCGAAGGAAAGCTTTGCCTTCTACGGCACCGCGCTGTCGGGCACGCCCGAGATGCAGGAGCGCTGGAAGCGCGCGGTCGATTTCACGACCGGCAATCTCGGCGAAGCGGTCGGCCAGGATTATGTCGCCAAATATTTCCCGCCCGAAACCAAGGCGGCGATGGACCGGCTGGTCAGGAATGTCATCGCCGCGCTCGGCGAACGGATCGACAAGCTGAGCTGGATGCAGCCCGAGACCAAGGTGAAGGCGCGCGCGAAGCTCGCCAATTTCACCACCAAGATCGGCTATCCCGACAAGTGGAAGGATTACAGCAAACTGGAGATCAGGTCCGACGACCTGTTCGGCAATGCGTTGCGGTCGAACCAGTTCGCGCATGACGACAATATCAGCCGCCTCGGCGGGCCGATCCGGCGCTGGGAATGGTCGATGACCCCGATGACGGTCAACGCCTATGCCAATTTCGGGATGAACGAGATCGTCTTTCCGGCCGCGATCCTGCAGCCGCCCTTCTTCGACCCCAATGCCGATCCCGCGATCAACTATGGCGGAATCGGCGCGGTCATCGGCCACGAGATCAGCCATCATTTCGACGACCAGGGCGCGAAATACGATCAGACCGGCAAACTCGCCGACTGGTGGACGGCCGAGGACGTCAAGGCGTTCGATGCGGCGGGCAAGGCGCTGGTCGCGCAGTACGACGCTTATGAGGTGCTGCCCGGCGAGCATCTCGACGGCACCTTCACCCTCGGCGAGAATATCGGCGACCTCGCCGGACTGACCATCGCCTATGACGCCTACAAGAAGGCGCTGGGCGGTAAGGAAGCGCCGGTCATCGACGGCACGACCGGCGACCAGCGCTTCTTCCTCGGCTGGGCGCAGGTGTGGCGGCGCAACTATCGCGAGCAGAATCTGTCGCAGCGCATCACCACCGATCCGCATTCGCCGTCGATCCAGCGGGCTTGGGTCTCGCGCAACCTTGACCCTTGGTATAAGGCCTTTCAGGTAAAGCCGGGCCAGACGCTCTATCTGGCGCCGGAAGACCGCGTCCGCATCTGGTGAGACGCCAGCAAGGGAAAGACCAGCATTGACCGCGACGAGCCTGCTTTCCGCTGACGCAGATTTCGGCAGGGGGGCGGGTTCCGTCGCGCCGGCGCTGGTGCCGGGCGACCTGTCGCGCACCGATCTGGCGCTGATCGGCGGGCTCGCGCTGCTGTCGGTGGCGCTGCTGTTCTGGGCGACGCGCGATCCGGTTCTGGCGGGCGGCTTCCTGGCGGGACTAGCCGTGGCGGCGGCCGGGCTGCTGTTCGTGCGGCGATTGTTCCCCGCTGCCGCGGCGGGTGAGGTGGCGGCGCCCGACTGGGCGATGCTGCGCCAGGCGCTCGCGCACGACGATATCGCAATCGCGGTCACCGACCGCGCGGGACGGATGGTCTGCGCCAACGACCTGTTCGCGACCTGGTTCGGCGGCTTCGTGACGCCGCCCGGTCTGCCACTGGAAGGGCAGGGCGCCGATCGGCTCAAGAACGCCGGCCGCGCCGCGTGGCGCGACGGCGAAGGGCATGCCGACGACATCGCGGTCGGCGCGCTGCGCCTGCGTGCGCAAGTGACGCGCAGCGGGCAGGCCGAGGATTATCTGGTCTGGCGCTTTTCGGCGCCCGAACAGCTCGACCTGTTGTCGGAGATCGCGCGCCATCTCGATGGGCCGGCGGGGCGGACGCTGGGCCAGGCCGGGGTGATGGGCGCGCTGGTCAGCGCCGAGGGGCGGCTGCGCGCCGCCAACCCGGCCTTTCTGCTGCGCGCGCTCGGCGAGGGCGATCAGGCGCATTATGCCGGGCGCGATGTGTCGCCGATGCTGCGGCTGGGCGAGGGCGGATCGCTGTTCTTCGCACGCGAGGGCGAGCGGGCGACGCCGCTGCGGCTGATCCAGATTCCGCTAGCGCCCGCCGACAGCGGCGGGCCGATCTTCCTCGCGCTGATCGACGAGGAATTCGGGCCGGCCGACCGCGGCACCGCGCAGACCTATGTCGAGACGCTGCTGTCGCTGCTGCCCTTCGGCCTTGCGATGGTCGATCGCGACGGGCGCTTCCTGTACATGAACCGCGCCTTCACCCGCGCCGCCGGCGTCGCCGAGGGGCGAATGCCGCGCTATCCGGGCGATCTCGTCGTCGGCGAGGACAAGGGGCCGCTCGCCGACATGATCCGCCGCCACAGCAGCGGCCAGCAGGTCGGCGGCGACCTGTCGATCCGCCTCGCGGGCCAAAGCGACGAGCCGGTGTCGATGCGCGTCGTCGGGGTGCGCGGGCTGGGCGAGGCGGCGGTGCTGCTGAGTCTCAAGGATTCGAGTGAAGAATCGCGCCTCAAGCGGCAGGTCGCGCAGCAATCGAAGATGCAGGCGGTCGGGCAGCTCGCGGGCGGGGTCGCGCATGATTTCAATAATATTTTGACCGCGGTTCTCGGAAGCTGCGACCTGATGCTGATGCGCCACACGCCGGGCGACAGCGACTATGACGATATCCAGCATATCCGCAGCAACGCCAATCGCGCCGCGAGCCTGACCCGGCAGTTGCTCGCCTTTTCGCGCCAGCAGACATTGCGGCCGCAGATATTGCAGCTTCCCGACGTGATTTCGGAGGTGTCGCACCTGCTCAAGCGGCTGATGGGCGACACGGTCGAGCTGGCGGTGCATCATGGCCGCGGGCTCGGTGCGGTACGCGCCGACCCGGTGCAGCTCGAGCAGGTCATCATCAACCTCGCGGTCAACGCGCGCGACGCGATGATGCCGGGCGGCGGGACGCTGACGATCGAGACCTATCCGGTCGCGATCTCGACGGTGCGCGAGATGGGCAGCGAGATCATGCCGCCCGCCGATTACAGCGCGCTCAGGATCAGCGATACGGGCGCCGGTATCCCCGCCGACGTGCTCCCCAAGATCTTCGAGCCCTTCTTCACCACCAAGGATGTCGGCAAGGGCACCGGGCTTGGCCTGTCGACCGTCTATGGCATCGTCAAGCAGTCGGCGGGCTTCATCTTCGCCGACAGCAAGCCGGGCGAAGGCGCCAGCTTCACCATCTATCTGCCTGTCCACCGCGCGGCCGGCGATGCGCCCGCGCCGCCGCCGCCCGCCGCCCGGCCGAAGAAGAGCCAGTGGGGCACCGGCGCCATATTGCTCGTCGAGGATGAGGATATGGTGCGCGCGGTCGCGGAACGCGCGCTGACCCGTGCGGGTTATACCGTCGTGGCGGCGCGGCAGGGCGAGGAAGGGCTCGAGCGGTTCGAGGCGATGGACACGGTGGATCTGGTGATCAGCGACGTGGTGATGCCGGTGATGGACGGCCCCGCGATGGTGCGCGCGATGCGCGCCAGACGGCCGGGGCTGCCGGTGCTGTTCATGTCGGGCTATGCCGAGGAGCAGCTTCGCCAGTCGATCGACATCGCCGACGTCGCCTTCCTGCCCAAGCCCTTCTCGGTCGCGCAGCTTGCCGAGGCGGTGTCGATGGCGCTCGACGAGGCGGCGCATCGGGGCGATCATGGCTGACGAGCGCCGCATCCTGCTCGTCGAGGACGATGTGCTGATCGGTATGATGCTGGTCGATATGCTCGACACGCTCGGCTATCCCGAGCCGGCGCAGGCGGCGGCGATCGACGAGGCGCTGGCGATCGTCGACGCCGGGCCGGTCGCGGCGGCGCTGATCGACATCAATCTGGGCGAGACCAAGGGCTGGCCGGTCGCCGACGCGCTGGCCGAGCGCGGCATTCCCTTTGCCTTCACCTCGGGCGGCGGCGACGCGATCCCGCCCGCCCATGCCCATCGCCGGCTGGTGACCAAGCCGTTCCGGCTGAGCGAGATCGAGGCGGTGCTGGTGGAGCTGTTCGCGGAATAGGTCGTGGGGGGGGCCGGAGAAGGCCCGTCATTCCGGCGAAAGCCGGAATCTCGACGGTGAGACATAACGCAGGCCGGGAGATTCCGGCTTTCGCCGGAATGACGGAAACGGTGCTTGAACATCGGTATTCGTTCCCCTCTTGTTCTTCGAGAACAAATGCCGTACAGAGGTCGGGCGTTGCGATGCCTCTGCTGTCGCTCTAGAGCAGGAAAGGGACGGTCATGGCCGGACAATTGTCACTCGTCGAATCGGGGAAATCAGTGAACGGAACGGACAGGCAGAAGGCGCTCGACGCCGCATTGGCGCAGATCGACCGCGCCTTCGGCAAGGGCTCGGTGATGAAATTGGGCTCGAAGGAGGCGATGCAGGTCGAGGCGATCTCGACCGGCTCGCTCGGGCTCGACATCGCGCTCGGGGTCGGCGGCCTGCCGCGCGGGCGCGTCATCGAAATCTACGGGCCCGAAAGCTCGGGCAAGACCACGCTGGCCTTGCATGCGATCGCCGAGGCGCAGAAGACCGGCGGCACCGCGGCCTTCGTCGACGCCGAACATGCGCTCGATCCCGTCTATGCGAAGAAACTCGGCGTCGATATCGACGAACTGATCGTGTCGCAGCCCGACACCGGCGAGCAGGCGCTCGAAATCGTCGATACGCTGGTGCGCTCGAACGCGATCGACATCCTCGTCGTCGACTCGGTCGCCGCGCTGGTGCCGCGCGCCGAGATCGAGGGCGAGATGGGCGACAGCCATGTCGGGCTGCAGGCGCGGTTGATGTCGCAATCGCTGCGCAAGCTCACCGGTTCGATCAGCCGCTCGCGCTGCATGGTGATCTTCATCAACCAGCTGCGCATGAAGATCGGCGTGATGTACGGCAATCCCGAGACGACGACGGGCGGTAACGCGCTGAAATTCTATGCCTCGGTCCGCCTCGACATCCGCCGCACCGGACAGATCAAGGACCGCGACGAGATCGTCGGCAACACGACGCGCGTCAAGGTGGTCAAGAACAAGGTCGCGCCGCCGTTCAAACAGGTCGAATTCGACATCATGTACGGTCAGGGCATTTCCAAGATCGGCGAGATCCTCGATCTCGGCGTCAAGGCAGGGCTGGTCGAGAAATCGGGCGCCTGGTTCAGCTATGACTCGATCCGCATCGGGCAAGGCCGCGAGAACGCCAAGACCTTCCTCGCCGAAAATCCCGAACTGATGACGCGGCTCGAAACCGCGATCCGCTGCCGCACCGACGAAGTGGCCGAGGAAATGATGACCGGTCCCGACGGGGACGACGACGATCTGTGACGCCATCCGGCCGGGTCGCATCCGCGACCCGGCCGGCCGACGGCGGCGGGCCCCATGCCCCTTGAACCTGCATCCCTCTCCGCAGGTCGGCCCGCCCGCCGTTGATCCCGCATGCGGGATCAAAGCGCTATTGGCTCCCGGCCACCCAGAATGTCATGCGTAAGTCAGCGCCACGATTCCCTTCGTGTCGAGCGAAATCGAGACGCCATGGGTCTTGCGTTACATCCATGAGTGTCTCGACTTCCGGAAAAGCCGGAAGTGTATTCCGGGCGCCGACGAGGCAGTCGAGGGTTTGACAAGCACGGGCAGATAGGCCGGATTACGCATGATGCTCCAGGCGCCGAATTTCTGGCAGGCCAATGCGAGCTGTGGCAAAAGTCGGCGCGGGAGGATCACGCTATGCGGGTGGCGAATCGCGGGTGGACAGTTGCGCGGATATTGTTCGGCCTGTTCTTCCTCTATGCGCCGTTGATGGTGATCGTTCAGTTCGGTGGACAAAATCCGCCCGAAACGGTGGCCGCTGCCAGCGATTTCACATCGGCGCTGGACAGGACGGGGTTCATGAACCCGCTGATCATCGGCACGATGCTGGCTGGCGGCGCGGCCTTGCTGTTCGAACGCAGCGCTCCGGTCGGGCTGATCCTGCTTGGCCCCTCGATCGTCGTCATTACGGGTTTCCACTGGTTCCTGACCGGCAAGCTCGCGTGGGGGAGCATCTGGCCCGTCTGGTTCCTGCTGCTGGTCTGGCACTACCGCCATGTTTTTTCCCGGCTCTGGATGCCGCGAGTGCGAGAGGATTGACCGCTGCGAATTCGATAATCGTCGCCGTCGGCGTGGATGGACCGAACCGCCTTCCCTTTGGTGTCGGGACGCTCCACATTGTTATCCGACCGACGTGACCCGAGGAAAGCGCGATGAGCCTGATCGTCCACCATCTGAACAACAGCCGTTCGCAGCGCATCCTGTGGCTGCTCGAGGAAATCGGCGCGCCTTATGAAATCCAATATTACGACCGCGATCCGGAAACCAATCTCGCGCCGCCCGAACTGCTCGCGGTGCATCCGCTCGGCAAGTCGCCGGTGATCGAGGATGATGGGCGGGTCGTCATCGAATCGGGGGCGATCACCGAATATCTGTGCGAGCGGCACGGCGGCGGGCATCTGGTGCCCGCGCGCGGCACCGACGATCATGTCCGCCATCTCGAATGGCTGCATTTCGCCGAGGGGTCGGCGATGACGCCGATCCTGCTGCGCATCTATACCGCGCGGCTCGGCGCAGCGGCGGCGCCGATCGAGCCGCGGATCGCGCAGCAGCTCGATTCGCATTTCGCCTATATGGAAAGCCGGCTCGGTCCGAGTAGCCATTTCATCGGCGACGATCTGTCGGCCGCCGACATCATGCTGAGCTTTCCGGCCGAGATCGCGGTGATGCAGGGCATGGCACCGCGCTACCCCAAGCTCGCCGATTTCGTGAACCTATGCCATTCGCGCCCGGCATGGCAGCGCGCGAGAGAGAAGGGCGGCGCCTATTATGGCTATTGACCGCCGGCGTCTGGCGATAGCGGTGGCGGTCCTGGCGGCGGCCGTCGTCCCGGCGACCGCACAGCCGCCTGAGCTCGCACCCGAGGTCGAGCGCGCGACGGTCGCTCCCGAGGGACGCAGCTTCGCGCCGACCCCTGTCGACGAGCAGGCGGCGATGGAGCGTTTCACCGCCTATACGCTTGCGCTCGCGCGGCGCGATTTCAACGCCGCCTACGCGATGCTGCGGCCCTCTTTGCAGGCGGCCAGCCCGCGTGTGGAGTGGATCGCGGCGCTGCATGCGCGCGGGGCGCTGTGGGCCGACGGGACGATCCGCATCCTGCGCCTGACCTGGTATCTCGATCCGGCGGGCCAGCCGCCCGGCGTCTATGCCGCCTTCGATTTCCGCGGCGATCGCAAGGACGGGACGATGGATTGCGGCTATATCGTCGTCCACCGCGCCGCGGCGAGCGAGGCTTTCTCCATCGTCCGCACCGACACCTCCGAGGTTCCGCCCGAGCGGATGGAGGATGGCGTGCCTGGGGCCGACGTGCTGCACCAGCTTCCCTGCTATCTGGGCAAGGGAATCGCGACCGCTTTCTGATCGAGCCGCCCGATGACAGCGATGGTTGTTTCACCGCTTGTCGCATACCGATAAAATCCCTAATTCGCGCGCATGACATCGACCAACGACATTCGCCGTTCCTTCCTCGACTATTTCGCGGGAACCGGGCACCATATCGAGCCGTCGGCGCCGCTGGTGCCGTTCAACGACCCGACGCTGATGTTCGTCAACGCGGGCATGGTGCCGTTCAAGAATGTCTTCACGGGACTGGAAAAGCGCCCCTACAGCACCGCGGCCTCGGCGCAGAAATGCGTGCGCGCAGGCGGCAAGCACAACGACCTCGACAATGTCGGCTTCACCGCACGGCACCATACTTTCTTCGAGATGCTGGGGAATTTCTCCTTCGGCGATTATTTCAAGGAGCAGGCGATTCATCATGCCTGGACGCTCGTGCACAAGACATGGGGACTGCCGGCCGAGAAGCTGACCGCGACCGTCTATCACACCGACGACGAGGCGTACGACCTGTGGCGCAAGATTTCGGGGCTGCCCGAAGAGCGCATCATCCGCATCCCGACCAGCGACAATTTCTGGTCGATGGGCGACACAGGACCGTGCGGACCGTGCAGCGAAATCTTCTATGACCATGGCGACCATATCTGGGGCGGCCCGCCGGGATCGCCTGAGGAGGACGGCGACCGCTTCGTCGAGATCTGGAACCTGGTGTTCATGCAATACGACCAGCAGCCGGGCGGCGAGCGCGTCGACCTGCCGCGACCGAGCATCGACACCGGCATGGGGCTGGAGCGCGTCGCGGCGGTGCTGCAGGGCGTCCACGACAATTACGACACCGACACCTTCAAGGCGCTGATCGCGGCTTCGGTCGAGTTGACCGGTGTGCCCGCCGACGAGGCCCACAAGGCGAGTCACCGGGTGATCGCCGATCACCTCCGTGCGGCGAGCTTCCTCGTCGCCGACGGCGTGTTGCCGTCGAACGAGGGGCGCGGCTATGTGCTGCGTCGGATCATGCGCCGCGCGATGCGCCACGCGCATCTGCTCGGCGCGAAAGACCCGCTGATGTACCGGCTGCTGCCGGCGCTGAGCGCCGAGATGGGCGCCGCCTATCCCGAGCTGATCCGCGCTCAGCCGTTGATTTCGGAAACGCTGGAGCGCGAGGAGGTGAAGTTCCGCCAGACGCTCGACAAAGGGCTGCGGCTGCTCGAAGAGGCGACGGCGGGGATGGGCGAGGGTGCGACGCTGCCCGGCGACGTCGCATTCAGACTCTACGACACCTTCGGCTTTCCCTATGATCTGACCGAGGATGCGCTGCGCACGCAGGGCATCACCGTCGACCGCGGGGGTTTCGACGCGGCGATGGCGCAGCAGAAGGCGGCGGCGCGCGCGGCGTGGAAGGGCAGCGGCGAAAAGGCGTCGGACGAGATCTGGTTCGACCTCGCCGAAGCGAACGGCGGCACCGAATTCACCGGCTATACCTCGACCGAGGGCGAAGGCGAGGTGATCGCGCTGGTCAGGGACGGGGTACCGGTCGACGAGGCGAAAGCGGGCGACACGGTCGCGGTGCTGACCAACCAGACGCCATTCTATGGCGAGAGCGGCGGCCAGATGGGCGACAGCGGCACGATCACGACGCTGGGCGGCACCAAGGCGGCAGTCGGCGACACCGGCAAGCCGCTCGGGCGGCTGCACACGCATCAGGCGACGATCGAGAGCGGCGCGCTGAAGGTCGGCGACACGGTGCATCTGTCGGTCGATGCCGCGCGCCGCGACCGCATCCGCGCCAATCACAGCGCGACGCACCTGCTGCACGCCGCGCTGCGCAATCGGTTGGGCGGGCATGTGACACAGAAGGGCAGCCTGGTCGCCGAGGATCGCTTCCGTTTCGATTTTTCGCATCCCAAGGCGCTGACCGCGGACGAAATCGCCGCGGTCGAGGCCGATGTGAACGCGCAGATCCGCGCCAACGAGCCGGTGACGACGCGGCTGATGACCCCCGACGATGCGATCGAGGCGGGGGCGATGGCGCTGTTCGGCGAGAAATATGGCGACGAGGTGCGCGTGCTCTCCATGGGCAAGGCCGACGATAGAAGCTATTCGGTCGAGCTGTGCGGCGGCACGCACGTCCGGGCGCTCGGCGACATCGCGCTGTTCAAGATCGTCAGCGAAAGCGCGGTCTCCTCCGGCGTGCGGCGCATCGAGGCGCTGACTGGCGAAGCGGCGCGCCAGTGGCTGATCGGTCGCGACGAGGCGCTGAAGGCGGCAGCGGCGGCGCTCAAGACATCGCCCGACGAGGTGCCGGCGCGTGTCGCGGCGCTGGCCGAGACGTTGAAGAGGGCGGAGCGCGAACTGGCCGAGGCGAAGAAGGCGCTGGCCCTTGGTGGTGCCGGGGGGGGCGGCGCGGCGAGTGGCGGGCCGGCGGTCGAAGAGGTCGGCGGCACGAAATTCCTGGCGCAGGTCGTCGATGGGCTCGACCCCAAGGGGCTGCGCGGCGCGGTCGACGAGATGAAGAAGCAGGTCGGCAGCGGCGTCGCGATGCTGGTCGCGGTCAACGACGGCCGCGCCTCGGTCGCGGTCGGGGTGACCGACGATGCGACCGGCAGCCGTGACGCGGTCGAGCTGGTCAAGACCGCGGTCGCGGCGCTCGGCGGGCAGGGCGGCGGTGGCCGCCCCGACATGGCGCAAGGCGGCGGGCCGGACGGCGGCGCGGCCGATGCGGCGGTCGCGGCGGTCAAGGCGGCGCTGGCGGCGTAATCCTTTCCCAATTCCGTTCGCATCGAGCGAAGTCGAGATGCCCATCAGAGTAGCGCAAGGCCGATGGGCATCTCGACTTCGCTCGATGCGAACGGAAGAGAGGTGATGCCGATTAATGGCTCGATGCTCTGACGTCCCGCTGAGGTTACGCTCCGCCGGCCCATTCGGCGGCGAGGCGGGCGACCGCGGCGAGCACGGCTTCGTCCTCGTCGCGCATGGTGTCGGTGGCGACCGGCCCTTCATAATAGGCGGCGATCAGCAGCGGCGCACCCTGCGGCGGGAAGGCGATCGCGATGTCATTATATTTGTTCGTCATGCCCGGCGCCGCGGCGGTGCCGGTCTTGTGGCCGATCCGCCAGCCCGCGGGCAGGCCGGCGCGCAGGCGCCTGGTGCCGGTCGTCGTCGCGAGGCCCCAGTCGACCAGCCGCGTCCGCGATGCGGGGCTGAGCACATCGCCGAGGAAGATGGTGCGCAGCAGCGCAGCCATGGCGGCCGGCGCGGTCGTGTCGCGCACCTCGTCAGGGCCGACTAGGTTCAAATGAGGCTCGGGACGGTCCAGACGCGTCACCGGATCGCCCCAGGCGCGGAACTGGCGCGTCGCCGCTTCGGGACCGCCGACGAGCGGCAGCAGCAGGTTGGCGGCGGCGTTGTCGCTGGCGGTGATCGTCGCCTCCATCAGGTCGCCGACGGTCATGCCGCCCTCTCCGACGTGGCGTTCGGTGACGGGCGAATTGGGCAGCAGGTCGGCCTTGCCATAGGGAATGCGCCGGTCGAGCGTCAGCTTGCCGTCGTCGACCGCCTTCAGCACCACGGCCGACAGCGGCCATTTGAAGGTCGAGCAGAGCGCGAAGCGTTCATCCGCGCGGTGGCCGGTCGTGCGGCCGCTCGCCGAATCGAGGAAGGCGACGCCGAGCCGGCCGCCGGCCTGCCGTTCGAGCGCGGCGAGGCGTCCGGCGATCGGGTCGGGTTCTTGCGGTTCCTTCGCCGGCGCGTCGCTCGCATCGGGGGTGCAGCCCGACAGCAAGGTCCAGCCGGCGAAGCCCGCGGCGGATGCGAGCGACAGCAGGCGGCGGCGCGACAGCAAAGCGATGGTCATATCATTTCCTCATGGGTTCCGGGTGACACGGTGATATTTCGCGACTTCGGCCTTGCGTCCAAGCGATGTTAGGTCAGAAGCGACATTAGATTTTCTAGAGAGCTGGCATGGCGATCACCGAAATCTCGCTCAACCTGCTGCGCGCCTTCGACGCTGCGGCGCGGCTGGGCAGCTTTACCGAGGCGGCGAAGGAATTGTTCGTCACCCAGGCGGCGGTGAGCCACCAGATCAAGGCGCTCGAAAGCTGGCTGGGCAAGAGCCTGTTCCATCGCACCTCGCGCGGGCTGGTATTGACCGACGAGGGGCTGCTGCTCGCGCCGACCGTCGCCGATGCGCTGGCGCGGATCGAGCAGGGGATCGACCTGCTGCGCGGCGGCGTGGCGCGCGAGCTGCTGACGGTCGGGGTCGTCGGGACCTTCGCGGTCGGCTTCCTGATGCGGCACCTCCCCGATTTCCGGCGCCGCTTTCCGCATATCGAGCTGCGGCTGCTTACCAACAACAACAAGCCCGACGCCTCGACCGACAGCCTCGACCTGTCGGTCCGCTTCGGCGACGGCGCGTGGCGCAGCGTCGAGGCGGTGCGGGTGATGGCCGCACCGATGGCGCCGCTCTGCCCGCCGGCGATCGCCGGGACGCTGCACCATCCCGCCGACCTCGCGCGCTGGCCGCTGCTGCGCTCCTATCGCGCGCAGGACTGGCCGGCGTGGTTCGCGGCGGCGGGCACGGCGCCGGTCGTCGCGCGCGGGCCGCAGTTCGACACGTCGATCATCATGGTGCAGGCGGCGCTGATGGGCGAGGGCGTCGCGCTGGCCCCGCCAGCGATGTTCGAAAGCGAACTGTCCGACGGGCGGCTGGTGCAGCCGTTCGCCTGTGCGGTCGATGTCGGCGCCTATTGGCTGACGCGGCCGCTGGCGCGGGCCGAGCGCGCGGCGGAGCGGGTATTCGCGGAATGGCTGATCGAGCGGGCGGGGGAGGCTGCTGCCGCCCTCTCCCCTTCAGGAGAAAGGGTTGGGAGAGGGGGACATGGCGCACCGCTTCCCCCTCTCAACTCCGGCTAGCGAGCGAGCTCGCAAGCCTGCGTATCTCTCCCCTGAAGGGGAGAGAGGGGGTGATCGCTACCCCTCGATCCGCTTGGCCTTCCCCCACGCCCGCGCCGCCGTATAGCCGAGGTAGCCGGTGCCGAAGAGCGCGTAGAGCGGTTCGGGGATGCCGGCGAGATAGGCGTTCATGCCGTCGGCGATGCCCTTCGCCATGTCGGGGCGCGCGGCGGCGATCAGGCCCATCGGGATCGCCCACAGCAACAGTGCATACATGACGTAGAGGAAGCTCGGCCGCGCGCGGCTGGTCCAGGGGTCGGCGCTGCTCGCTTCGGCGACGATCGCGGTCATCCGCGTCTTGATCGCCTCCATCTCCTGACTGCCCTCGAGCTTGAGCAGTTCGAGCTTGGCGCGGTCGCGCGCCTCGGGGTCGGGAATGATCTTGTCGATCAGCTTGGCGACGGGGCCGATCAGGCCTTCGATGATGCTCATGTCGTTTCTCCTCGGGTTGAAAGCTGGTGGTGGCGCGGTTTGAAAGCAGGAGCGCGATTTTGCTTTCTTCGTCACCCGGACTTGATCCGGGGTCCCGCTCAGCAACGGTGGAAAGCGGGACCCCGGATCAAGTCCGGGTGACGAGACAGGGAATGGCCCCTTCCAAATCCAAACTGCGTCATCACCTGAAAGTTGACCAAATTGACTCCCCTGCGGGCGCGAGATCAGCTGCTTGCGCCGTCTCCGATACGGTTCGCCAGCCAGCCGTAGAGGAAGGCTTCCTGGCTCGGGCGGCGTTCGGCGAGCGCGATGTAACGTTCGCCCTGCAGCGCCTCCATCGCGCGCAGCAGCACCGTCTCGCCGCCCGCGTGGCGCACGCGCAGGAAGGCGTCGAGCGCGGCGAGGGTGCGCGGGCCGACGATACGGTCGACGGCGATGTCGGGATAGTCGCGCGCGGTGCGGTTGAGCGCGTTGAGCGCGCGCTGGAGGAAGCCCGCGGCGACCGCGGTGCCCATGTTGACGCCGGTATCGAACAGCTCGGCGGCGATGCGCGGTGCGCGCAGCGCGACCGAATCGAAGCCGGGGCGCTGCCAATAGAGGCGGCGATAGATGGATGCCGCCGTATCGCGCGGCAGGTCGCGCATCGCGCCGGCATAGCCCTCGGCGCGCGCGACCGCTTCGGTGATGCCCCAGCAGGTCGGGCCGCCGCGATCGGCGGGGTGGTTTACATAGCGGCCTTCGCGGTCGATGACGGCATCGATCAAGGCGTCGGCGTCGCAGGCGGACGGGTCCGGTTCCGGCATGATTCGCTCCTTTGGTTCTCTGGAATGTAAGAACGAACCATATTGGGATATTGTAGGAAAGGATTTTCTTCGATGCGGGCATTGCAGGTGCGCGAACTGGCGGAAGACCACGCGGGCTGCGGCCTGATCGAACTACCGCGGCCCAAGCCGGGGCCGGGCGAAGTGCGTGTCCGCGTTCGTGCGGCTGCGGTGAATTTCCCCGACCTGCTGATGACGCGCGGCAGCTATCAGTTGAAACCCGACCTGCCCTTCACCCCCGGCCTCGAATTTTCGGGCGAGATCGACGCGCTGGGCGCGGGCGTCGAAGGCCGGGCGATCGGCGATGCGGTGCTCGGCGGCAACCGGTTCGGCGCGATGGCGGACTATTGCATCGTCCCGGCCGCAGTGCTGCGCCGCAAGCCCGAGCGGCTGGGGTGGGAGGAAGCCGCCGCTTATGGCGTCGCCTATCTGACCGCCTGGGTGTCGCTGGTGCGCTGCGGCCGCTTGGAGGCGGGGGAGTGGGTGCTGGTGCACGGCGCCGCGGGCGGGGTCGGGCTGGCGACGGTCGACCTCGCCAGGGCGCTCGGCGCGCGGGTGATCGCCGCCGCGAACCGTGCGGCCAAGCGCGACGCGGTCGCGCGTCTCTATACGCCCGACGCGGTGATCGCGGCCGAGCCCGGCTTTCATGAGGTGGTGAAGGACTTGACCGGTGGGCGCGGCGCCGACGTGATCTTCGATCCCGTCGGCGGCGACATCTTCGACGAATCGACCCGCTGCATCGCCTTCGACGGGCGATTGCTCGTCGTCGGCTTCGCGTCGGGACGGATTCCGCAGATTTCGGTCAACCGGCCGCTGATCAAGGGCTTTTCGGTCGTCGGAGTGCGCGCGGGCGAATATGGCCGGCGCTTTCCCGAGCGCGGCGCGGAGAATATCGCGGCGATCGACGCGCTCGCCGCCGAAGGCCGCGTCCGGCCGCACGTCCATGCGGTGCTTGACCTTGCCGACTGGCGCGAAGGCTTTGCGATGCTCGAACGGCGCGAGGTGGTGGGAAAGGTGGTGTTGCGGCCTTAGATGGGCGACTGCCTTGGGGCGTCCACGCGATGTCGGCCATAATCCGCGTGAACAGGGTTGCGCTCAATCCTCTCGCCGCCCTTTCGCAGATCTTATCACAGATCAAGCTTTGCGATTTTGCCGCGGTCAGGCGGGCGGAACGCGGCTTCGTGTCTCCCGTTGAAGAAACGAGGGGAGGAAGAACCCGAGGACGAAGATCATGAACAGAAGCCGCAAGGTCCGCGACGTGCCGACCGAAAAGACCGATCGCCCCAACATATCGACCGAGAATCAGCCCGAGGGCGCTGCGCGCCGCCCCAGCGACACGCTCGACCGCAAGCCGAAGCGCGATCCCGTAAGCGGCGGTAGCATCTCCGACGACTACAACCCCGCTGCGGGGACGCGCGTGGGCGAGGAGGACGACACGGCGGCGGGGCGCAAACGCACGGGTCAGCCGCGACAGGGACGGGCATGACGCGCGAGGCAGCCGGGTGGCGACTGCCCCAGGCCGATCGCGACCGCCTGCTCGACCGCTTTCCGCCACGCTATCCGGACATCGTCGCCGACCATGTCACGCGTTTCGGCACCGACGAAGCGACGCCGCTTCCCGAGGCGCGCGCCGGCGAAATCGTCGGGGAAGCCGATGACGGGGCGGGGGTGCAGGCGCTCGTCGCGCGGATCGGCGGTACCATCGCGCGCGGCGACGGCAGCCATTTTCACCTGACCTGGTCGCTCGGCGCGGGGCGTCGTGCGAAGGAAAACAATAACGTGATCGGCGCGCGACGCCGGGATTCCGTCATATGCTCCTTCCGCGTCGGGTGCGGCGGGCGGGTCGCAGATGTCGGACGAGGCGACCCCAGGCGCGCGCATGATCGCGGAAGACCGCGGCCGGCGAGCCGTCGACCACGACAACCTCGTCCACCGTGCGCGCCAATCGGGCGAGATAGCCGGTGAGCGCGCGGGCCTGCGACGTTCCGGCCGCGATGGGCAGGATGTAGGTGGCGGAGAGCGGCTCGCTATCGCCCATCGGGCTCGATCGCATAATGGATCGGCTTGAAGCTGCCGCCGCAACTGTCGTAGGCCGAGCAGGCGGTGAGCCCGACGATCAGGTCCGCGAGCGCCCGCAGGCGGATGAAGTCGCCCGGCCGGGTCGTCGGGGGCTCGACCCGGATTTTGCCGTCGGGGGCGACCGGCACGTTCATGAAGATGTTGAAGGCGGTCGGAATCGCGTCGGCCGCGACGGCAAAGGGTGCGAGCGCCTCGGCGAGATTGCCGAAACAGCCGCGATGCACGGGCTTGCCGGGATAGAAATGACGGAAGGTCGCCTCGCTGCACGGCGTCAGCAGGAAGTCGTGGGTGCCGACGCTGTCCTCGACGATCTCGAGCATCGGTCGCGAGCGGTTCGACCAGAGGCGATGGCCGGCGGTGAGCCGGATACTTTCCTCATAATCGAAGGTCCTGCCGTTCGATAGCGCCTCGCGCGGATCGTCCGCCATGAAGGCCAGCATGTCGCTGACCTGGCCGCCCTCCGGGTCGATGACGGTCAGCGTCTCGCCGCGGGCGAGGCGGAAGGCGGTGCCGCTGCGCGGCGGAATGACGATCGTCATCGTCCGGCCCTCGGGTCGCGATAGGGGCATTGCCAGTCCTTTTCGACCGCGCGGCCGCTGTATTGCGCAGCTTCGCTCGTCTCGCCGTGGCGGGCGAGCATCGGGTTGATGCTGCCGGCGAGATCCGCGTCGCGCGCCAGGATGCGCGTGCGCATGCGTTCATAGCGTCCGTCGGCGCGCAGCCGCTCGAACTGGTCATGCAGGTTGAAGACGAGCACGGGCCTCGGGAAACGCCGTGCGGGGCGCGAGGCCCGTGGGTGGAGGCCGATGACGAAGAAGGCCTCGCCGCCGAAGCTCAGCGAGAAATGCGGGCTGCGGGGATCGGGGGAGACGCGCGGGTCGTGGGGCAGGCTCTTCCAGGCATCCTTGTCGGCGAGCGACTGGATGCGGTCCCACAGCGCCGCTTCGAAGGCTCGCTCGTCGAGATCGTCGGGGCCGTGGAAGATGACGGCAAGGCTGCGGAAACCCGCCGGGTCGTCCTTGTAGGCGCGCGCCCATTCGAGCAACTCGCGGTGAATCTGAAGGTCGTTCCAGCCGCTGGTCAGGTCGCGCGCCTCGACGATGCGCAGCATGTCGTTGGCAAGCGCGGACTTCGCGCCGACGCAGGGGAAGTCCGCCTTGCGTATAAAGTTTCGAAGATGGTGGGAAAGATCAGTTCTTATGTTCGTTTCGATGAGATCGGTGTCCATGGACGAACAAACGCGACGAAGAATGAAGGGGATGCGTTCATTGTCAGGCGAATATGACATGGATCAATATTTCCGGGATAAGCCGTCGCGCGGCTCCGCCGAACCGGATTGATCGGCGGAATTGATCGAGATCATAAAGCGCTGCCGCGACACTGGAACCTTCGGGCGGCGGCGAGGTTGAATCCCTGTCGCACCTGCATTTCGCGCCGGCGGCCACCACCGCCGCATGCGAAAGCACATATATTGGGAGAGAATGATGTTCCGATGGGCTCTTATTTTCGCGGTCGTGGCGCTGGTCGCCGCGATCCTGGGTTTCGGCGGCATTGCGGGCACCGCCGCCGGCATTGCGAAGATATTGTTCTTCGTCGGCCTCGCGCTGGTCGTGGTCTTTCTTCTCCTCGGCCGCTCGGCAAGCCGCAGATTGTGATCTCGCGCATTTCTCCTTCGGCCGGGCGCGGCAGGCGCGGCTGGTAAATGCCGATCAGGATCGGAACGGCGGGATGGAGCATCGCCTCGCGCTACGCCGATCTTTTTCCCAGCGACGGCTTTTCGCTCGAACGCTATGCCGCGCGCTTCTCCTGCGTCGAGGTCAATTCATCCTTTTATCGCCCGCACCGGCCCGCCACATGGACGCGGTGGGGCATGATCGTGCCGCCGCGATTCCGCTTCGCGGTCAAGGTACCACGCACGATGACCCATGATCGCGCGTTGGTCGATTGCGGCGATCCGATCGCGCGGCTGCTCGACGAAACCTCGGGTCTGGGCGACAAGCTCGGCGTCCTGCTCGTCCAACTGCCGCCAAGGCTGATCTTCGAGCCCGCCGTGGCCGAAGCCTTTTTCGGCGCGCTCACCGCGGCGACGCCGGCGCGGGTGGTGTGCGAGCCGCGCCACGCGAGCTGGTTCGATGCCGGGCCCGACCGGCTGCTGGCCGACATGGGTGTCGCGCGGGCGGCCGCCGACCCCGCGCGCGTTCCGGCCGCCGCCGTCCCGGGCGGATGGCGCGGCCTTGCCTATTGGCGCCTCCACGGGGCGCCGGTCGTCTATCATTCCGCCTACGGGCCGGGCCGGCTCGACCATTATGCGGCGCAACTTGTCCGGGAGGGGCCGGCGGCGGCATCCTGGTGCATCTTCGACAACACCGCATCCTTCGCCGCCCTGGGCGATGCGCTCGCGCTCGGCGAACGGCTCTCGGGCGCCGGATTCCCTGTCTGATCACGCATTTTTCGGAAAGCGCCGGGCCTTGGGGCCGAAGCGCTTCCGGGCCGGATCGGGGGTATAATGGAAACGGTCCTTGATATGCCGATTGAAGAAGGTTCCGGCCGAGGGTGCTTCGCAAAAGGCTTCGAACAGGTCAGCCGGAACGTCATGGTAGTAATAGCGGCCCGTATCGCGAAACGCGATGCACAGCCTGCGGCGGCCATCGTCATAGCCGATGCGCTCGATCATCGAGGAATCGGGGCGTTCACGGACACGCATGAAGAAAAAGCGCCGCGCCCCACCACCGGTTGCCTCGTCCGCGGCGGATCGAGTTCGCGCCGCGGTCGACGATATTCGCGATCCGGGGGCGTGGGCGCGGCCTTGGTCACGAACCGCGGCCCGGCCGCCCCTTCTAGAAGCGCGCATTCAGGCTCACCCAATAGCTGCGAGCCTTGTCCTTGTTGTTGTAGTGATCGATATAGGTCGGCGTATATTCGCCTCCCACCGGATCGCCGAAATCGACGTCATAGGCGCGGAAATCCTGGTCCAGCAGGTTGTTGACGCGCGCGGCGAAGGTCAGATGATCGTTGATGCGATATTGCGCGCCGAGGTTCAGCACCTGATAGCTTTTGTAATAGAGATGGTTGCCGTTCGCATCGAGGCCGCGATAACGCCGCGAACGATGTTCGGCCGAAAGCTGCGCCGAAAGGCCGTCGGTGACCTGCCAGTCGAGCGTGGCGTTGGCCATATGCTTCGCGGTCTGGGTCAGCGGCTCACCCGCCGACGCGCCCGTCAACTGCTTACTGTCAGTGAAGGTGTAGTTGGCGCGGATCGAGAGTCCGGGGAAGAACTGGTAGCGGCCGGCGACCTCCGCGCCCTTGATGCGCGCCTTGTCGACATTGATCGGAATATTGATCGTGCTGCCCAGACCGAGAACGGCGTAATAATCGCCCAGATTGGCGCAGGGGCGGACGAAGTCGGTCAAGGCGCACGGCTGGACCGTCGTCGAATCGATCTTGTCCTTGAACTTGTTGTGGAACAGCGTGACGTTGATCCCGCTGTGCGGCGCCGGGTTCCAGTATAGCGCCACCTCGCTGTTGACGCTGGTTTCGGGCTTGAGATCGGGATTGCCGATGAAGGGGCTGGTGCCCTGTCCGCCGAAACCGCGGATTCCGTCGTAGAGATCGGTGGTCTTGGGGGTCTTGTAGCCGGTGCTGACGCCGCCCTTCAGCGTCAGGGTCGGGCCAATGTCGAAATTGGCGTAAAGCCGCGGGCTGAAGTGACCGCCGAACAGATTATGGTCGTCATAGCGCAAGCCGCCGGTCACGGTCAGCCCTTCGAAGACCGTCCAGTTGTCCTCTGCGAAGAGCGACCAGATCTTGTGATCCTGCACGGCGTCGAGGCCGCCGACCGAGGCTTCGAGACCGAAGACGCCGTCATCGAGCGTGCCGTCGATATATTGGCCGCCGATCACGAAATGATGCCGACCGCCAAGATTCTCGACCGGAATATCGAGCCGCGCGTCGAGCGTATATTGCGCGCTTTCCAGCGTGCGGAGCGGGCGCGGCAGGAAGGTGGCCTCGGCGGTCGCGCGGCGCTGCTCGGTCGTCAGCCCGGCATAGGCGCCGGTCCCGTCGTACATCTCCTGAAGCAGCAGGCGCTCGGCGACCGAGAAGGGCATGGTGCGGCCCTTGTTGTTGGTCTTCACATAGGCGAACGACACGAAGCTGCGCGCGAACCCCCAGTCGCCATGATGGGTGACGGCCCAGTTGAGCCGGTCGAAGACCTGTTCCTCGGTATAGCCGACGCGCGGCTGCACCACCCCGCCGCTCGCGCGCCAGATGCTCGCGATGCCGTCGAGCGTCCCCAGCGGATAGGTGATCGCGCCCGTATCCGGATCGACGATCGGCGTGTTGTCGTAGACCTGCTTCGAATAATCGATGTCGAAGACGATGCTGTGGTCGGGCGACGGCGTGAGGCTGATCGAGCCGCCGTAGCTGCGGTTCGTGTTCTTCACCGTCTTGCCGCCGCCGCCGAAGCCGAGGCCGCGCACGTGCGACACGCCCGCGGGGTCGACCACCGGCGCGAAGTCGGGTTCGGACGGATAGCGCTTGTAGAAGGAGCCGCGCAGTTTCAGGCCGATGATGCCGGGCACCACCGGTCCGCCGACATTGGCGTCGAAGGTCATGTCGTCGCCGAAGTCGGTGTCTTCCTGAATGCTGCGCCCGATGGTGGCCGATCCGCTCCAGCGGTCGAGGACCTTCTTGGTGATGATGTTGACGACCCCGCCCAGCGCGTCGGCGCCGTACAGCGTCGAGGCGGGGCCGCGGATGACCTCGATCCGCTCGATCGAATCGAGCGGCGGGATATGGTTGAACTGGTTGCCGCCGAAGCTGTTGGGATAGATATCGCCGTGGTTGTTCTGGCGCCGGCCGTCGATCATGATCAGCGTATAGTCGGACCCCATGCCGCGGATGCTGATCGTCCGCTGTCCGGTCTTGTCGGACGTCTCGCCGACGTCGACGCCCTCGATGTCGCGCACCGCGTCGATCAGGGTCATATAGGGACGCTGGCGCAATTCTTCCTCGGTCACCACGGTGATGCTGGCCGGAGCGTCGGTGATCTTCTGTTCGAAGCCCGTCGCGGTGACGACGATCGCGTCGGATTGATCGTCCGCTTCGGTCGCCGAGGCCGGCGCGGCGGCCAGCGCCGCCAGTACCGACAGGGCTGCGCCTTCACCCAAACGAAGCTTGCGAGCGCGAACAACAATCGTCATATATTCCCCCGATATTGAGAATGATTAGCAAGTGAACATCGGGGCGCGACCTGATGCCAAGGGCGCGTCGGGTCAATTGCGAATGCTAGGATCGCAGGCGGGAGCAACACTTTGTTACAATTGGCGACCAGCGACCGATCGGTCCCGGCGGCTCGAACCCCGACGATCCCGCACCATATCGTCGTCGTCGACGACGATGCGGGCGTCCGCACCCTGCTCGCCCGCATCCTGCGCGAGTGCGGCTATGACGTGACCGGCGCCGCCGACGGGCGAGAGCTGGAGGCCGCGATGGCCGAACGGCAGGTGGATCTGGTGCTGCTCGACATCATGCTGCCCGGCGAAAGCGGCCTCGACATCTGCCGGACGGTTCGGGCGCGCAGCCGGGTGCCGATCGTCATGATCAGCGCGCGGGGGCAGGAGAGCGACCGCGTGGCGGGCCTCGATCTCGGCGCCGACGATTATATCGCCAAGCCCTTCGGCCGGGCGGAGGTTCTGGCGCGGGTCCGTGCGGTGCTGCGCCGCGTCAGCGATCCCCATGTGCCGCTGGACATCCCCGCGCCGGAACGATTCGATTTCGCGGGCTGGCGCTATCATTCGCGCCGCTGCGAACTGATCGCGCCATCGGGGGCGGAGGTCGAGCTGACCGCGGCCGAGCATGAGCTGCTGCTGGCGCTGCTGCGTTATCCGCAGCGCATGATCGGCCGCGAACGGCTGATCGAGATGACGCGCAGCCGCATCGGAGCACCGACCGACCGCAGCATCGACGTGCTGATCAGCCGCCTGCGCCGCAAATTGGGCGACGGCCGGAAATCCCGGCCCATCATCCGCACGATCCGCGGCGTCGGCTATATGCTGGCGGTCGACGTCCGCGCCGCCTGACGATGTCGCGTCTGCGTTCGATGGGCATGGTCGGGCGCATCGTCCTGGTGCTGGTCGCGGCCGTCCTGCTGGAACTGTCCGGCAATATCGCGCTGCACCGGTGGCAGGACCCCGAACTTGTTTCCGCGAATCAGGTTCGCCGGATCGCCGCGCGACTGGTGGAGGCGGAGCGCGTGGCGATCGCCACCCCTCCCCGCGACCGGGGTAACGCGATGCACGATATGGCCGGCGACGGAATGACGCTCAACTGGGTCGCGCGGACCGTCATCACCGACATCGGCGCGGGACCGATCCGGCTCGGCGCCATGCGCGCGCAGATGATCGACAGCCAGACCGGCCTGGGCCTGCGCCAACTGCGCCTGACGCTGATCCCGGGGGCCGCGCCCGGCGAGCGCGACCTCCTCGGCGCGCGCCAGCTTGCCGACGGGTCCTTCGTGACGTTTCGCATCAGCCCCTATCTCGGCGCTCCGCCAGCGCCGGCCATGGTCGTCGCGATGCACCTGCTGCTGACCATGGGCGTGCTCCTCGTCGCGGTGCTGATGGTTCGCGCGCTCGTCCGGCCCCTGCGCGATCTCGCCGCGGCCGCGGACGCCACCGGGCATGGGCGCAAGGGGGCCTTTCGCATCGAAGGGCCGCCCGAGGTCCGCCGCGTCGCGACCGCCTTTTCCGCCATGCAGTCCCGGCTGATCAAGACGATGGACGATCACACCCAGTCGCTCGTCGCCGTGTCGCACGACCTGCGCACGCCGATCCAGCGCCTGCAACTCCGCGTGTCGCTGATCGACGATCCCGACGCCCGCGAAGCGATGGCCGCGGACATAGAGGAGATGGAGCATTTCATCGAATCGACCCTGTCCTATTTCCGCAGCGGCGACGAAGAGGCACCGCGTCTCGTCGATCTGGCGGCGATCGTGATGACCGCCGTGGACAGCGCGTCGGATCTGGGAGCGCGCATCGAGTATAGCGGCCCCGATGCGTTCGAGATCGTGATGAGGCCGCTCGCGATGAAGCGCGTCATAGCGAACCTGATCGACAATGCTCGCCGCCACGCGCAGCGGATCGTCGTATCGCTCCACGACATGGGACCCGACGGCCCGGCGATCGAGGTCGATGACGACGGTCCCGGCATCCCTGTCGCCTCGCGCGACGAGGCCCTCCTGCCGTTTCGGCGGCTGGGGCCCGGACCGGGGCAGCGGCGCGGCGGCGCCGGCCTTGGTCTCGCGGCAGCCAGTCGCGCCATGGCGGCCATGGACGGAAACCTGACGCTGGCGGACAGTCCGCTCGGCGGCTTGAAGGTACGCCTTGTCTTTCCGGGTTGAACCGAAGATTGGGCGGACAAAGAGCCAGCGGCGTTGAGGTGCCGTCCGGGAAAGCGGGAGTGACGAGGAAGGGGGGCAGGGCACGTGCGCCCCCTGATAACGTTCTCTGCATAGCTATTCGCCGACATGTGCGGATGGTCAGCGGCGCGGAGCGCGGTTAGCGTCCGCGTCACACAGGGGGACCCATCTCCCGGACCGAATGATCAGGGAGACGATGATGGCCCTTGTGCCCGAAGCCGCCAGCAGCACCGATCCGCACCCGTCGGACAACGGCGGAACCCATGTCGACGCGCCCGAGCTGCGGCTGTTCGTGATGGGGCTGTTCTTCATCTTCGGCGGCATCACCTCGCTGAACGACGTCATCATTCCCAAGCTGAAGGAGCTGTTCACGCTGAGCTTCTTCGAGGCGTCGCTGGTGCAGGTCTGGTTCTTCGTCGCCTATGCGATCATCGGCATCCCGGGGGCGCGGCTGATCAAGCGCATCGGTTATATGCGCGGCGCCGTCGTCGGCCTCGTGACGATGATCGTCGGCTGCCTGCTGTTCATTCCGGCGAGCCAGACGGCGGTCTTCGCGCTGTTCCTGTTCGCCTATTTCGTGCTCGCGAGTGGTGTCGTGCTGGTGCAGGTCGTCGCCAATCCGCTGATCAGCCTGCTCGGCCCGGCGAAGACCGCGCACAGCCGGCTGACCTTCGCGCAGGCATTCAACTCGCTGGGGACGACGCTCTTTCCCTATTTCGGCGCGATCCTGATCCTCGGCGGCCTTGCCACGGTGACGGCCGACCAATTGTCGGGCGCCGAACTCGACGCCTATCGCACCGCCGAGAGTCAGGCGATCGTTCACGGCTATCTGGGCATAGCGGTAGCGCTGGCGGTCGTCGCGGTGGCGGTCTGGCTTTTCCGCAACCGGCTGAAGGGCGAGCGGCACGAGGCGTCGAGCCTCGCCGACGGCATCGCGCTACTGAAGCGGCGGCGCTTCGGACTGGGGGCGCTGTGCATCTTCCTCTATGTCGGGGCCGAGGTCGCGATCGGCAGCTTCCTCGTCAATTATCTCGCACAGCCACATGTGCTGAACCTCAGCGATGCCGAGGCGGGCAAGCTCTTGTCCTTCTATTGGGGCGGCGCGCTGGTCGGACGCTTCATCGGATCGGGCCTGTTGCGCGTGGTGAGCCCGGGGCTGCTGCTCGCCGCCGTCGCCTGCGGCGCGCTCGCGCTGATCGGCGTTTCGGTGAGCACGACGGGAACGCTGTCGGGCTATTCGCTGCTCGCGGTGGGGCTGATGAACGCGATCATGTTCCCGACGATCTTCAGCCTCGCCTGCGAAAAGCTGGGCGCGCGGGCGGCCGACGGGTCGGGCATCATCAACGTCGCGATCGCCGGCGGCGCGGTCGTTCCCGCGCTTTACGGCATGCTGGCCGACCATGTCGGGCTGGGCGCGGCGCTGGCGCTGCCCGCGCTTTGCTATGCGGTGATCGGGGGTTACGGCATCTATGCGCGGCGGCCGGCGGCGGAGACCTAAGCGGCGATCGAAGCGACGGTTGCGGCCAGGAAACGCGCTGCGTCCTGCGGCGCGAGGCGGAGCTGGAGCCCGCGCTGGCCGGCGTTGATATAGACGAGCGCGTGGGCCATCGCATCGGCGTCGATCACCACCGGCACGCGCCGCGGTTGACCGAAGGGGCTGACCCCGCCGACCTTGTAGCCCGAGACGCGTTCGGCCTGCACCGCGGGCATCATCGCCGCCGACTTGCCGCCGAGCGCCGCGGCGAACCGCTTCATCGACAGCTCGCGGTCGGAGGCGAGGATCGCGCAGGCGGGCTTGCCGTCGACGAGCAGCATCAGCGTCTTGAGCACCCGCGCCGGCGCTTCGCCGAGCGCCTCGGCGGCTTGCAGACCGACGCGTTCGGCCGACGGATCATAGTCATAGCTGTGGACGGTGAAGGCGATTCCCGTCCGTTCGAGCGCCGTGGTGGCGCGTGTCGCTCGCGACATGGCCTGCCTTTCGAGGAGATGGCGATGAGGCGGAGAAATTGGTCGGGACGAGAGGATTCGAACCTCCGACCCCCACACCCCCAGTGTGATGCGCTACCAGGCTGCGCTACGTCCCGACCGGCCCGTGCTGGGCAGGCGTGGCCCCTAGCGCGGCTTCGCCGGCGATGCAAGGCTCTCCATGCGCGAAGGCGAAGGGCGGGCGGCAGGGCGGCGCGAAATGACGATGCCCGGCCTTGACCGGGCGGGCGCGCACCCCATCTGCGCTTTGCCCGTCCGGGGGAGGGCTCGCAGCCACCGGTTGCGCACCGCGCCCCTGCGTGATAGGCGCCGCGCCATCATTTCGCGCGCCGTGGTCCCGAGGGAGGCTGGCGCTTTTCGAACGGAAAGTCTTTCATTCATGTCGACGAACTTGCTTCTGACCCAGGCGGCCGGATCGGGGGGCGGGGCGGCCGGTTTCATCATGCTGGTCCCCTATCTGCTGGTCTTCGTCGTGATCTGGTTCTTCATGATCCGCCCGCAGCAGGTGCGGATGAAGAATCATCGCGCCAAGGTGGCGGCGGTCAAGCCGCGCGACCAGGTCGTTACCGGCGGCGGCATCGTCGGCAAGGTGACGCGCGTCGACGATGATTATGTCGACGTCGAAATCGCGCAGGGGGTGAAGATCAAGGTCGTCAAATCGACCCTGTCGGACGTCCTGCAGCCCGGCGCCAAGCCCGCCAACGACTGAGCCGGCGTGGCCCGCGCGTGCGGGCCGGCCTTCGCGAACGGACCCACACCATGCTCGATTTCCCGCGCTGGAAAACCGCCGGCATCAGCATCATCCTGCTGCTCGGCATCCTCTTCACCATCCCGAGCTTCCTGCCCGAGAAGGTCTTCAACCAACTGCCGTCCTTCGCGCAGATGAAGGTCAATCTGGGGCTCGACCTCGCAGGCGGCAGCCATCTGCTGCTTGAGGCGGACCTTGCCGACCTGCAGAAGACGCAGCTTGCCAATATGGAAAAGACGGTGCGCACCGCGATGCGCGGCGAGCATGGGCCGGACGACGATATCGCGATCGGCGAGCTGCGCCGTACTGCCAACCAGGTCAGCTTTCTGGTCCGCGACCAGCGTCAGCTCGACGAGGCACGCGAGCGGATGTTCCGCGAAACGCGCGGCGCGGCGATGACCGGCCAGCGCGACTGGAACGTCAACATCGTCGACACGACGCGCATCGTGATGACCCCGACCCGCGCGGGCCAGCAGCAGGCGATCAGCCGCGCGATGGACACCGCGCGCGACATCATCGACCGCCGCGTCAACGCGCTCGGCACGCGTGAGCCGACGATCATCCGCGAGGGCGACGATCGCATCGTCGTCCAGGTGCCGGGGCTCAACGACCCGCAGCAACTGAAGGACCTGATCGGCAAGACCGCGAAGCTGGAATTCCGCATGGTCGATGCCAATGCCGACCCGGCCGCCGCGGCTGCGGGCCGTCCGCCGGTCGGCAGCGAGATCGTTCCCTATGCCCCCGGCGAGGGCAATGGCGCCGCATTCGAGGTGCTGCGGCGCGAGGTGATGATCAACGGCGAGCAGTTGATCGACGCACAGCAGAGCTTCGACCCGCAGACCAATCTGCCGGTCGTCACCATCCGCTTCGATTCGGGCGGGTCGGCGACCTTCGCGCGGGTGACGTCGCAGAATGTCGGCAAGCGCTTTGCAATGGTGCTCGATGGACAGGTGCTGTCGGCACCGTCGATCAACGAGCCGATTCTGGGCGGTAGTGCACAGATTTCTGGCAGCTTCTCGGTTGCCAGCGCCAACGCGCTCGCTATCTCGCTGCGGTCGGGCGCGCTGCCGGTGAAGATGACAGTGGTCGAGGAGCGGACGGTCAGCCCTGAACTGGGCGCCGATTCGATCGAGAAGGGCGTGATCGCGGGCATCATCGCGACGGTGTCGGTGCTGGCGCTGATGCTCGTCGTCTATGGTCGCTTCGGCGTCTATGCGAACATCGCGCTGATCTTCAACGTCTTCCTGATCATCGCGACGATGGCGGCGTTCAACGCGACGCTGACCCTGCCCGGCATCGCCGGCTTCGTGCTGACGATCGGCGCTGCGGTCGACGCCAACGTGCTGATCAACGAACGCATCCGCGAAGAGCTCAAACGTGGGCGAAGGCCGTTCCAGGCGGTCGAGCTCGGTTATACCGAGGCGAGCCGCGCGATCTTCGACGCCAACGTCACCAACGTCATCGCCGCGGCGCTGATGTTCTGGTTCGGCTCCGGTCCCATCAAGGGGTTCGCCGTGGTGCTGACCATCGGCATCGTCACCAGCGTCTTTACCGCCGTCACCGTCACGCGCATGTTCGTCGCCCACTGGCTGCGTGCGAAACGCCCGACGTCGATCCATATCTAAGGGAGCGAAACGATGCGCCTGCTGAAACTCGTCCCCGACGACACGAACATCGATTTTCTGAAGTGGCGCAAGGTCGCGTCCTTCATGAGCTTCTTTCTGGTCGTCATCTCGATCGCGCTGGTCGCGGTGCGGGGGCTGAACCTGGGCGTCGACTTCGTCGGCGGCCAATCGGTCCACGTCGAATTCACCGGGGAAATGCCGGAAATCGGCGATATCCGCGAGGCGGTCGGCAAGATCGGCCTGGGCGAGGCGACGATCCAGCAATTCGGGTCCGACAAGGCGGTGTCGATCCGCACCGCGCTGCCCGAAGGCGACCAGGCCGCCGCCGAACGCGCCGGCCAGCAACTCGTCGCCGGGATTCAGAAGGCGTTCCCGACCGCGCACACCGGGCAGGTCGAAACGGTGTCCGGCAAGGTGTCGGAAGAGCTGCTGCGCACCGGCGCGATCAGCCTCGCGCTCGCGATGCTGGGCATCTCCATCTATATCTGGGTCCGCTTCGAATGGCAGTTCGGCGTCGGCGCGCTCGGCCGCCTGTTCCACGAGGTGGCGCTGACCTTCGGTTTCTTTGCCGTGACCCAGATCCAGTTCGACCTGAACAGCGTCGCGGCGCTGCTGACGATCGTCGGCTATTCGCTGAACGACACGATCGTCGTGTACGACCGCATCCGTGAAAATCTGAAGAAATACCGGAAGATGGAGATCGTTCCGCTGCTGAACCTGAGCATCAACGAAACACTGTCGCGCACGGTGATGACGAGCGTTTCGGTGCTGATGGCGCTGGCGGTACTGCTGATCTTCGGTCCCGACGTGATCTTCGGTTTTACCGCGGCAATGCTGCTCGGTGTTTTCGTCGGCACTTATTCGTCGATCCTGATGTCGACGCCGGTGCTGGTGTGGCTGAAGGTCGGCCCGCACAGCTTCGTCCCCCGCACCTCCGCCGCAGCCGAGGGCGCGGAGCGGGTGGCGAGCCGGAACGACGACGGGGCGGTTGTCTAACCCCCTGCGCAGCGGCGGAGGTGGTCGGCCAGTTCGCGGCCGTTGCGATCCCAGTTGAAGCGGCCGGCGAGGCTGGCGGCGACGGCGGAGGGGAGTGGCGGATCGGCGAGAATCGCCGATATGGCGTCGGCGATCGCCTGCGGTTCGCGCGCGACGATGCGGCCTGCGGTAGGTGAGGCGATCAGCTCGGCCGCGCCGCCCGCGTCGCTGATGACGATCGGTGTGCCGCAGGCGAGCGCCTCGACCCAGGCGTTGGCGAGCCCTTCGCTCGCCGAGGGCATGACCACGACATCGGCGGCGCGGTAAAGCTGCGGCAGGTCGGCGTGCGCGACCGGGCCGACCAGATGGACGCGGTCGGCGACGCCAAGCCTTTGCGCGAGGGCGCGGTAGCGGTCCTCTTCCTCCCCCGCGCCGGCGAGCCAGTAATGGACGCCGGGCAGCGTCGCGAGCGCCTCGATGACCAGCGCCTGCCCCTTGCGCGGGATCAGTGCGCCGACGGTGAGGATCGCGGGCGCGGCGCCCATGCCGCGCGCGGCGCGCGCGGTGGCGCGGTCGCCGGGGGCAAAGCGGTCGGTGTCGATACCGGTGTAATGGACCGCGACCTTGCCGGCATCGATGCCGATTGCCGCCATGTCGCGGCGCAGCGCCTCGGACACGGCGAGCAGGCCCGCGGCCTTGGCGGCGGCCGCCAGGAGCTGCGGGCGGCTGGCCGGATTGTGGCCGAAATGGTTGATATCGGCGCCGCGCGCCTTGATCGAGAAGGGGACGCCGAGCGCCGCGGCGACGCGCATCGCGGCGGGGCCGTCGGGGTAGAAGAATTCGGCATCGATGACGTCGGGCGTCGCGGCGCGGGTGAGCGGCATCACCGCGCGGGCGATGGCGGCGGGGTTGAGGCGCGTGCCGATGCGCGGGAGCAGCCGGAAGCGTGGACGGTGGACGGTGAGGCCGTTCCATTGTTCGCTGCGCGGCAGGCGGCGCAGCGCGCGATAGCGCGGGTGCAGCGACAGCGGCCACGGTGGCAGGCCGACCGGCGCGACGACGGTGAGGTCGATGTCCGGCTGCGCCGCGAGCGCGCGCAGGCTGCGTTCGACGAACAGGCCGAAATTGGGGCGCGCAGCGTCCGGGAAGAGGGTGGCGATCGAGAGGATACGCAGGGGGGTAGTCATCGCTGACCTTCGATCCGTTCGCGCTGAGCTTGTCGAAGCACTGTTCTGCCTTATCGCTCGAAGAAAAACGGCCCTTCGACAAGCTCGGAGCCTGCCCCCGCGAAGGCGGAGCAAACGGAGCTTAGAGGGTCCTTATGAGCCGCACCGCGACCGCGGCCCATGGCGGGTTGCTGACCACTTGCTGCCGTTGCCCGGTGCCGAGCGGGAGCAGGTGGAGCTTTTCGCCGTCGACGTTGAGCAGGCGCGCGAAGAAGAAGCGGCCGGCGGGGCGGGGGACGAGAAGGTCGCGGTTGAGTGCGCCGACCCAGTCGCCCTCGATCCGGCGGCACCAGATTTCGTCGCCGGCGCGATAGTCGCCGATCGACGAGGTGACGCGCACCGCGACCATATCCTCGCTCGGCCGTGCGGTGAGCGCCTGTTCGGTGCGCGTCGGCGCATGCGCGCCGTCGGCGCCGAGGTGGGCGGTGATGGTGAGCTGCGTGTCCTGCGGTAGTTGCACGAGCTCGGCAGCATCGACGCCGAGCGCCCTGGCAATGCGGTTCATCCAGCCGAGCGAGAGGGTGCGGGTGCCGGTTTCGAGGCGGCCGATCGTCTGCGCGGTGGTCGGTGGCTCGCAGCGCTGCGCGACTTCCTCCAACGTCAGGCCCCTGGCGCGGCGCACGGTGCGGATGCTGTTGATCATGCAATTGTCCTGATAACCATATCGGTTTCTTCTTTCCTACAAAATCATCCAGTGTCAAGCGGGACGTGCAAAGGAGATTCGCATGACCGCACGCCGCCTGGAAACCCGCCTCCATCCCGACGACCGGATCGACCCCGGCAAGACAGGCCCACAGGTGATGCGGCATGTGACGGTCAATGTCGCCGAGAGCCCGATCACGTGGCTCGCGGCACGCGGGCATCTGAATGCGGCGCAGCTTGGTGCGGGCGAGCAGCTGCGCGCCGATTATGAGCGTGCGGGGCTGGCGGCGCGGGTCACGATGCGGTGGGACGCGGCGCCGCCCGCGAAGAGTCGCGGCGGCGCGCGGGCGTCGGATGCCTCGCTCGCCCGGATCGATGCGCACCAGCGTTTTCACGCGGCGCTCGACGCCGCGGGGCCGGGGCTGGCCGACATATGCTGGCGGGTGATCTGTGCGGGCGAGGGGATCGGCTGCGCCGAAAAGGGGCTGGGCTGGCCGGCGCGGTCGGGGAAGCTGGTGCTGGGGTTGGCGCTCGATCGGCTGGCGCGGTTTTACGGGACGGGGTGAGTGGCGACTTTCGACCGGAAGGCGACGATCAGCATTTCATAACCTTGTCATTCCCGCGAAAGCGGGAATCCAGAGCGTTCGTCGGCTGACCCTACACTGGATTCCCGCTTTCGCGGGAATGACAAAGGTGGGGATGTCAACTTCCCACCCTGTTTCGATCCTTCAGCGCCGATCTGGATCGAATGGCAGTTCACGACCGGTTGCGGACATATGCGACGTGATCCCCGGCGAAAGCCGGGGTCCAGAGTGCGACTGCGCAGCGCCGGCTCTCCAACGCTCTGGACCCCGGCTTTCGCCGGGGATCATCAAGCGACTATCATCCACCGAAGCCTGCCTTCTCTTTCATCGTCACCCCGGACTTGATCCGGGGTCCCGCTGGATGCCGAAACCAGTCGATGCCTCAAAAAGCGGGACCCCGGATCAAGTCCGGGATGACGAAGGGAAATAATGCGACGTCTGCCTCCCGCCCCAAGGTTGACGTTATCCCAGCGCCTCGATCTCTTCGGCCAGCGCCAGCCAGCGGTCTTCGGCGGCGGCTTTTTCCTGGCGCAGCGTTTCGAGCTTTTCGGTCAGCGCGGTGAAGCGGGCGTTGTCGCGGGTGAAGAGGCTGCCGTCGGAAAGCTCGGTTTCGATGGCCGCAACCTCCTTTTCGATTTCCTCAATTCGGCCGGGAAGGAGATCGTAGTCGCGCTGATCCTTGTAGCTGAGCTTCCTGCGCTGTTGCGGAACAGGCCCGCCCCCGTCCCCTCCCGCAAGCGGGAGGGGAGATTTCTTCGTCTTCGCCGCGACGGGCCTTGCGCGCTTAGCCTCCCAGTCGGCATAGCCGCCCGCGACGATGTCGACCTTGCCCGAGCCGTCGAGGCCGAGGGTCACGGTGACGGTGCGGTCGAGGAAGTCGCGGTCGTGGCTGACGAGCAGGACGGTGCCGTCGTAATCGGCGATGACTTCCTGCAACAGATCGAGCGTTTCGAGGTCGAGGTCGTTGGTCGGCTCGTCGAGGACGAGCAGGTTCGATTCGCGGGCGAATTCGCGCGCGAGCAGCAGGCGCGAACGCTCGCCGCCCGACAGCGCCGCGACGCTGGTTTCAGCGATTCCGGGGTCGAAGAGAAAGTCCTTCAGATAGCCCTGGATATGTTTCTTGACCCCGCGCACCTCGACCCAGTCGCCGCCGTCGGCGAGGATGTCGCGCACCTTCTTGTCGGGCGACAGCAGGCTGCGCTGCTGATCGATGACGATGCCGTCGAGCGTCGGCGCGAGGGTGACCTTGCCTTCGTCGGGCGCGATTTCGCCGGTCAGCAGCTTGAGCAGGGTCGACTTGCCCGCGCCGTTGGCGCCGACGATGCCGATGCGGTCGCCGCGCTGGACGCGGAAGGTGAAGTCCTTGATGATGGGCCGAAGCGCCTTCCCCTTTCCGTTCGCGTCGAGCGAAGTCGAGATGCCTTGAAGTCGCGCGCCGCCGGTGGGCGTCTCGACTTCGCTCGACGCGAATGGGGTAGAGGGAAAGCTCTTGGATATATTTTCCGCGACGATCACCGATTTCGAACGGACATCGTCGTTGGCGAGGCCGAGCTTGGCGACGCCGGGGCCGCCGATCATCGCGGCGCGCGTCGCGCGCATTTCCATCAGTTTTTCGAGCCGCCCCTGATTGCGGCGGCGGCGCGCGGTGACGCCGCGTTCGAGCCAGTGCGCCTCGAGCCGCAGCTTCGCGTCGAGCTTTTCGGCGGCGCGGGTTTCCTCGGCGAACACTGCCTCCATCCAGGCGTCGAAGCCGCCGAAGCCGATCTCCTTGCGGCGGATATGGCCGCGGTCGAGCCACAGCGTCTGGCGCGTCAGGCGGGTCAGGAAGGTGCGGTCGTGGCTGATGACGACGAAGGCGCCGGAAAAGCGCGACAGCCAGGATTCGAGCCAGTCGATCGCCGCAAGGTCGAGGTGGTTGGTCGGCTCGTCGAGCAGCAGCACGTCGGGATTCTGCGCGAGCGCGCGGGCGATGGCGGCGCGGCGGCGCTCGCCGCCCGAGGCGCTTGCGGCCTCGCGCGCCATGTCGATGCCGAGCTGGTCGGCGATCGCGGCGACTTCGTGGCTTTCGGGGGCGTGGTCGCCGCCGGTCGCATAATCCATCAGCGTCGCGTAGCCGGTGAAGTCGGGTTCCTGTTCGAGCAGCACGACATGGGTGCCGGGAACGATGATGCGCTTGCCCTCATCAGGGTCGATGCGGCCGGCGAGCAGCTTCAGGAGCGTCGTCTTGCCGGCGCCGTTGCGGCCGATCAGCGCGAGCCGGTCGCGCGCGCCGACATAGATGTCGAGCCCGCGGAACAGCCAGCCGCTGCCCTGCACGAGACCCAGGCCTTCATAGGATAAAATCGGTGCCGCCATGATGAACGGCTCGCTACCGATGCGTTCAGCCTGATGCAAGCGGCCTCGGCGCAAAGGCCGGAACGGGTCCGCTCCGTCGGCGTTACGAGGGTGGGCAACGAACAGGAGATTCTTACATGACGAAGCAGATGTTCATGGCCATGACGGCCGCGCTTTCGCTGGCGGCAGCGACGCCGGCGATCGCGCAGCAGGGAGGGACGACGGTGACGGCAGCAACGACGCAGGGACCGATATTGAGCTTTTCGGTGAGCGAGGAGGTGCGCGCGCGGCCTGACCAGGCGACCATCGGCGCCGGGGTGCAGACGACCGCGCCGACCGCGGTCGCCGCGATGCAGGCCAATGCCGCGGCGATGGACAAGCTGATCGCCGCCGCCAAGGCGCAGGGCATCAAGGCCGAGAATATCCAGACGAGCGGCATCAACCTGTCGCCGCAATATGACTACAGCAACCGCAGCGACGGCCAGCCGCCGCGCTTCCTGGGCTATCAGGTGACGAACAGCGTGCGCGCGACGACGAATGATATCGCCGGGATCGGGCCGCTGCTCGACGCGCTGGTCGCGGCGGGCGGGACCAATATCGACGGACCGTGGTTCGCGATGAAGGACCCCGATGCGATGCTGGTCGGTGCGCGCAGCGCGGCGATCAAGGCGGCGGACGCCAAGGCGCAGGACTATGCGAAGCTTGCGGGTTTCCGCAGCGCCGAGCTGGTGGCGATCGGCGAGGGCAGCTTCGCCGGGCCGCAGCCGCCGATGCCCTATGCGCGCGGCATGGTGGCGCAGGAAGCCAAGGCGACGCCGATCGAGCCGGGACAGGTCGGCAACACGCTGACGCTGAATTTCCAGTATCGGCTGGTGCGGTAACAACCTCTCGTTCCGTTCGTGTCGAGCGAAGTCGAGACACCCGGAGGGCGCGCGCGACCCCGATGGGCATCTCGACTTCGCTCGATGCGAACGGGATTATATGTTCGCTTAGCTCGATTCTCCTTCCGCCCAGGGCCAGGGGCGTTCGCGGAACCATTTGGTGATGATATATTTGCGCCCCTTGCGCACCTTCATCCCGTGGTGGAGCGTGTCGGGGTTGGGTTCGCCGTCCGCGCCGACATTGTTCCAGGCGAGCAGTTTGCCGGTTTCGGGCTGGTGCATCTTGCCCGTCGCGAGGAAGCGCGTCGCGCCGCCCGCGGCGGGCTGGTTCAGATAGACCATCAGCGTCCAGCTCCGCTGGCCCGGCACCGCGCAATAGGTTTCCCAGTCGGCGCCCTGCGGGTCGAAATAGTCGGTGTGTGCCTTGAACTCCTGCCCGACGTCGTAGCGCTGGCCCTGCAACGGCTCGCCATAGGCGAGCGGAATGCCGGTGAGAGTGTGAAGTCGCACGTTGACCGCGTGGACGAACGGATCGCGATGGTCGAGATCGCAGGTCGTGCTGGTGCGGAACGCTTCGTCGCCATTGGGATCGGCGATCGTCGAGGGGCGCACGTCGCGGTCGATGCGCTCGATCAGTGCGGCGCAGGTCTTCGCGTCGAGGAAGCGCGGCAGCATGAACTGAACCAGCTTCGGCGTCGGGGCGCGGCGGATGCCGGCGACGGCGGCGAGCCGCTGGGCGGTGCGGTCGGCGTGCGAGGTCGCCATGTCGACGAAGCTGGGTGCGGCCATGACGCCTCTCTAGAGCCGTCGCCGCGCGCGAACAATGCTTGACGAAGGCGGGCATGCCGCCTATCGCCCGCCCGCTGTCGGCGGCGCGTCCGCCCGGCCCCGTGGCGATCGTAGCTCAGTTGGTTAGAGCACCGGTTTGTGGTACCGGGGGTCGTGGGTTCAAGTCCCATCGGTCGCCCCATTTCCTTCCCTTTTGCGATTTCGCAGCTTTGGCGTGACTCGACGTCGGCGTTGCTTTATTACGTCTTCGCGTAATTTTTTAACGTTAGGGTGAGCGTCATGTCCGCTGTCTGGGATTTCTCCGATTTCGACGATCATGAGCATGTCCATATGTTCCGCGATCGGGCGAGCGGACTGACAGCGGTGATCGCGGTCCATTCGACCCACCTTGGTCCCGGCGCGGGCGGGGTGCGATACTGGCATTATCCGCAGCGCGCCTCGGCGATCACCGATGCGCTGCGCCTGTCGCGCGGGATGAGCTACAAGAATGCGATGGCCGGGCTGCCGATGGGCGGCGGCAAGGGCGTGATCCTGGCCGACGAGGGACAGGCGAAGACCCCCGAACTGCTCGCGGCCTTCGGGCGTGCGGTCGAGTCGCTGGGCGGCGCCTATGTCACCGCAGAGGATGTCGGGATGTCGGTCGCGGACATGGTCGAGATCGCGCGCGCGACGCGCCACGTCAGCGGGCTGCCCGCGGCGGGCGACGCGGTGGGCGGCAACCCCAGTCCGCTGACCGCGCTCGGCGTCTACCTGGGGATCAAGGCGGCGATCCGCGAGAAGCTGGGCACCGACAGCGCCAAGGGCGTGCGCGTCGCGGTGCAGGGCGTCGGCAGCGTCGGCGAAGGCGTCGCGCGGCGGCTGGCGGACGAAGGCGCGGTGCTGACGCTGGCCGATGTCGATCTGACGCGGGCGAAGGCGCTCGCCGAGGAGTTGGGCGCCGAGCTTGTCGATTCGGCGGCGATCATGGAGGTCGAGGCCGACGTGCTGAGCCCCAATGCGCTGGGCGCGATCCTGACCGAGCGCAGCATCGAGACGCTGAAGGTGTCGATCGTCGCGGGCGCTGCGAACAACCAGCTCGCGACCGCGGCCGACGGCCAGCGCATCCACGACCGCGGCATCGTCTATGCCCCTGACTATGTCATCAACGCCGGCGGTATCATCAACGTCGCTTTGGAATATCTGGGGCAGGGCAGCCGTGAAGAGGTCGAGAGCCGCATCCGGCAGATCCCCGGCCGGCTCGCCGAGATCTGGGCCGAGAGCCGGAAGAGCGGCACGCCCGCGGCGGTGGTGGCCGACCGGATGGCCCAGAAGCTGATCGGGCGGGGTTGAAGAACGTTGCCCTTGCGAAAGCCGGGCGACGGTAATTGCTGGCGCGGTTTTCGATTTCCGCTAAGTCCGTTTCCGCATGAAGCGGCACTTCTTTCTCGTCAGCGGCTGGGCGTCGCTCGGGCTCGGGGCGCTGGGCGCCTTTCTGCCGCTGCTGCCGACGGTGCCGTTCGTGATCCTTGCGGCCTTCTGCTTCGCGCGGTCGTCGCCGCGGCTCGAGGCGTGGCTGGTGACGCACCCGCAGTTCGGGCATCATATTGTGGCGTGGCGCGAAAAGGGCGCGATCAGCCGCAAGGGCAAGATCGCCGCGACCGCCGCCTTCGCGCTGAGCATCGTGCTGGCCGCGATCTTTTCGCCATGGCCGTGGGTGATGGCGCCAGTGATCGCCGCCGCGGTGACCGGAAGCTGGATATGGATGAGGCCGGAAGCATAGCCCCCGGCCTCGCCGTTTTCACTCTGCCGCCGATTCAGAAATCGACCGAAACGCGCCCATAGACGAAGCGGCCACTGAAGCCGAAGGGCGAGTAGGACGAATAGGGCAGATAGGCGTTGTTGAGCCCGTAATCATAGCCGTCGACCACGCCATAAGGCGTGCGGTCCGGATATTCGTCGAGCAGATTGTTGGCGCCGACCGCGAGTTGCACCGCCGGGACCGGGCGGAAGCGGGCTTCCAGATCGACGACCCATTTCGGCGACAGGGTGAGGTCGCCCGGCGCCGCTCCCTTCGCGACGTCAATGTCGCCTTCGCTGCCGACCGGAATGAACACCGAGCCGTAGCGATTGCCGCGCAGCGTCAGTCCCGCCGGCCCCGATTCCCAATCGAGCCCGACATTGAGCTTGTTCGACGGCTGGCCGTCGGTCAGGCGCAGGCTTTCGGGCCGGGCGAACAGGCGGTCGGCGGTGAAGCCACTGAAGGTTCGCCGGTCGGTGATCTTGGTGTCGTTGAGGTTGTAGCCCGCGGTCAGGGTCACCTTGCCGATGCCCATGTCGGGCAGGCGATAGCTGGCGACGATGTCGAGACCCTGGGTGCGGGTGTCGATACCGTTGATGAAGAAGCGCGCCGACGAGCCTGCCAAACCGGCTTCCTCGAGCGCGTCGCGAATATCCTGACCCTGCAGATTCTCGGTCAGCGTGATGCGATCCCTGATCTTGATGTTGTAATAATCGACCGTGATGTTGAGTCCGCGCACCATGTTGAACACGAGGCCGCCGCTGAGGTTCAGCGACTTTTCGGGCTTCAGCGGTTCGGCCCCGAGCGCCACCGCGATCGGCGAACCGACCGGGAAGGTGCCGACTTCGACCAACCCGACACCGGTGAGGTTGACCGTCGAGGTGGTCGAGAAGAACTGCTGCGCCATCCCCGGGGCGCGGAAGCCGGTCGATACCGAGCCGCGCAGCGCAAGACCCTCGACGGGCTCGAAGCGCGCCGCGACCTTGCCGTTCACCGTGTCGCCGAAGTCGGAGAAATGCTCGTAACGGCCGGCGACCTGGATGTTGAACATGTCACTGAGATCGGCATCGAGCTCGACATAGCCGGCGAAGCTGTCGCGCGACACGTCGACCGCCGAGCTGGGCATGAAACCGCCGAACACCTGCGAGCCGACGCCCGCGCCTTCGGTGTAGAAATAGGGACCGACGGCATAGCTGGCGGGTTCGCCCGCGACGATCTTGTAATTCTCGTTGCGCCATTCTGCACCGAGTGCGAGCGACGTGTCGCCGAACCCGAGATCGAGGTCGCGCTGGGCGTCGAAATTCACCGCGGTCTGACCATAGCGCATGCCGCCGGCATCGAACTTGCGCGGACTGTGGTCGCCGCCGAGCGAGACGTTGACGCTGTCCTCCACGCCATAGTCGAGGCGGTTCGATCCGTAATTGATCGACAGGTCGAGATTCCAGCCGCTGGCCTCGCCGCGGATGCCGCCCGCCACCGCTATGTCGTGGATAGTGCTGGTGATGACGGGCAGATAGCCGTCCTCATAGATCGGTGCCCCGCCATTGTCCCAGTCGGCGTTGCGCGCGTCGAGCGCGCGGCGATAGAAACCGGCACCGTTCGCGTCGCGCACGCCGTAGCTGCCGAAGCTGTAAAGCTCCCACCCGCCGACATCCATGCCGGCGTTGTAGAAGAAGTTCATGTCCTTCGATTCGCCGTCGCCGAAGCGGTGCCAGAAGCGGTCGATCGTCACCTCGCGCGGGTCGCCCGCCGCGGCATAGTTGCGGCGCAGGTCGGCGCCCGAGCGGTTGGTCGGCGAGCGGTCCTTATATTCGGCGGTCAGGTTCAGATAACCGCTCTCACCGACCGGCAGACCAATGTTGGTCGCCATGGTCAGCGTGCCGCCGTCGCGGCGCTTGCGGTCGGCGTCGGTGAGGGTGATGACGGGGTTTTCGCTGGCGCTGCCGGTCAGGGTCGGCGCGACGCTGGCGACGTTTTTCACATCCTCCATCGTCGTGATATATTTGCCATAGGTGACCTGCGCCTGGCCGCCGACGCTCTTCTTGAGCTGGATATTGATCACGCCGGCGATGGCGTCGGAGCCATATTGCGACGAGGCGCCGTCGCGCAGCACCTCGATCCGCTCGATCGCAATCGGCGGAATCGTGTTCATGTCGACGCCCGACGAGCCGCGGCCGACCGAACCGTTGAGATTGAGCAGCGAAGAAAGATGGCGGCGCTTGCCGTTGACGAGCACCAGCACCTGGTCAGGCGCGAGGCCGCGCAGCGTTGCGGGTCGCAGCGAATCGGTGCCGTCGGTCAGCGACGGCTGGGGAAAGTTGAACGAGGGAACGAGCTGATTGAGCAGCCGGTTGGTTTCGGTCGATCCGCTATTGGCCAGCGAATCCGCCGAGATGACATCGATCGGCACTGCCGAATCGGCGACGGTACGATCGGTGCGGCGGGTGCCGGTGACGATGATGGTCGCGCTGTCGTCGAGAGCGCTCGCGCCTGCGTCTTGCGCGGCGGCGGGGACAGCCCAGCCGGTGGTGGCAAGCGCGGTGGTGACGGCGAGGATGGAGAGGGGATGTGAGGTTCGCATGGTAAGCTCCCTGTTTTTGCGATTGAGCCCGCGCCTAAGGTCCGCGCTGGACTCCGCCATGGCCACCCCTTTTCGACGAGCGGGCAGCGAAATGTTACATTTTGGCGATAGCTGTGGTAATTGTGCAACAGGGTTTGCGATGTTCGGCGGCATTATATTTCGTGGTACGAGTGCGCGGGGCGAACTAAAGCCTCGGTCCGTGCTTGGTTGATCGCGTGAACATCTCCTCTCCCGTCATCCCAGCAAAAGCTGGGATCGCCGGCCTTCCGACTGGACGATAGAGATGATCCCAGCTTTCGCTGGGATGACGGTCGGCGCGAGGCTGGATTGCATAATGCTGGACCGCCGCGACGCCGTCGCCTAAGGCTGCGCGCGCGATGCACGCCTATGCGAACCCCACCCGTTTTCTGGCAATTGCCCGCCCACTGACCCCCTGGCTGTCCGGCCTGGGGCTGACGCTGCTGCTCGTCGGCGCGTGGGCCGGGCTGATGCTGGTGCCCGGCGATTACAAGCAGGGCGAGACCGCGCGCATTCTGTATGTCCATGTGCCTTCCGCCTGGCTCGGAATGGGGGGGTGGACCGCGCTCGCGGTCGCGGGCCTGGTCCAGCTCGTGTGGCGTCATCCGCTCGCCGGAATCGCGGCGCGGGCGATCGGGGTGCCGGGCATGCTCTTCACCGCGCTCTGCCTTGCCACCGGGTCGATCTGGGGAAAGCCCACCTGGGGAACCTGGTGGGAATGGGACGGACGAATGACCTCGATGCTCGTCCTCCTCTTTCTCTACGCCGGCTTCGTCGCGCTGACGATGGGCGACGAGGGGCAGCGGCGGGGCGGGACGCTGTCGCGCGGTGCCGCCGTCTATGCGCTGGTCGGCGCGATCAACATCCCGATCATCAACCGCAGCGTCGTGTGGTGGAACAGCCTGCATCAGGGGCCGAGCATCACCCTGGGGGGATCGAGCATCGACGCGGCGCTGCTGTGGCCGCTCGGGTTGACACTGCTCGGCTTCTCGCTGCTGTTCGGCGCGATCGTCCTGATGCGGATGCGGCGGATCATTGCCGACAACCGCGTCACGGCACGGCTGCGGCGGCTCGCGGACGACGACGAGGGGAATTGAGGCTGTGACGGGGGTGATCAGCGGAGGCGGCCAATGGGCCTATGTCGCGGCGGCCTATGCCCTGACCGCGCTGTTGACCGGCGCGGTGCTGTGGCAAAGCTGGCGCGCGATGCGTCGCGCCGAGGCGCGCAGCGACGCGCTGCGGAAGGGCCGCAAATGAAACCCAAGCATCAACGGCTGATCCTGGCCATCGTCGCACTGGCGGGCATCGCCGGTGCGGGCGTGCTGGGCGCCAGCGCGCTGCGCGACGAGGCAGCCTATTTCCGCACCCCCGCCGAAGTTGCGGGCGGCAAGGCGACCCCCGGCGAGGCGATGCGGTTGGGCGGCATGGTCGCCGAGGGCAGCATCAGGCATCTGGCGGACGGGGTGACGATCCGCTTCGTCGCGACCGACGGCGAGGCGTCGATCCCGGTCGAGTTCACCGGCATCGTCCCCGACCTGTTCGCCGAAAAGGCGGGGATGGTTGCCGACGGCCGGATGCGCGCCGACGGCGTGTTCGTCGCCGACCGCATCCTCGCCAAGCATGACGAGCGCTATATGCCGCCGCAGATGGGTGAGATGCCCACGGACATGAAGGCGGCGGCCGGGGGATGAGGATGTTGCCATTCTCTTCATCCCGATTTCCGTCACCCCAGTCCGAATCGCTGGCGGTCATCGAGGCCGATAGCGGTCCCAGCTTTCGCTGGGACGACGGATTTTCTGCGTGATTGCCGAGCTCGGCCTCGCGCTGCTCTGGATCGCTGCGGCGCTGGCGTGTCTGTCGCTGGTCGCGGGGGTGGTCGTGCTGCGCGGCGGCTCGAAGGATCTGGCGGCACTGGTGCGGCCGGCGAGCGTCGCGCAGGGGGTGTTGACCGCGGCCGCCTTCGGCCTACTGATCGCGCTCTTTGTGCGTTCCGACATGTCGGTCGAGCTGGTTGCGCGCAACAGCCACAGCCTGAAGCCGATGCTGTTCAAGGTCGCGGGCGCGTGGGGCAATCACGAAGGCTCGATGCTGCTGTGGCTGACGATCCTAGGCCTGTCGGGAGCGCTGGTCGCGCTGTTCGAGAAGCGGCTGCGCGCCGATACGCTGGTCGCGACCCTCGCGGCGCAGGCGGCGCTGAGCCTCGGCTTTTTCGCCTTCCTGCTCTTTTCATCCAATCCGTTCAAGCGGCTGCCCATCGGGCCGCCCGATGGGCAGGGGCTCAATCCGCTGCTCCAGGACCCCGGCCTCGCCTTTCACCCGCCGACGCTCTACATCGGCTATGTCGGGCTGTCGGTTGCGTTCAGTTTCGCGGTCGGCGCGCTGGTGACGCGCGAAATCGGCCCGGCCTTTGCCCGCGCGATGCGGCCGTGGGTGCTCGGGAGCTGGATTTTCCTGACTTTGGGGATCACGGCGGGCAGTTACTGGGCCTATTATGAGCTCGGCTGGGGCGGCTGGTGGTTCTGGGACCCGGTCGAGAATGTGTCGCTGGTGCCGTGGCTCGCGGGGGCGGCGCTGCTCCATTCGGTCGCGGTCACCGCGACGCGCAACGCGCTGCGGGCCTGGACGGTGATGCTCGCGGTGATCGGCTTCTCGATGTCGATGGTCGGCACCTTCATCGTGCGGTCGGGGCTGCTGACGAGCGTCCACAGCTTCGCGGTCGATCCCGAGCGCGGAACCTTTCTGCTGGTGCTGATGCTCGTCTATATCGGCGGGGCGCTGACCCTCTTCGCCTTTCGCGCCTCGGCGGTTGCCGAGGGCAAGCGCTTCGCGCTGCTGAGCCGCGAGGGTTCGCTGGTCATCAACAACCTGCTGCTGACGACGATTCTCGCGCTGGTGCTGCTCGGCACCCTCTATCCGATCGTCGCCGAGGCGCTGGGAGAGAAGATCTCGGTCGGGCCGCCCTATTACAACAAGGTCGCGGGGCCGTTGGCGCTGATTCTGTGTCTGGTGATGGTCGCGGGGCCACTGCTGCGCTGGCGCCGCGACGATGGACGGACACTGTGGGCGCGGCTGCCGCTGGCGCTGCTTGCGGGCGCGGCGGTTCTGTTCGGGCTCATCCTGTTCGGCGGGCAGGTCGGCATCCTGCCTTTGCTCGGTATGACGGTCGCGGCGGTCGTCGCGGTCGCGAGCCTCGCGCCGCTGTGGAAGCGCAAGCTGCGCCGGGTGCCGCTGCCGACCTGGGGGATGGTGATCGCGCATTTCGGCGTCGCGGTCGCGCTGGCAGGGATGGCGGCGGAGAGCGCGTTCATCAAGGAAAGGTTGGTCGCCGCGGCGCCGGGCGAGACGGTGAGGGTCGCGGACTTCGCGGTGAAGTTCGCGCGCGTCGAACCGATCGCGGGACCGAACTATACCGCGGTGCGCGCGACCCTGATCGCGACAACGCCTTCGGGAGCAAGCTTCATCCTGCACCCTGCGGCGCGGACCTTTCCCGGGCTGATGGGCGGGGCGCCGACCGAGACCAACGAGGCGGCGTTGCTGACGCGGCCGGGCGGGCAGCTCTATGCCGTGCTCGGACAGCCGGTGCCGTCGGCGGACGGGTCGGCCGACCGCTATCAGTTGCGGCTGTGGTGGAAGCCGCTGGTGTGGTGGATATGGCTCGGCGGGGCGCTGATCGCGACCGGTGCGGCGCTGGCGCTGCTCGGCCGCGCGCAATTGCTCGCGATCTGGCGCGCGCGGCGGGCGCACAGGGCGCAGGCGAGGTTCGCGCCATGAAACGCCGCTGGATCCTGTTCGCGCCGCTGGCGATCATGGCACTGCTGTTCGGCGCTTTTCTATATCGGCTAAGCGTCCCCGACGACCGGCTGATCGAATCGCAATGGATCGACAAGCCGATGCCGCTGTTCGACCTGCCGCCCGCGACCGCCGGGGTCGAGGGGCTGAAAAGCAGCGACCTTGCCGACGGTCGGCCGCGGCTGGTCAATGTGTTCGCGAGCTGGTGTATCCCGTGCCGTGCCGAAGCGCCGCAGCTCGAGGCGCTGAAAGCGGCCGGCGTGCCGATCGACGGGATCGCGATCCGCGACCGGCCGGACGATGTCGCGGCCTTTCTGCGCGAGAACGGGAATCCCTTCGACCGCATCGGATCGGACGTGCAGAGCAGCGTCCAGATCGCGCTGGGATCGTCGGGGGTGCCCGAAACCTTCCTGATCGACGGCAAGGGGATCATCCGCGAGCAGATCCAGGGCGTGATCCTGACCGACGACGTGCCGGGGATCATCGCCAGGCTGGAGGCGATGAAATGAGCGTGCGGTTGCTGATCGCGGCGATATTGACGCTGCTCATAACGTCGGCCGCCGCGCAGGATCGGCTGCCGCCAGCGCCCTATGCCTATCAGCAGCTTGCCGACCCGGCGCAGGAAGCCAAGGCGAAGGCGCTGATGGAGACGCTGCGCTGTCTGGTCTGTCAGGGCCAGTCGATCGCCGACAGCGATGCGCCGCTCGCCGGCGACATGCGGCACGAGGTGCGAAGCAAGATCGCGGCGGGCGAAAGTCCCGATGCGATCCGCCAATGGCTCGTCGCGCGTTACGGCAATTGGGTGAGCTATGATCCGCCGTTCGATCGCGCGACGGCGCTGCTTTGGCTGGCGCCGCTCCTGTTCCTCGCCATCGGCCTGTGGCTCGCCTTCGGCCGGCTGCGCGGCGCGACCCGGGGAGAGGAGCCATGATCTGGCTGTGGATACTGCTCGCCGCGATGCTGACCTGGGGCGGCATCGTCTGGATCGGCCGGCTGCCCAAGGCGGCGCGCCCGCTCGCCGGCGCGGCGATCATGCTCGGCCTTGCGGGTTATGCGCTACAGGGCAACCCGGCGCTGCCGGGGCACCCGGTGGCCAAACCCGACGCGCCCGAGAGTTTCGGCGAGGCGCTGACCGACACGCGGCAGGGTATGGCCGACCGGTTCGGCCCGGCGGCGCAGTGGCTGGCGATGTCGGACGGCTTCGCGCGCACCGGCAAGACTGGGCTTGCGGCGCAGACGCTGGAAAAGGGGCTGGAGAGCAACCCCGACAATGTCGACCTGTGGGTTGCGCTCGGCAATGCGCTCGTCGCGCATGGCGGCGGCATGATGTCGCCGGCCGCGGCGCTTGCCTTCGACGAGGCGTCGAGGCGCGACCCCGCGCACCCTGCGCCGCCTTTTTTCGCCGGTCTCGCCATGGCGCAGAGCGGCGACCTGAAAGGCGCGGAGACGGTGTGGAGCGACTTGCTCGCGCGCAGCCCGGCCGATGCGCCCTGGCGCGCCGACCTCGAAATGCGGCTCGCGCAGCTCCGCCAGGCGATGGGACCGGCGCTGCCGGCCGAGACGCCGGCGGGGCCGTGAAACGGACACTATTCTATTCGTGCGGGCTCGTCTAAAGGGCGGCGCCATGACTGCTGAGTCGCAACAGGTGGCGGCCGGCGCGGATAGCGCCGCGACCCTCGCCGACACGGGCCATCACGGCCACGCGCATCACGGCGACGGCAAGCTGAAGCTTGCGGTCGGCGCGGTCGGCGTGGTGTTCGGCGACATCGGAACCAGCCCGCTCTACGCCTTTCGCGAAACCTTTGCCGGGCATCATTCGATCGATCCCGACCGGCTGCACATCTATGGCGTGCTGAGCCTGGTCTTCTGGTCGATGATGCTGGTCGTCACCTTCAAATATGTGCTGACGATCATGAAGGCCGACAACAAGGGCGAGGGGGGCAGTCTGGCCCTGCTGGCGCTGATCAGCCGCTCGTCTGGGGGCGCGCGCTGGACCTGGCCCATCGTGCTGCTGGGCGTGTTCGCGACCGCGCTCTTCTATGGCGATTCGATGATCACGCCGGCGATGTCGGTGCTCTCGGCGACCGAGGGCCTGAGCTATGTCCACGTCGGGTTCCAGCCCTATATCGTGCCGATCGCGCTCGCGATCCTGATCGGGCTCTTCGCGTTGCAATCGCACGGGACGGCGCGGGTCGGGGCGCTGTTCGGGCCGATCATGCTCTGTTATTTCCTGATGCTCGCGGTGCTTGGCGTACTGCACATCATCGATCATCCGTCGATCATCCTCGCGACGATCAATCCGATCAACGCGCTGCGCTTCTTCTATTTCGACGGTTTCACCGCCTTCATCGCGCTCGGCGCGGTGGTGCTCGCGGTGACCGGGGCCGAAGCGCTCTATGCCGACATGGGGCATTTCGGCCGCGCGCCGATCGGGCTGTCGTGGCTGTGCTTCGTCCTGCCGGCGCTGATGCTCAATTATATGGGGCAGGGTGCGATGGTGATCGAGGCCGACATGGGCGCGCGGCTGGGAATCATCCAGGACCCCTTCTTCCTGATGATGCCCGACGCCTGGCGAATCCCGGTGGTGCTGCTCGCGATCCTCGCGACGATCATCGCGAGCCAGGCGGTGATCTCGGGCGCCTTCTCGCTGACCCAGCAGGCGATCCAGCTTGGCTTCATGCCGCGGCTGCGCGTCGATCATACGAGCGCGTCGGCGCAGGGGCAGATCTATATCCCGGTGGTCAACTGGGGGCTGATGGTGATGGTGATCCTGCTCGTCCTCTTCTTCGGATCGTCGAGCAATCTTGCCGCCGCCTATGGTATCGCGGTGACGGGGGCGATGTTCATCGACACCTGCCTGATGTGCGTCGTGCTGTTCGCGCTGTGGAAATGGCCGGCGTGGAAGGCGCTGCCGTTGCTGGCGATCTTTTTCGTCGTCGACATTGCCTATTTCGGGGCGAACCTGATCAAGGTGCCCGACGGCGGATGGGTGCCGCTGGCGATCGGGCTTTCCATCTTCACCCTGCTGACCACCTGGTCGCGCGGGCGCAAGCTGATGCAGCAGCAGATGGCCGACGGCGCGATGCCGATCCCCGTATTCGTGAAGTCGGCGGCGAACAGCGCGACGCGCGTGCCGGGCACCGCGGTGTTCATGACGTCGAGCGCCGACGGCGTGCCGCACGCGCTGCTCCACAACCTCAAGCACAACAAGGTATTGCACGAGCGGATCATCCTGCTGACGATCAAGATCGCCGACGTTCCCTTCGTCCGTGAGGTCGATCATTGCGCGCTCGACGATCTGGGGCAGGGGTTCCGCCGGCTGGTGCTGAATTATGGGTTCATGCAACCGGTCGACGTGCCCGCGGCGCTGAAGCGCGTCACCGGCTGCGGCGGCGAGTTCAAAATGCTGGAAACCAGCTTTTTCCTGTCGCGCCAGACGCTAATCGCCGCGAAATCGCCGGGTATGCCGATCTGGCGCGAGAAACTGTTCGCGTGGATGCTGCGCAATTCGGAAAGCGCGATGGAATATTTCCGTCTGCCGACGAACCGCGTCGTCGAACTCGGCAGCCAGGTCGCGATCTAGGTGCGAGGCGGAGTCTCCGTTTCGGACCTAATTAGCGTTTGAACATTGCCCGGCGCCCTGCGATGCAAGCGGGGTGGGGCAAAAGGTCTATACGCCTATGAACGCCGGTGACAGCGAAGCGCCCAGCCCGCCGGTGCCGGAGCCGCATGTGCTGATCGTCGGCTCGGCGCTGCGATCGGGGGTGCCCGATCTGATCGAGAGCAACCTGCGGCGCATGGGGCTGCAGCCGCAGCCGATCGGTAAGCGCGATGATGAGGAAAGGCCGGTCGCGTTCCGGATCGTCCTCGGCCCGACGATTGCGACGATCGACGGGCCGGGAAGCGCCGCGCTTGCCGCCGCCGACCCCGCCGACAGGGGAACGAGCTCGCTGGCGACAAGCTTGCCGCCCGGCTGGGCGAGCGCCGGGGCATGCTGGCGCGTGGCGCCAGAGGCGGGGGACGCCGCATCGGTGCTGACTCCTGCGGCGACGCGCGAGTTCTTCAAGCTCGTCGTGCTGCTGATCGACCTGTTCGATGCGAGCCACCTGTTCTGGTCGCCCGCGCGGCTGTGGTCCGACGCGCCGCAGTTCCGCGCCGCGGTTGCCGAGATGCTGGCGAGCGGGATGCCGCCGGTGCTGCACCTGATCGCCTTTCGCCGCCGCGAGAGCGCGGATGGAGAGGAGGTCGCGACGCGCGGGCTCGCCACCTTTGCGGGGCAGGAACTGGAGGCGGCGGTGCCGCCCGGCTGGACGATGGCGGACATGGTCAAGCGGCTCGCGCGGCTGGCGCTCGACCTGATGCTGAACGGCCCGGTTCGAGAGGCGCAGACGGTGGGTGGCCTGCTTGCGGGCGAGCGCGTCCGGATGACTCCGCGGGGAAATGGTGAGCCGCTGCCGATGGTGCGCGTCGGTTTCGACCAAGGCGACTGATGGCGGATGGTCGCCCGCCTGCGCCGACCCGGCGACGCTGGTTGGGTGCGGCACGGGCGCCTCGCGGTTACCAGCGCCATCATCTGATCCCGATCGGCCTGCTCCAACGGCCGCAGATGGCGGTGCTGTTCGAGGCTCTGCGCAATGAAGGCTTCGCGCTGCGGCGGTTCGAGCTCAACGGGCTGATCCTGCCGGCGTGCGAGCGCGCCGCGATCGAATGCGGCCATGCACTGCACCGTGGACCGCACAACGGCTATAGCGATGTCGTCGCGGCGCGGGTCGAATGCGTGCGCGCGCATTTCGCCGTGGAGGCGGCGGTCGACCCGTGCGCGGCGCGGCGAACGGCGGTGATGCGGCTCCGACTGCTGCAGGATGCGACGCGGCGCGCGCTGACCGACCGGCACCGGCTTGGCTTCTGGCTCAACCGGCGCGACCCGATGCGGCTATTCGCCGATCGGCCCTATCTCGACGAGGCGATCGAGCGGCTGTTCGGGGCGTAGAAGCGCTGCTGGTGCGGCATCTAGCCGGTATATTTGTCCTGCAGTTCGCGGTAGGCGTTGCGATATTGCGCCGACAATTCTTCGACGAATTCTGCGACCGGGCGGACGCCCGAGACCGAACCGATGCCCTGGCCCGATCCCCAGATGTCCTTCCACGCCTTCGCCTTGGTGTTGCCGCCAGAACCGAAATTCATTGTCTTGAGGTCGCCTTCGGGCAGATTGTCGGGATCCATGCCGGCTGCGACGATCGACTGGCGGAGGTAGTTGCCGTGCACCCCGGTGAAGAGGTTGGAATAGACGATATCGCCCGCGCGGCCCGCGACGATGCCGTCCTTGTAGCCCTGGTCGGCATTTGCCTCGGCGGTCGCGATGAAGGCGCTGCCGATATAGGCGAGGTCGGCGCCGCACGCCTGCGCCGCAAGGATCGAGCGGCCATGCGCGATCGCCCCCGACAGCGCGACCGGACCGTCGAACCAGCTGCGAATCTCCTGCACCAGCGCGAAGGGCGACTGGGTGCCGGCATGCCCGCCCGCGCCTGCGGCGACGGGGATCAGCCCGTCGGCGCCCTTTTCGACCGCCTTGCGCGCGAAACGATCGTCGATGACGTCGTGGAGCGTGATGCCGCCCCAATTGTGCACCGCCTGATTGAGTTCCTCGCGCGCGCCGAGCGAGGTTATGGTGATCGGCACCTTCCATTTCTCGCAGGTCGCGATGTCGGCCTCGAGCCGGTCGTTCGAGCGGTGGACGATCTGGTTGACCGCGAAGGGCGCCGAGAGGCGGTCAGGGTTATCGCGGTCCCACGCGGCGAGTTCCTCGGTGATGCGGTGAAGCCATTCGTCGAGCAGCGACTGCGGCCGGGCGTTGAGTGCCGGGAAGCTGCCGACGATCCCTGCCTTGCACTGCGCGATGACGAGACCGGGGCCGGAAACGATGAAGAGCGGCGAGCCGATGACGGGCAGGCGCAGGCGGTCGAAGATCGCGGGAAGGGCCATGAATCACTCTCCGGGTTGCGGATTTGAGCATGACCTTAACGTAAACGGAAAGTGTGGCAAGGGGCAGTTGCGGGGTGGCTGCGAAGGTGTGTGGGTGCCGGCTTTGGGGTGGTAAGCGGACGTTGGCGCGCGCTGCTTTCCCCTCCCGCAGGCGGGAGGGGCAGCGAGACTTACGAACTTTGTTCGTTAGTCGCAGCGGGGTGGGCCATCGCAACGTTGCTGCCCACCCCCAACCCCTCCCGCCTGCGGGAGGGGAGAAGAGTGTCGGCTTCCGGCCGACTTCGGTCGTTTCCAGGGGAAAGGGCAGCGCTCTTCAGGCGGTAGCCGGTCCCTTCAACTCGACGATATTGCCTTCCGGGTCGCGGATGTAGATCGAAGGGCCTTCGCCCTCGGCACCATAACGCGGACCCGCCTGTTCGATCGCGACGCCGTGACGGGCGAGATGGGCGCGGATCGCGGCATCGTCGAAGCCGTCGAGAGCGAGCGCGAAATGATCCAAGTTGCGGCCCTCGGTCCCCGGCGCCGCGCCGCCCACCGCGCCGAGCTTGCCCGCGATGGTGACGAGATCGATCAAGGCGTAACCGGCACGAAGCTGATAGAGGCCGATCTCCGGCTGCTCGCGCTCGTCGGTGCAGCCGAGGACCTCCTTGTAGAAGCTGCGCATCCGGTCGAGATCGACGACGCGCAGAACGAGATGGTCGAGGCCACGCAGCGCAAAGGGAGGCGTATCCATGAACGGCTCCTGCTGTCAGCGCGACCCGATCCCCGGCGCGGCTGGGTCCTTCCAGTCGACGCGGTAGAGATCGAAGCGGCGGTCGCGCAGATTCTGGACCGCGCCGCTCTGTCGGCTGGTCAGGAGATCGGCGAGGCTCAAATCGGCGATCGCGATCGTTTCGGTATTCGGCGCGGTGTCGGCGGCGACGCCGTCGCGGGCGAAGGCGAAGTCGGAGGGGGTCAGGATCGCGCTTTCGGCATAGTGGATGTCCATATTCTCGACATTCGGCAGATTGCCGACGACGCCCGAGGTCACGACATAGCATTGGTTCTCGACCGCGCGCGCCTGGCAGCAATAGCGGACGCGCAGGTAGCCGCGGCGCTCGTCGGTGCAGAAGGGGACGAAGAGCATCATCGCGCCCTGGTTAACGAGGTGGCGCGCGAGTTCGGGAAATTCGCTGTCGTAGCAGATCATCACCCCGATCGGCCCGCAGTCGGTGTTGATCGCATCGGCGCCATAGCCGCCCTTGATGTTCCACCAGCGCCGCTCCGACGGGGTCGGGTGCAGCTTTTCCTGGCGGTGGACCGACCCGTCACGCAGGAAGACATAGGCGATGTTGCGAATGTCGCCGCCCTCGACGCGCGTCGGGTGCGAGCCGCCGACAATGTTGATGTTGTAGCCGACCGCGAGCTTTTCCATGAAGGCGAGGTAGCGGTCGGTATAATCGGCGATCTTCAATATCGCCTTTTCAGGCGGCAGCTTGTTCTTGTCGATCGACAGCAGCTCTAGCGTGTAGAGTTCGGGAAAGACCACGAAATCGGCGGCATAATCGGCGGCGACGTCGACGAAATATTCGACCTGCTCCTCGAACTGCTCGATACGGTCGATGCCGCGCATCTGGAACTGGACGGTGGCGACGCGCACCGAGGCGGGGAGGCGGTCGGGCGTCGAGCCGCGGGCGCGGTCGGTCGCTTCCTCGCGCGGCGGGGCAAGGGGGTTTTCCCAGAGCATCAGCACCGCATGGCCGCCGCTTTCGCGGTCGCTGGGCAGATAGTCGTGGAGGACGCCCTTGACCTGATAGCCCTGATTGACCTGGAAATTGATGACCGGGTCGCGAAGCTGCTTGTCGAGCACCGCAGCGAGATAAGCCTCGGGCTCGGGATATGTGCGGCGGCGGCGGGCGTAGCCCGGCATGCGCCCGCCGAAGGCGATGCCCTGCAGCTCGAGCGCCTGACATAGCTCCTGCCGCTTGCGGTAGAAGCGCTGGCCGATGCGCAGGCGGCGGTAGTCGGGGTCGACGCATACCTCCATGCCATAGAGAATGTTGCCGTCGGGATCGTGGCGGGTGCCGAAGCCGCCGCCGCTAATCGCGGTCCAGCGATGGTCGGCCATCGCCACCGCCTCGGGCACGATCAGGGTCGCGCAGAAGCCGACGACCTGACCTTCATATTCGGCGAGGAACTGACCCTCCGGGAAATTATTGATCTGGCCGCGGATCTGTGCCGCCGAATAGGCTTCGGCACGGCCGTAGACCTTGGCAGTCAGGCGCGCGATCGCGGCGGCGTCGCGGATTTCGGAATTGCGGATGACGAGCTTGGGCCGGGTCGAGTCCATCGTCTCGATATAGGGCGCGGGGCGGGGCTGTCCAATCGGCGGGCGTGCGAAAGCGGGGCGTGGAAAAAATTTTCGCTCGCCTGTCGATTTCGCGATCGCTCGTTCGTCGTCTAGACAGGAGGCCATGCCGGCCCCGACGATGAAGGAGATGACCGATGCGTGTGATGGTGTTCGTGAAGGCGACCGAGGACAGCGAAAAGGGCCTGCCGCCCACCGCCGAGATGACCGAGATGTTCGAGGCGATGGGGGCGTTCAACGAGGAACTGGTGAAGGCCGGCGTGATGATCGATGGCGACGGGCTCAAACCCTCGTCGGCGGGCAAAAGGATCGCCTTCGACGGCGCAAACCGGACGGTGATCGACGGCCCCTTCGCCGAGGCGCGCGAGCTGGTCGCGGGCTATTGGGTGTGGGAGGTCAAGGACATGGACGAAGCGGTCGCCTGGGCGAAGCGCTGCCCCAATCCGATGCCGGGGCCGAGTGAGCTCGAAATCCGCCCCTTCTATGAGATGGAGGATTTCGGCGATGCGATGACGCCCGAGCTCGCCGAGCGTGAGCAGCGGCTGCGCGATCAGCTCGCGGGGCAATAAGCGCGAATGGCCGCTGCGATGCTTGTCTCGCCCGTCGATCTGGCGGACAAGGCAGGCATGGCGGCGGATCCCACCCATAGGGCGATCGAGGCGGTTTTCCGGATTGAGCGGGCGCGGTTGATCGCCGGGCTCGCACGGATGACGCGTGACGTCGACCACGCCGAAGAACTGGCGCAGGAGGCGCTGCTCGCAGCGCTGACCGACTGGCCGGCGTCGGGCGTTCCCGAGCGGCCGGGCGCCTGGCTGATGGCGGCGGCGAAGCGGCGCGCGATCGACGGCTTCCGGCGCGCGGCGATGCACGACCGCAAACATGCCGAGGTGGCCCGCGAACGGGACAATGAGCGCGACATGAGCATCGAGAGCGCCGAAGCGCGGCTCGACGACGATCTGGGCGACGAGCTGCTCGGCCTGATCTTCGCGGCGTGCCATCCGGTGATATCGCCCGAGGCGCGCGCGGCGCTGACGCTGCGGCTGGTCGGCGGATTGACGGTGGGGGAGATCGCCCGCGCCTTCCTGTCGAACGAGACGGCGATTGCGGCGCGCATCACCCGCGCCAAGAAGGCGATCGCCAAGGCGGCGGTGGCGTTCGAGGTGCCGCGCGGGCGGGCGCTCGCGCCGCGGCTCGCCTCGGTGCTCGAGGTGATCTATCTGATCTTCAACGAAGGCTATGTGGCGACGAGCGGGCCCGATCTGGTGCGCCCGCCGCTCTGCGCCGAGGCGCAGCGGCTCGGGCGCATCCTCGCGGGGTTGATGCCCGATGAGCCCGAGGTGCTGGGGTTGCTCGCGCTGATGGAGGTTCAGGCGTCGCGGCTGCCGGCGCGGGCCGGGCCCGACGGCGCGCTGGTGCCGCTGCCCGAGCAGGACCGGGCGCGCTGGGATCAGTTGCTGATCCGGCGCGGACTGAAGGCGCTCGACCGGGCCGAGGCGCTGGGCGGTGCTGACGGGCCCTATGCGCTGCAGGCGGCGCTTGCGGCGTGTCACGCGCGGGCGCGCCGCGCCGAGGAGACCGACTGGCGCCGCATCGCCGCGCTCTATGACCGGCTGCGGCAAGTGATGCCCTCGCCGGTGGTCGATCTCAACCGCGCGGTCGCGCACAGCATGGCGTTCGGTCCCGAAGCGGGGCTGGCACTGATCGACGCGATCGCCGGGGAGGCGGTGCTGCGCCATTATGCGCCGCTGCCGGCGGCGCGCGGCGATTTCCTGCTGCGTGTCGGGCGGAATGTCGAAGCGAAGGCGGCGTTTGAGGCGGCGGCGGCGCTGGCGGGGAACGAGCGCGAGCGCGATTTCCTTCTGGCGCGGGCGGCGTCGTGCGGAGAGCGGGCGCGGTAACGCTGACGTCGGCTCGCCGCGTCCGCTGCACGGCCGGGCAACATGGCATTTGGCGTGGCGCCGCGCGATGCGGCACGGGCTGCGCATTGCTGTTCGACAGGAGCGTCCCATGTCCAAGCCATCCGGCCTGCTCGCCGCGCTGTGCCTCGCCGGTGCGGCGATGTCCGCCGGCCACGCCGCGCGGGCGCAGGAGACGGCGTCTGCCGCCTCGCTGGTCCCCGGCACCAAAGTCTATGATCAGGACGGCCAGGAGGTCGGTCAGATCGTCAAGGTGTCGGGCGACAAGGTCGCGGTCGCGATCGACGGCAACGGGCTGGTGGTGCCGACGGACGCCTTTGTGAAGGGCAGGAAGGGGCCGGCACTGAAGGCGCCGAAAGCGAAGATCCTTGCCGTGCTGAAGGAGGCGGAGGCCGACGCGGCGGCGGTCGACGGGGCGTTGAAGCCGGGGGCCGAGGTGCGTAGCGCCGATGGCACCGCGGTACTCGGCAAGGTCAAGGCGGTGGCGCCGCAGGGCGCCGTGCTGACCACCGGCGAGGGCGACATCACCATGCCGCGCGCCGCCTTTTTCCTGTCGCAGAAGGGGCTGGCGGTGAAGGTCACCGAAAAGCAGTTCGTCGAGGGCGTCAAGGCGGCGCGGGCGACGAAGAAGAAAGGCGGCTGAGCGCCGGCGCTCAGGCGAGCGGCTTTTCCATGCGGATGAGCGGGACGGCGACTCCGTCGGTTTCGGCAGTCACCGGCTCGATGGCGGTGTAGCCGCACGTGCGGTAGAGCGGTTCGCCGGCGAGTGTCGCCATCAGTTCGGCACGCGCGAAGCCCGCGGCGCGCGCGGCGTCCTCGCACAGCGATATCACCAGCCGGCCGACCCCGCGGCGCGCGAAATCCGGGTCGGTGTACATGGCGCGGATGCGTGCCGCGTCGGTGGCGGGGTCGAGCAGCGCCGGATCGCGCAGATCGGTGCTGTGGTCGCCGCCATAAAGCGTCGCGCGCCGCGACCAGCCGCCGCAGCCGGCGATCCGTCCCTTCGCTTCGACGAGGAAATAGGTGCCGTCGGCGACGAGCTGGGTGTCGAGCCCCATCACCGCGCGGCTCGCGGCAATCTGGGCCGGGTCGAGAAAATCCTTTTGCAGCTCGGCGATCGCGCGGTCCATCACGGTGCGGAGCGCAGGGAGATCGGTGGGAATGGCGAGGCGATGGGTGAGCATCGCCCCGCTATAGGCCGCGTGGCGGCAGCGTCCAGCACCCTATGTCCCCATCGGCGGCACCGTACGGGGCCGGCGGTCGGGGCCGACGGCGACGAAGATGAAGACCGCCTGCGTGACCTTGTGCCCCTCGTCCGAGTGGCGGTCGCGCGCCCAGGTTTCGACTTCGACGTGCATCGAGGTGCGGCCGACCTTGACCAGCCGGCCGAACACCGACAGCTCGTCGCCGACGAAGACGGGGCGGTGGAAGGTCATGCCTTCCACCGAGATCGTCACCGCGCGGCCGCGCGCGTGGAGCGACGCGACCGACGAGGCTGCCAGGTCCATCTGCGCCATCAGCCAGCCGCCGAAGATGTCGCCATAGACATTGGCATTGGCGGGCATGGCGGTGACGCGAACGGCGGGCTGACCGGCAGGCATGACCTTATTCTGCATCATAGGCGCCCTTGATGCGCATCTTGTGCGCCGCGGCGACCATCGCGGTGAGCGCCGGGCGCACTTCGTCCCACTGGCGGGTCTTGAGCCCGCAATCGGGATTCACCCAGATTTGCGCGGGCGGCAGGTGTTTTCCGGCGAGCGCAAGCAGGTCGGTCATCTCGCGCTCGGCGGGAATGCGCGGGCTGTGAATATCGTAGACGCCGGGGCCGATCTCGTTCGGATATTCGTAGGTCGCGAAGGCTTCGAGCAGTTCCATCTGCGATCGGGCGGTCTCGATCGAGATGACGTCGGCGTCCATCGCGCCGATCGCACGGATGATGTCGTTGAACTCCGAATAGCACATATGGGTGTGGATCTGCGTATCGTCGCGCACGCCCGAAGATGCGATGCGGAAGCATTCGACCGCCCAGTCGAGATAGGACTGCCATTCGGAGCGACGGAGCGGCAGGCCTTCGCGCAGCGCCGCCTCGTCGATCTGGATGATCGCTGCGCCGGCGGCCTCGAGGTCCTGCACCTCGTCGCGGATCGCAAGCGCAATCTGGCGGCAGCTCGCCTCGCGCGGCTGGTCGTCGCGGACGAAGGACCAGTTGAGGATGGTCACGGGGCCGGTGAGCATGCCCTTCATCGGCTTGTCGGTGCAGCCCTGCGCATAGTGCCACCAGTCGACCGTCATCGGGGCGGGGCGCGAGACGTCGCCGTAGAGGATCGGCGGACGGACGCAGCGCGAGCCATAGCTTTGCACCCAGCCCGAACGGGTGAAGGCGAAGCCGGCGAGCTGCTCGCCGAAATATTGCACCATGTCGTTGCGCTCGAACTCGCCGTGGACGAGGACGTCGAGGCCGATTTCCTCCTGCCAGCGAACCGCAGCCTTCGTCTCGACCTTCAGATAGCGGTCGTAGGCGGCATCGTCGATCTCGCCGCGGATATGCGCGGCACGGGCCTTGCGGACCTCGGGCGTCTGCGGGAAGGAGCCGATAGTCGTGGTCGGATAGTCGGGGAGGCCGAGGCGCTTGCGCTGCGCCTCGCGGCGCACCGCGAACGGCGCGGCGCGGCGGCCGGCGCTCGCGTCGAGCGCGGCGAGGCGCGCGGCGACCGCGGGATCGTGGATCTTCGGCGAGGTCCGGCGCGCGACCGCCGCGATGCGCGAGGCGGAGAAGGCGGCGAAAGCGGTGTCCTCCCCTTCGTTGAGCGCCCTGGCGAGCGCGGCCAGCTCCTCGATCTTCTGCACCGCGAAGGATAGCCACTGGCCGATTTCGGGGTCGAGGCCGGTCTCGAGCGCCACGTCGACGGGGACGTGGAGCAGCGAGCAGGAGGGAGCGAGGATCAGGTCGCGTTCCGCTGCGAGCGGCTTGAGGCGCCAGTAGAGTTCGGGGAGGTTGGCGCGCCAGACGTTGCGGCCGTCGAGAATGCCGAGCGAGAGCAGCACATGCGGCTGGATGCGGGCGAGCACCGGTTCGAGCTGGTCCGGTGCCCGGACGAGGTCGAGGTGGAGGCCGTGGACCGGAAGTTCGGCGACGAGATCGAGATTCTCGCCGAGGCCGCCGAAATAGGTGGTGAGCATCAGCCGCGGTCCCGCGGTGGCGAGCCGGGCGTAGGCGCGTTCGAAGGCGCCGCGCTGTTCGCCCGTCAGATCGAGGACGAGGCAGGGCTCGTCGATCTGCACCCAGTCGGCACCGCGCTTCGCAAGCCCGGCGAGGATCTCGGCATAGGTATCGAGCAGCGCCGGAAGGAGAGCCAGCGGTTCGACCGCCTTGCCCTTTGCCAGCATGAGATAGCTGACCGGGCCGAGCAGGACGGGCCGCGTCTGATAGCCGAGCGCCTTCGCTTCCTCATATTCGTCGAAGATCTTGGTCGAGGCGATGCGGAAGCTTTGACCCGCGACGAGTTCGGGAACGAGGAAATGATAGTTGGTGTCGAACCATTTGGTCATTTCCATCGCCGTGGTGTCGGCGGCATGGGCGCAGCCGGCATGGGTCTGATCGGGGGCCTGGTCGGGCTGCGAGCCGCGGGCCATGGCGAAATAGAGGTCGGGGCCGACCGTTTCGCCGCTCCAGTCGTAGCGGGGCGGGATGGCGCCGATCAGGGCGGAGGTGTCGAGGACATGGTCGTAGAGCGAGAAGTCGTTCGACGGCAGGATGTCGGCGCCGAGCGCCTTTTGCCGTGCCCAGTGGGCGACGCGCAGGCCGGCGGCGGCGGTTTGCAGGTCGGCGAGCGAGGATTTGCCCGCCCAGAAGGATTCGAGCGCGAATTTGAGCTCGCGGCGGGTGCCGATGCGGGGAAAGCCGAGGGTGGCAACGCTGACAGTCATCTTCTTCATCACCTTGCTGGGGCAAGGGCGATGGGCAGACGGACACGCACGATAGTCCGCACCCGCAAGGCAAGGGCCGGGCGCAGCGGTGCATGCGGCCTGACCGGACACCCCGCCGGAGGACGTTTGTGACGAGGCAGGTCTCCTGGCTCGCGGATCGCCGCGGCGGTCTGGCCTTCCCGGTCCCTTGCGGACCAGTGACGCGTGTCGACCGCCGCTCACCGCTTACAGTTGCGGGGGCAGCGCCGGATTTGCACCGGCTTCCCGTCTTAGCTTCGCGCCGCGCGAACGGCGCGAAGAACCTCGACAGCATCCAGCATAGGCCGGCGGCCTCGCTTGTCAACAGGCATATAAAGAATTCTTTATATGCTATAGCGCCATCGCGAGCCCCGCCGCGGTCGCGGCGACGATGGCGAACAGGATCGCGGCTTTCGGGACGTAGGCGGCGATGAGGCCCGGCCGCCGCGGCGGCGGGAAGGTCGGGACGTCGTGGGGAAGCGAAGGCTCGCTGTCCGATGATCGATCGCGCTCCGTCCGCTGCCGGAGCGACGCGGGGGGCGAGGCGACGTCGGGGCCGCTGATCCCGCTGGCCAGCACCAGCTTTTCGAAGGCGACCGCCATTTTCTCGCGGTCGAGATAGGCGCCCAGCGCCTCGCGCGCCCGGTCGGGGGCGGCCGGGGCGGGCAGATCCGCGACCTTGCGCTCGATCTCGCCGTCGAGGGCGTGGAGCCGGTCCATCGCCTCGATGATCCGCTGCCGGTCGCCGCTTTCCATCGCCAGCTCGAGGCGGATCAGCGACAGCGTGCTCGCGCGGCAATATTGCAGGCTCCAGAACAGGTCGTTCGCCGCGGAATCGGCCGGTGCGACGGGATCGCCCTGATCGACGGGGTGCGGTGCGCTCAACCTGCTTCTCCTGCGTCCCCCCGGCGCAGGGCTTAACGGCAAAGACGCGCGCCGCGAAACGCCGATCCGGCCAGCCGTGGGCGGGATGCGGCGGAGAGCGGCCGCCGACTCCCGTGGCACCGCGGCGGCGGTCAGGATTTTTCCCTTTCGGCGCGGGCGGCTTCGGCGCGGATCAGCTTGTCGGCCATCGCGCGCCACGCCGCCGCGGCGCGCAGATTGCGTTCGCGCACCCGGTCCAGCGTCGAGCCGTCGGCATCGGCCTGGCATTTCTCGGCCTGCGCCAGATAGAAATCGCTGGTGGCGGCCATGGCGGCGGCTCCTTTCCGGTCAGTCGACCATGTCGGCGATCAGGCGGCGCAGCTCGCGGCGCGACAGCGTCGGAGAGGTGCGGCGCGGCGCCGGGGGGAGGGTGATCGCCTTGCCGGCGAGCGAAAGCCCCGCCAGGTGCGGGACGAGGGGTATATTGGGTAAGCTGTTCATTATATTTATCTTCTTCAATCCATAGTCTCGTTTATTTTGATGTTGATTCTCCGGTTCGCGCGGTCAGCGCCGCTTGCGTTGCCCGCCGACCGGGCTGTTGCCGCGTTCGCGATAGACGACGCGGCCCTTGCTGAGGTCGTAGGGCGTCATCTCGACGCGCACCGCGTCGCCGACGACCGACCGGATGCGGAAACGCCGCATCCGGCCGGCGGTGTAGGCGATGATGCGATGACCGTTTTCGAGCACGACGCCGAAACGGGCGTCGGGCAGAATCTCGTCGATCACGCCATCGAAGGTGAGGGCTTCCTCTTTGGCCAAATATCAGGCCTGCTGGAGGTTGATCGCCGACACCTTGCCGTTGCGGCCGGTTTCCAGCTCGTAGGAAAGGCGCTGTTCCTTGTTCAGCGTCTGCATTCCCGCGGCCTGGACGGCGGTGATGTGGACGAAGCTGTCGCCCGAGCCGTCTTCATTTTCGATGAAGCCATAGCCCTTGTCGGTGTTGAAGAATTTGACGGTGCCGATCGGCATGGGTGTTTCCTTTCACGAAACGGATATCCGCCGGCAAAAGCACCGGCGGAGCTTGTAGCGTGAGAAGGCAAGAATCCACCCGGCGGGGTATCAATTGTCCGTCGCAGGCGACGTTAGCCTTCCCAATATGGCGCATTTCCGGGAAAAGTCAAGGATGTGGCGTTTCGCGGGGTGATACAGGGCGGTTTTGGTGGGCGCATATGCCCTCTCGTCACCCTGAACTTGCTTCAGGGGCCGTGGTCTGCCCCTTCCTTCGGCGCAGCGCAGGATGAGAGGTCCGGCCATGGATGCTGAAACACGTTCAGCATGACGTGATTCGAACCTCAGTTTCCGACCCCATTTCGACCACTCGCAGCGATCCAACCCTGATGGCAGGAAACGTCCGATAGGCGACACTCTTCTCCCCTCCCGCAGGCGGGAGGGGTTGGGGGTGGGCAGCAACGTTGCGATGGCCCACCCCGCTGCGACTAACGAACAAAGTTCGTAAGTCTCGCTGCCCCTCCCGCCTGCGGGAGGGGAAAACAGCGCGCGCGCCAACGTCAGCTCCCCACCCCAAAGCGGCCTTTCGTCGCCTCCAACCCGCTCTTTCCAAGCCGATATTCGTCTAGCAGGGAATTTGTCCACGCCGCCTAGCCGCTCGCGGTTTTTCGCGCCTTTTCGGCTGTCCCGGCCATCGCGTCGGGCGCGGGGGCCGGGTCGTTGGCGGGGTCGGGGAGGCCGAAGAAGGCGCGGCGCGCCGCCTCGCCCAGCCGGCGCCGCGGCGCGGCCGCGGCCTCGCGCGCGGTTTCCCACGCTTCTTCCTCGTCGAGGTCGAGGGTGCGTTCATAGTCCTCGTCGCCGAAGACGCCCTCCTCGATCCCGATAAAATCGTCGGGCGGCGGGAAATCGGTGCGCCATTCGCCGGTTGTGTCGTCCTGCCAGACGGTCATGTCGGCGACGCTCTCCTCGGGGGTCGGTTCGGCCATGGGGGCTTCGTCGAAATCGGCGGAAATCTGCGCAACTTCACTCGCGATCGCGCTGCCGCGCCACAGCGCCGCGAGCGGATTGGCGCGATCGTCGCGGCCGGCGAGCCAGAGCGTGAGCGCGGCGGCGCGGCCCTCCGCATCGGCCGTTTCCGCATCGACGTCGAAGAGCGACAGGAAGCCCGGCCAGTCGCCGGCGATGAGCTGCGCCAGCATCTCCTCGCCGGCGCGGGGGGCGGCCTCGACCATCCTGTCGAGCCGCGCGAGCATCGCGAGACCGAGCCGCGCGTCGGCGCGCTGGCGCCTCACGAAGCGGCGATCCTCCTCGCGCATGATGGTGGTCGTCTCCTCATGCCCCCAGATCGCGCGGTCGAGCAACTCGTCGGCGAGCCGCTGCCGCGCGATCAGCACCGCCGCCGTCCAGCCGAGCCGGAACGCCGCGCCCTGCGGTCTGTGGCGAAGATCATAGGCGGCGCGGGTCGACATGCTCACCGACGCGGCCGCCATCTTCACCGACCCGTTGGCCGCAAGATTTTCGAGAAATTCGCGCTGGAGGCGCGGAGCCCAGTGATAGCTGCCGGGGGCGGCGAGGGTGGCGGGATCGTGCGGTGCGTCGTCCATCGATTCGTCCTTTCGGTTTGAGGAAACCGATAGAATGAACCATATAGGTGTATTGTAGGAAAGCGGTTTTTTGGCTGGCGCCAAAATCGCGGGATGAGAAGGGATATTGACGTTGGCCGGAGATCGGCGGACGCACTGACATGGTGGAATCGAAGTTTCTGTCATCACCGTCACCCCGGGCTTGACCCGGGGTCCCGCTTCCTTTCGCGCACGGACCGAAGAAAAGCGGGATCCCGGATCAAGCCCGGGATGACGAAATCAATGCGGCGACCTTCAGATTCAGGGAAATAGTCACCTGGAACTGAAGTTCATCTCATAAAGGTCGTCATGCTGAACTTGTTTCAGCATCCATGGCCTGTTCTCTCGGCTGACGCAGTGCTTCATTCGAGGGCGGGCCATGGACCCTGAAACAAGTTGGCATGTGTACCGTTGGAGCCTGTAAGCGATCCCCGGCGAAAGCCGGGGTCCATTTTGAACGGACAGCGCCCGACGTCTGGACCCCGGCTTGCGCCGGGGATCACCCCTTACATGCCTTAAGGGGATAAACGCCAAACACGTTCAGGGTGACGATTCATAATGTTACGAACTTCGTTTCCACCATACCAGAGACTGATGACATTGGTTGGAATCGTCATTGCGAGCGGAGCGAAGCCATCTCCGGCGCGCGTTCCTTCAGGACGATGGCTGGAGTTTGCTTCCCCCTGCTTTCGCCGGGCCCGCAATGACGAAGCGGGTCAATCCAACGGCATCACGCGCCAAGGATTGAACCCCACAGCGCCTAACGCCCCTCCGTCAGCCGCTTTGCGGCTGCCACCTCCCCATGGCCTTCGGCCACAGGGAGGATTTTGGCCGGTTTTTACGCGCCGTTCGCCGCCGACAAAATCGCGCGCACGCTGGCGGTCGCGACGTCGGTGTCGAGGCCGCAGCCGAACAGGCTCTTGCCGTCGGCGGTGCGGCATTCGACATAAGCCGCGGCCTGCACATTGCTGCCCTGGCCGATCGCGTGCTCGCTGTAGTCGACGATGTCCATCGCCGGGCCGCCGCTTTCAGCCAGCGCGGCGATGACGCTGCTCATCAGGCCGTTGCCGCGGCCGCTGACGCTGCGTTCGGCGCCGTCGACGGTGAGCTTGCCGGCGAAGATGCGGTCCGCCCCGCTGTGCGTTTCGGCCCAGTCGACGAGCTGGAAGCGCTTGCCGTCGGTGGCGAGATAATGGCCCTCGAAGGCGGTCCAGATGTCGTCGGCACCGAGCTCGCGGCTCGTGCTGTCGGCGACCGCCTGGATGACGTGGCTGAAGCTTGCCTGCATCTTCTTGGGCAGTTTCAGGCCCTTGTCCTGTTCGAGCACCCAGGCGACGCCGCCCTTGCCCGACTGGCTGTTGACGCGGATCACCGCTTCGTAGCTGCGCCCCAGGTCGGCGGGGTCGATGGGAAGATAGGGGACCTCCCACTTTTCGTCATTCTGGCGTTCGCGCGCGGCGAAGCCCTTCTTGATCGCGTCCTGATGGCTGCCCGAGAAGGCGGTATAGACCAGCTCGCCGCCATAGGGGTGGCGCGGGTGGACGGGGAGCTGGTTGCAATATTCGACCGTGGCGATGACCTCGTCGATGTCAGAGAAGTCGAGTTCCGGGTCGACGCCCTGCGTATACATGTTGAGCGCGATGGTGACGAGGCAGGTGTTGCCGGTGCGCTCGCCATTGCCGAACAGGCAGCCCTCGACGCGGTCGCCGCCCGCGAGCAGGCCGAGTTCGGCCGCCGCGACGCCGGTGCCGCGGTCGTTGTGGGTGTGCAGGCTGATGATCGCGCGGTCGCGGTTCGGCAGATGCTTGCAGAAATATTCGATCTGGTCGGCGTAGATGTTCGGCGTCGCCGCCTCGACCGTCGCGGGGAGGTTGAGGATGATCGGCTTGTCGGCGGTGGGCTGGAGGATGTCCATCACCGCGGCGCAGCATTCGATGCTGAAATCGAGCTCGGCGGTCGAGAAGGTCTCCGGGCTGTATTCGAAGCGCCAGTCGGTGCCGGGCAGGCGCGCGGCATTGTCGCGCAGCTGCTTCGCGCCGTCGATCGCGATCGCCTTGATCTCGGGCATCTCCATGCCGAAGACGATACGGCGCCACGCGGGGCTGACCGCGTTGTAGAGGTGGACGATCGCGGTCCTTGCGCCTTCGAGGCTGTCGAAGCTGGTGCGGATCAGGTCGGCGCGGGCCTGCGTCAGCACCTGCGGCGTGACGTCGTCGGGGATGCGGCCCGAGCGGACGAGATTCCGGATATAGTCGAAGTCGGTCGCGCCGCTCGCGGGGAAGCCGACCTCGATCTCCTTGAGCCCGCATTTGACGAGCAGGTCGAAGAAGCGCGTCTTCTTTTCGGCATCCATCGGGTCGATCAGCGCCTGGTTGCCGTCGCGCAGGTCGGTCGAGAGCCAGATCGGGGCTTTGGTGGTGGTGCGGGCGGGCCACTGGCGGTTTTCCAGCGGAACCTGCGGGAAGGGCCGGTATTTGGCCGAGGGGTCGCGGAGCATGGTCATGGGTCTGGTGTCTTCTGCGGTTCGAATGTCGGTGCGGTGTCGGTCGGGCCCTTGGGCGGTCGGCCCGCCGCTAGTCGCGCAGGCCGGAGGTCACGCCCAAGGGCGCGTAAGTCGCAGAAGAAGAAGGCCGCGCATGTGCATGGCAGCGTCCATGCTGGAAAATGCCGCGTTTGGCAAGGGGGCGCTTGATGACGCGGTTTGAAAGCAGGCGTTCGCGTTTGCCTTCTTCGTCACCCCGGACTTGATCCGGGGTCCCGCTTTTCCCGGCGTTCAGCGGGACCCCGGATCAAGTCGGCACTTATCCCTTCCGGACAAGTGAGTGATCCCCGGCGAAAGCCGGGGTCCAGATAGCGCGCGCTTCCCTGTCATGGACCCCGGCTTTCGCCGGGGATCACCTTGCTCCTTGTCTCAAGGGTATAAACGCCGATCACGTCCGGGGTGACGAGACTATGCGGCGAGCACTATATCTTCGCGTTTCGCGGCTTCGCGTGAAACGGCGAAACAGCCTATTTCTTCTCGAACGCCGCGGTGATTTCCAGCTCGACCTCGTCGCTGACGAGGGGGACGCCGAAGCCGAGGTTGAAATCGCTGCGGCGGATCGTCGCTTCGGCCTCGAAGCCGATGGTTTCGGCATTGGTCATCGGGGCGGGGCCGGCGCCGGTGAAGTCGACGTCGAGCGTCACCGGGCGGGTCACGCCGTTGAGGGTCAGGTTGCCGGTCACCTTCGCCTCGTCGCCGTCGTCGTCGACGACCACCGCGGTCGAGACGAAGCGCGCGGGGGCGGGATTCGCGCCGAAGAAGTCGGGCTTCGCGCCGTCCTGGCCGGGGCGGAGGAGATGATCCTTGAGCCCGGCGCTGGCGACCGTGACGCCGGCGACGGGGATGGTGACGTCGAGCCTGGCCGCGGCGGGATTCTTCGGGTCGATGGTCAGCGTGCCGGTCACGTCGCCGAAGATGCCGAAATAATCGTTGAAGCCGAGGTGGTTGAGGCGCCAGCCGACGAGGGTGTGATGCGGATCGGCCTGATAGGTGCCGCCGGTGACGCGCGACAGATCCTTCGCGCCCGGCGCGGCGGTGGGCATCTGCGCGAGCAGCGGGACGGCGCCGAGCAGCGACAGCGCGAGGAGGGGGGCGGCGTAACGCATGGGGGGCAACTCCTGTTTCGCGGGGGGTGACGGAAGCGAGGCTAGGGTCAGGACCTATTAATTCCGCGCTCGAGGTTTGAAGCGATTTTGCTCAGGGCGAGGAGAAAAGGCGTAGGAATATGATTATATTTCAAGACTTTTCGACGAAGCCATGGGCAAAATCGGTCAAATCCCGCAGGGACGTCGAAATGGCTTCGATCTCGGGTCCATGCGGCCTTGCGGGTAGCGATGCTACCCGCTGCGCCCGCCCGAACCCGATATCTTCGCCATTTCGACGCCTCGAACGTGGAATTAATAGGTCCTGACCCTAGGCGAGCGGGCGACGGGGCGTCAATCGTCCTCGGCGGCGCGCTCGATTTCGCGGCGCTCGGCATACCATTGGCGCAGCGCCCTGGCGAGGCAGCCGGTCGCGCCGTAGGAGCCGACCGGCGAGCAGCTGTTCGGGCGGCCGACGCTCGCGATAGTCTGGTCGTAATCCTCGACCGCCGCACCCCAGGCGCCGCCGCGATTGGCCTTTTTCTCCAGCGCCTCTTCGCGCAATTCCCTGGGAACGCGGTAGCGTTCGGATTCGGGCTTCTGCGCGCAGACGACGATCTCGTCGCCGGTCGATTCGGGGCAGGGTTCGTCGCCGAAGGTCACGAGAACCGAGATTTTCTGCGCGCCGTCGGCGCTCGGGACCGGGGTGCCGCCCGCCTCCTGCGCGAGCGCGGGGGCGGCGAACGCCAGCGCGGCGGCGAATGCGAGAAGGGGCGGCGATGTCATCGTCATAAGATAGTCCCTCGAACCGTCCCCGCAAACCGCGGTAGGGGGTCGCGATGAACCTCAGCCGAACGGGGCCGCTCAGAGGCTGTCGAGCGCGGCGGCGATCGCGGCCCAGACCTCGGCCAGTTCGTCGGGGGTGATGCAATAGGGCGGCATGACGTAGAGGCTGTTGCCGAGCGGGCGGAGCAGGACGCCGCGGTCGCGGAAGAAGGCGGTGAGGCGCGGGGCGAGCGCCGAGAGATAGCCGCTGTCGGGCGCCGCGACGTCGAGCGCGGCGATGGTGCCGAGGCGGCGGGGACCGGCGACGCGCGGATGGGCGGCGAGCAGCGACAGGTGCGCGGCCTGCGCCTCGGCGAGCGCGTCGATGCGCGCCTGCACCGGCTCCTCGTCCCAGATGGCGAGATTGGCATTGGCGGCGGCGCAGGCGATCGGGTTCGCGGTGTAGCTCGACGAATGATAGAAGAGACGCGCGCGGTCGGTCGACAGATGCGCGGCGAAGATCGGCTCGGCGCACAGCGTGACCGCGAGCGGGATCGCGCCGCCGGTCAGTCCCTTCGACAGGCAGAGGATGTCGGGGATGACGCCCGCCCGGTCGCAGGCGAAGCGGGTGCCGGTGCGGCCCCAGCCGGTCATCACCTCGTCGGCGATGAACAGCACGCCGTGGCGCGCGCAGATCGCGCGCATCTCCGCGAGCACCCAGGCGGGATAGATGAGCATCCCGCCGGCGCCGAGGATCAGCGGCTCGACGATGAAGGCGGCGGGCTTTTGAGTGCAGGCGGCCTCGAGCGCGTCGAGCGCGGCCTGCTCCTGTCCTTCGCAGGGAAAGGGGATGGTGCCGACGTCGAAGAGCAGGGGCTGATAGGCGCGGTTGTAGACGCCGCGCTCGCCGACCGACATCGCGCCGATCGTGTCGCCGTGATAGCTGTGCTGAAGGACGAGGATGCGGTGGCGGTCCTCGCCGATATTGGCCCAGTAGCCGAGCGCCATCTTGAGCGCGACCTCGACGCTGGTCGAGCCCGAGTCGGAGAAGAAGACGCGGGTCAGCGGATCGGGGGTGATGCGGATCAGTCCGGCGGCGAGGGCTTCGGCGGGCGCGTGGGTCCAGCCGGCGAAGATGAGCTGGTCGAGCCGTTCGGTCTGGGCGCGGATCGCGGCCATGATGCGCGGGTGCCCGTGGCCGTGGGTGGTGACCCACCAGCTCGATATCGCGTCGATCCAGCTATGGCCGGCGGCGTCGTAGAGGCGCGCGCCCGCGGCGCGATCGATCAGCGGAATCGGCTCGCCCAGACCATGCTGGGTGAAGGGGTGCCAGACGGGGCCGGGGTTCGCGTCTCTCATCTCGTCCTTTCCCCTGTTTCGCCGCCTCGGCGCGCGTCTCTCTGGCAGAGAGACGCGGATGGGGAAAGGAAAAGCGCGATGTCATCCCCTGTCCGAAAGCGTGAAGAGGGCCGCGGAGTGCGGCGGCACGGTCACGCTGCGGCCGCCCCCGGTGGCGACCTTGCCGAGCGTGGTGCCCTGCGTCGCGTCGCGCGCCGGCCCGGTGAGCAGCATCGCGCCGGGCCTTGCCGCGACGGGCAGCGCGACGGTCGCCGGGGTCAGATCCTTGTTGACGATCGCCACCTGGCGAACGCCCTGACGCTCGACCGCATAGGCGGTGACGAAGCGGCTGGCGCCCGTCAGGGTCGCGGGCACGAAGGTCGCGCCGGTCAGGAACTGCGCGAACCGGATGCCGTAAAATTCGGGGCGGCGGGCGAAGCCGGTCGAGGGGGCGCCGACGATCGGCGAATAATGGCCGTTGCCGCCGCCGTGCCAGTTGACGCCGACCCAGCCGAGCCGGGCGAAGCGCAGCATGGCGTCGGCGCACCACAAGGCGGAGGCGAGCGTGTCGGAAACGCCGGGCTGGCCGCCGTTCCAGCAACTGTTCCCCTCTGTCATGCGATAGGGAAGGCCCGACGCCTTCACCGCTTCCTGAACCACCGGGAAGCGCTCGGACCGCATCGTCGTGGTGCTGGGATCGGGTTCCATCAACTGCGCGATCGTCGCTTCCGGATTTCCGGCCGGACCCATGGCGTAATAATGGGCGCTCAGCATCACCACGTCGGGATGCTTCGGCGCCTCGGCGGCAAAGGCGGTCAGATAGTCGAGCTTGTTCGAAATGTCGGGGCCCGCGAACTTCAGGCCGGGCGCGGCCGCGACGATCGCGTCGTGGAATTCGTTCCATTCGCGGAGGAAGTCGGCGGGTGTCCAGTCGGCGGGGCGATAGCGGGTGCGGAAGCCGTCGACTTCATTGCCGATCTGGACCAGCATCAGCCGGGGTCCCAGGATGCGCTGCACCGCCGCGGCTTCGGCGACGGCATTGTCCTTGCTGCCCTGACCGAAATTCAGGCCCCAGATGCAGGTCCAGCCGGTCGCGTCGAGGAAAGCGCGCAGGTTGCGCAGCGCCAGCGCGGTGGTGACGGTGCCGTGCTTTTCCGTTTTCGAGGTATCCGGCCCGAACACCTCGAAGGGGGCGGGGCCGGTGGGGTCCCGGTCCGAATAGCTGGTATATTCGCTCGATCCGCCGCCGATGCGCAGCACGCCCGACGGCGACAGTTCGCGGAACAGCGCGATCAGCGCCGTGTTCGACGCCGCGAAGAAATCCGGATTGGCGATCTGCGCGGCTTCGTAGGAGAGGCCGACATAGTCGGCCGGGATCGTGGGGCCGCTGGCCGTGTCGCCGAGCGAGAGGCTGAGTCGGGGCGCCCGCGCGAACGCCATGCCGGGCAGGCTGACGGCGGCGGTCGAGGCGGCGAGGGCGTTGAGCAGCTGGCGACGGTTCATGGTGTCTCCGGAACGGGGTTCGACGGGTGTCGTCCCATCGAGCTTAGTTATCAGATTACCTTACCGTCAATATCAGATATCTTGGGAGATATATCAGGGCGGATTATCGAAAATCCGCCGGATCGAAATTCGCCGCAAAGGCTTCGGCCAGCGTTTCGGGCGTCAGCGGGTCGATGATCGGCAGGCGGCCGAGGCGGCGGAGGCCGCCGACCTTGGCGATGATCGCTTCGCTGTCGTGGGCCGGATCGCCGATGAAGGCCAGCCCGTGGAGCGGGACGCCGCGGGCGTGCAGGGCCTCGATGGTCAGCAGGCTGTGGTTGATCGTGCCGAGGCCGGTGCGCGCGCAGACGATCACCGGGATCTGCCAGCGCGCGAAGAGATCGGCGTAGAGGCAGGTGCGGGTGACGGGGACGAGCGCGCCGCCCGCGCCCTCGATCAGCAGGTCGCCGGGAGGCGGGGTCAGCGCGTCGGGGTCTATGATAACGCCGTCAACTTCGGCGGCGTAATGCGGCGAGGCGGGGGTGGCGAGGCGCCAAGCCTCGGGATGGATCGGGACGCGGGCGAGGCGGGCGACGACCTCGCTGTCGGTTTCCTCCTCCAGCCCCGACTGGATCGGTTTCCAGTAGGGGAGGTCGAGCGCGCTCGCCAAAGCGGCGGAAAAGATGGTCTTTCCGATGCCGGTGTCGGTGCCGGTGACGACGAAGCGCGTCATGCCGCCGCCATCGCCGCGGCGAGCGCCCCGGTCATCGCGTCGATGTTGGCGTCGTCAACATGGAGCGTGATCGCGATGCGGAGGCGGGCGGTTCCCTGCGGCACGGTCGGCGGGCGGATGCCGCGGATGTCGAAACCGGCGGCTTGCAGCGCGGCGGCGATGCGCATCGTGCGGGCGTTGTCGCCCAGCCGCACGGGCAGGATCTGGCTGCCGCTGGCGGGCAGGCCGAGCGCGGCGAGGCGGGTTTCGGCGTGGCGGATGCGCGCGTGGAGCGCCGCCTGCCGTTCGGGCTCGGTCGCGACGATTTCGAGCGCCTGGCGGACGAGCCACGCGATCAGCGGCGAGGGCGCGGTCGAGAAGATGAAGGGCCGGCCGCGGTTGACGAGGAAATCGGTGACGATGCGCGGCGCGCAGAGCAGCGCGCCCTCGCAGCCGAGCGCCTTGCCGCAGGTGTGGAGGGCGATGAAATTTTCGCGGCCCGCGAGGTCGTGCGCGAGGCCGGCGCCGGCGGGGCCGAAGACGCCGGTCGCGTGCGCCTCGTCGACGATCAGCACGCCGTCGTGGCGGTCGGCGACGGCGGCGAGGTCGGCGAGCGGCGCCGTGTCGCCATCCATCGAATAGAGACTTTCGACCGCGATCCACGGCGTGCCGGTAGCGCCCGTCCTGCGCCACGCGGCGATGGCGTCGTCGAAGGCCTGCGCGTCGTTGTGCGCGGCGGCGGCGCGCTCGGCGCGGCCGAGCCGCATGCCGTCGTGCGCGCTGGCGTGGATCAGTGCGTCGTGGACGACCAGGTCGCCGCGCTGCGGCAGCGTCGCGAACAGCGCGGCGTTGGCGGCGAAACCGGTCGCGAAGAACAGCGCCGCCTCGCTGCCGTAATGGCGCGCGGCATGGGTTTCGAGCGCCTCATGCTCCGGATGATTGCCGCGCAGCAGCCGCGAGCCGCCCGAGCCGGCCGGTAGGCCGCGCGCGATGCCGTCGGTGAGTGCGTCGCGGAGCGCGGCGGAGCCGGCGAGGCCGAGATAGTCGTTCGAGGCGAAGTCGATGCCGGTGCGCGGGGCGAGGGCGCGGCGGCGGTCCGCGGCCGCGAGCGCGGCGAGATCGGCGCGGTGGGCGGCGAAGGGGCGGACGAATCGAGCTGCCATGCAAGACCCCTTATATAAGCCCCTCCCCTTCAGGGGAGGGGTTGGGGTGGGGGCCATCGGCCTCGCGCAAGGCCGATGGCTCCCACCCCGCTGCGACTAGCGGGCAAAGCCCGCAAGTCTCGCTGCCCCTCCCCTGAAGGGGAGGGGATTCAACATGTCAGTTGACGCTCTTGTCGACCAGCTTGTTCTTGGCGATCCACGGCATCATCGCGCGCAGTTCGCTGCCGATCCGTTCGATCGGGTGCGCGGCCGCCGCCTTGCGGCTGGCCTTGAGTTCGGGCTGGCCGGCCTGGTTGTCGAGGACGAAATCCTTGACGAAGCGGCCCGAGGTGATGTCGGCGAGGACGCGCTTCATCTCGGCCTTGGTCTCGTCGGTGATGATGCGCGGGCCGGTCTTGATGTCGCCATATTCGGCGGTGTTCGAGATCGAATAGCGCATGTTGGCGATGCCGCCCTCATAGAGGAGGTCGACGATCAGCTTGGTTTCGTGGAGGCATTCGAAATAGGCCATTTCGGGGGCGTAGCCCGCCTCGACCAGCGTCTCGAAGCCCGCCTGGATCAGGTGGGTGATGCCGCCGCACAGCACCGCCTGTTCGCCGAACAGGTCGGTCTCGCACTCTTCCTTGAACGTCGTCTCGATGATGCCGCTGCGGCCGCCGCCGACCGCCGAAGCGTAGGAAAGGGCAAGCGCCTTGGCGTGGCCGTTGCCGGCATTGCCGCTGGCTTCCTGCGCGACCGCGATCAGGCAGGGGACGCCGCCGCCGCGCTGATATTCGCTGCGCACCGTGTGGCCGGGGCCTTTCGGCGCGACCATGAAGACGTCGATGTCGCCGCGCGCCTCGATCAGGCCGAAATGGATGTTGAGGCCGTGCGCGAAGGCGAGCGCGGCGCCGGGCTTCAGATTGTCGGCGAGGTCGTCGTAATAGATTTTCGCCTGATGCTCGTCGGGAGCGGCGATCATGATGACGTCGGCCCACGCGGCGGCGTCCTTGTTGGTCATGACCTGAAAGCCCGCGCCTTCGGCCTTCTTCGCGGTCGCCGAGCCGGGACGGAGCGCGATCGCGACCTCGCGCACGCCGCTGTCGCGCAGGTTCTGCGCGTGGGCGTGACCCTGGCTGCCATAGCCGACGATGGCGACCTTCTTGCCCTTGATGAGGTCCTGGTCGGCGTCGCGATCGTAGTAAACCTGCATGTCATTCTTCCCTATTCTTCGTCATCCCAGCGAAAGCTGGGATCGGTTTCGGTGTTATGCTGCTTGCGATCCCAGCTTTCGCCGGGATGACGGTGATTTCAGAGCGCCTCCGGCCCGCGGGCGATGGCGACGACGCCGGTGCGGCCGACCTCGACCAGCCCGCATTCGCGCATCAGCGCGATGAAGCGGTCGACCTTATCGCTCGACCCGGTGATCTCGAAGATGAAGCTGGTCAGCGTCGTGTCGACGACCTTGGCGCGGAAGACGTCGGCCATGCGCAGCGCCTCGATCCGCTTGTCGCCGGTGCCCGCGACCTTGACCAGCGCGATCTCGCGCTCGACATGCGCGCCCTGATCGGCGAGGTCGATGACCCGGTGGACGGGGACGAGCCGGTCGAGCTGGGCGATGATCTGGTCGATGACCGCGGGCGGGCCGGAGGTGACGATGGTGATGCGCGACACCGCATGGTCGGCGGTAATGTCCGCCACCGTCAGGCTTTCGATATTATAGCCGCGCGCGGTGAACAGCCCGGTGATCTTGGCGAGCACGCCGGCCTGGTTGTCGACGGTGACGGCGAGCACATGGCGCTCGCCCGTTTCGGTGGTGATTTTCATGTCTCTACTCCCCCTCCCGCAGGCGGGAGGGGCCAGGGGTGGGGCGAGCGCAGCGAGCTTCTGACGGTGCAGATGCCCACCCCGCTGCGACTAGGGAGCAAGCTCCCAAGTCTCGCTGCCCCTCCCGCTTGCGGGAGGGGGTATGAAGGCCGGAATGTCGCATCACACCAGCGCTTTCGCTTCGTCGTCCATCGTGCCGGTGACGTCGCTCGGCTGGAGGATCATCTCGGTATGCGCGGCGCCCGAGGGGATCATCGGGAAGCAGTTGGCGAGCTTGGCGACGCGGCAGTCGACGATCACCGGGCCGGGCGTGTCGATCATCGTGCGGATGCCGTCCTCCAGCTCGCCGAGCGTGTCGATGCGCAGGCCGGTCCAGCCGTACGCTTCCGCGAGCTTCACGAAATCGGGCAGGCTGTCCGAATAGCTGTTCGAATAGCGGCTTTCGTAGGTGAGTTCCTGCCACTGGCGGACCATCCCCATCCATTCGTTGTTGAGGATGAAGATCTTCACCGGCAGCCGGTGCTGGCTGACCGTGCCCATTTCCTGGATGTTCATCTGGAGCGAAGCCTCGCCCGCGATGCAGATGACGAGGCGGTCGGGCCGGGCGACCTGCGCGCCGACCGCGGCGGGGAAGCCATAGCCCATGGTGCCGAGCCCGCCGCTGGTCAGCCAGCGGTTGGGGGCGGAAAAGCCGAAATGCTGCGCCGCCCACATCTGATGCTGGCCGACCTCGGTGGTGATGATCGGGTCGCGGCCGCGCGTCGCCTCGAACAGCGCCTTGACCGCGCGCTGCGGCATGATGTCGGCGCCCGCCTCCTTCCTTTCGGGAAAGTCGAGGCAGCGGGTCGCGCGCCAGCCGTCGATGCGGCGCCACCATTCGCCGAGGTCGCGCGCCTTGTGGCCCTTGTCGGCCCACGCGGCGATCAGCGCGTCGAGCGCGCGGCCGGCGTCGCCGAGCACCGCGACGTCGACGGGGACGATCTTGTTGATCGAGCTGCGGTCGATGTCGATGTGGATCTTCTTGGCGTGCGGCGCGAAGGCGTCGAGGCGGCCGGTCACGCGGTCGTCGAAGCGCGCGCCGACCGCAACGATCAGGTCGGCGCGGTTCATCGCCATGTTCGATTCATAGGTGCCGTGCATGCCGAGCATGCCGAGCCATTTCGGATCGTCCGACGGGAAGGCGCCGAGCCCCATCAGCGTCGAGGTGATCGGCGCGCCGGTCAGGCCGACGAGCTGGCGCAGCGCCGCGCTCGCGTCCGGCCCGGCGTTGATGACGCCGCCGCCGGTGTAGAAGATCGGGCGCTCGGCCGCCGCGATCAGGTCGATCGCGTCGGCGATGGCGTCGGCGTCGGGTTCGACCTGCGGGCGATAGCTGTGATGCTCGATCAGCTCGGGCACGCTGTAGGTGCCGGTCGCGACCTGCACATTCTTCGGAATGTCGATGACCACCGGGCCGGGGCGGCCGTGGGTCGCGATATGGAAGGCCTCGTGGATGATCGGGCCGAGCCGGTCGGGGTCCATCACCAGATAATTATGCTTGGTGCAGTGGCGCGTGATGCCCACCGTGTCGCATTCCTGAAAGGCGTCGGTGCCGATCAGCGTCGTCGGCACCTGCCCGGTCAGCACGACCATCGGGATCGAATCGAGCAGCGCGTCGGTGATGCCGGTGACGGCGTTGGTCGCGCCGGGGCCGGAGGTGACGAGCACCACGCCCGGCTTGCCGGTCGAGCGCGCATAACCCTCCGCCGCGTGGGTCGCTGCCTGTTCGTGGCGGACCAGGATATGCCGGATCGTCGGGTGGTTGTAGAGCGCGTCATAGATGGGAAGGACCGCGCCGCCCGGATAGCCGAACACCGTATCGACCCCGAGGTCGACCAGCGCCTGAACCACCATGTCGGCACCGCTCATTTCCGTCACGACGAATCTCCTTTCCTGGCCCGGCGCGCGCGCACGTCAGCGCGCGCTTGTGCGCTGCAACAGAATGGCGGGCAATAGGTGCATGATTCTATCCTGTCAACAGTCTATCACGTAATATTATTGCTATTTCCTTGATAGAATCGACGGATAATGACTCATTCCAGCGCGGCCAGTCGGCCGGGAGCTGGTGGCGGAACCAGGTATATTGGCGCTTCGCATATTGGCGCGTCGCCGCCTGCGCCCGTTCGAGCGCCTCGGCGCGCGTCGTTTCGCCGCGCAGCCAGGCCGCGATCTGCGGCACGCCGATCGCGCGCATGACGGGCAGGTCGGGGTCGAGGCGGCGGGCGAGCAGCGTCTCGACCTCCCCGGCCGCGCCGCCGTCGACCATGGTCTCGAGCCGCGCGTCGCAGCGCGCGCGCAGTTCGTCGCGCGGCGGCAGGAGGATGAGCGGGACGAGCGCGACCGAGTCCGCGATGCCGCCTTCGCGCGCGCGCTGCCAGTCGGCGAGCGGGCGGCCGGTCGCGCGCACCACCTCAAGCGCGCGGGCGACGCGCGCGGCGTCGGCGGGGGCGAGGCGCGCGGCGGCGGGAGCGTCGAGCCGGGCGAGCGCGGCGTGCGCGCCGGCGACATCCATCGCGCGCACCTCGGCGCGCACGGCGGGATCGATCGCGGGCACCGGAGCGATGCCGTGGAGCAGGGTGCGCAGGTAAAGGCCGGTGCCGCCGACGAGGATCGGCACCTCCTCATCCTCCCACGCGCGGGCGAGCGCGCGGCGGGCGTCGGCGGCCCAGCGCGCGGCGTTGCACGCCTCCGCCCCGTCGATATGGCCGAACAGGCGGTGGGGGACGCCGGCCATCTCCGCCGGGGTCGGGCGCGCGGAGAGGATGGCGAGATCGCGATAAACCTGGCTGGCGTCGGCATTCACCACTTGCGCGCGGCCCACCGCCTGCGCCAAGGCAACGGCAAGCGCGCTCTTGCCGCTCGCGGTAGGCCCGGCGATAAGCGCGAGCGGGGGCCTGCGCCCCGAAGAGGAAGAAGGAGATGCCATGTTCGTTGCGACGCTGATAGCAGCCGGAAAGCTGACGGGCGAGGTGGTGCGCGAGGCGATCGACCGCCTCGACGCGACGGGGCACGAGGTCGGCGCCCCGCACTGGCTCGACGAGGGCGATGCCGCCGATATCGTCTTTCACGGCAGCCTGGTCAGCGCGCGCGCCGAACTGGCGAAGATGGACCATGGCGCGCTTGACGTCGTCGTCCAGCCGCTCGGCGACCGGACCAAGAAGCTGATCATCGCCGACATGGATTCGACGATGATCGGCTGCGAGTGCATCGACGAGCTGGCCGACTATGCCGGAATCAAGGCCGAGGTCGCGGCGATCACCCAGAAGGCGATGCGCGGCGAGGTCGATTTCCGCGGCGCGCTGATGGAGCGGGTCGCGCTGCTCGGCGGGCTGGCCGAGGGCGTGCTCGCCGAATGCCGGATGGAGCGGGTGCGGCTGACCCGCGGCGCGCGCACGCTGGTCCAGACGATGAAGGCCTATGGCGCGCATTCGGTGCTGGTCACCGGCGGCTTCACCGCCTTTGCGGCGCCGGTCGGCGAGGCGATCGGATTCGACCGGGTGGTCGCGAACGACCTGGTGATCGAGGGCGGCAAACTGAGCGGCAAGGTCGCCGAGCCGATCGTCGACAAGGATGCCAAGCTGGAGACGCTGAAGAGCGAGGCGGCGAAACACGGTCTGCCGCTCGCCGAGACGCTGGCGGTCGGCGACGGCGCGAACGACATTCCGATGCTGACCGCGGCGGGGCTCGGCATCGCCTATCACCCGCATCAGGCAGCGGCGGATGCGGCCGATGCGGTGATCCGCCATCACGACCTGACGGCGCTGCTCTGGGCGCAGGGCTATGCGCGGCGACAGTGGGTGCTGGGGTAGAACCGACCGTCCTTCAGCCCCGGCGGCCTGCAAATGGCGGCCTTCCGCGCTTCCGATGCTCACGTGCAGAAGCACGCTGCGCTCCGGGTCGCGAAAAACCACCATTTTCGACTCGCCGGGACCTGAAGGACGATCGGTTCCACGACATCTCCCTCTCGTCACCCTGAACGTGTTTGGCGTTTATCCCCTTAAGGCATGTAAGGGGTGATCCCCGGCGCAAGCCGGGGTCCAGACGTCGGGCGCTGTCCGTTCAAAATGGACCCCGGCTTTCGCCGGGGATCGCTTACATGCTCCAACGGTACACATGCCAACGTGTTTCAGGGTCCATGGCCTGTCTTTACCGGTTTGGGCGGCGCTTGATGCGAGGTCGGGCCATGGATGCTGAAACAAGTTCAGCATGACGATGAAATACGGTGCGCGCCTTTATTCGGGATCCGGGTTCCTACCCTGCCGCGGTCACCTGCCGTAACACCGCCGCATAGCTCGGCGCGATGGTCATCGCGTCGTGCTTGCCGGCGCGACCGAGCGCGGCGTGGACCTGGGGGAGGCGGTAGCAGGGGACGCCCATGAACAGATGATGCTCGGCGTGGTAATTGACCCAATAGGGCGCGACCGTCGCGCGGGCGAGCCAGCCGGCGTGGGTGGTGCGCGCATGGGTGAAGGGATCGTCGCTGCCGGTGGTCGTGCAGGCGTGCTCGGCGATGTTGCGGACGCGCAGATAGAGCTGGAAGGTCGTCGCCAGCGCCGCGAGCCAGAGCAGATACGGCGTCCAGCCGTAAAGGAGGAGCGAGGCGGCAAGCAGCACCGCCTGGACGAGCAGGAAGCGGCCGACCGCGCGCGTCACCGCCATCGCGCCTGCGAGGTCGGCGGTCGGTGACGTCATGCCGTCGTCCGACTGTTTGTTGAACACCGTGCCGGCGCGGGTGCCGACGCGGCCCTTTTCGACCTTCTCGCCGCGCAGCATCGCCTTCAATCCGACAAGCGCATAGCCGAACTGCGCGACGCGCTGCTTGAAGAAGGTCTGGCCGGTGAGGTCGCGCAGCACCTTGCGCCAGAGGCTGGCGCGCGTCGTCGGAAAGGGTTTCGACAGCGAGAGGTCGGGATCCTCCGGCTGCTGCGTATATTTGTGGTGCTGAAGATGATAGGTGCGATAGGCGATCAGGTCCGAGCCCACCGCGGCGCCGGTCAGCCATTGGCCGAGAAAATTGTTGAGCTTGCGGTTCGGATGCAGCGCGCCGTGCGCCGCGTCGTGCATCAGGATCGCGAGCCCGAGCTGGCGGCCGCCGAGAAAGACGATCGCGAGCAGCCACGCAGCGGGATTCTGCGACCAGGCGGCGAGGCCGACGAGCGCGATGCTGACGATCCACGCATGGGCGACGAGCCAGACCCCGCGCCACGACGAGGCGCGGGTCAGCGCCGACCATTGGGCGCGGTCGAAGAAGCGGTCGGGCGGCAGAAGGCGGACGGCAGGCATGGGGCGAGTGTAACAAGTTGCGAAGCGAAACTAAAGTGCTTCCATTGTGGGGTGGCGACGTGGCGTGCGCATGCATTGCGATATCCAGCCTTCGTCATGCTGACCGAAAGTAAGGAGCCATTCTCGCAAACTGCGTCACCACCCTATTTCGAGGATGATGGAATTTGGTTTCGGAAGGCCGGATCAAGTCGGCGTTTATACCCTTGATACGAGGAGCAAGGTGATCCCCGGCGAAAGCCGGGGTCCATGACAGGGAAGCGCGCGCTATCTGGACCCCGGCTTACGCCGGGGATCACTCACTTGCCCGAAAGGAATAAACGCCGATCACGTCCGGGGTGACGAGGTTTGCAAGATGGTGGCGAGATTCCTGGTGCCCCGCTTCTTAACCGAAACATCCCCCATTTTGGCACAGCAATGGGGCGATTCATCCTTTGGAAATAAGGATTTGGAAACCCCTTTCTGCGAGGGCTCCGATTGGGTCGAAAATAGCAGGATCGGCGGATTTTGGCGGGGAAGGCGACTATCGTCCGGAAGCTTGCGAGCGTGGCGTCGAGCGACGAATCGCTGCTCGATTCGCCCGAATTCGTCGGCCGGCTGACCCGCGTCGCGCAGCTTTGGCATTATGTGCTGATTGCCCGCGCGCTCGCCTTTTTTTCCTTTGCCTTCTTTCCCGGCATCCCCGGATTCCTGGCCGGATCGTGGCAGGGGCCGGCGATGGCGGCGGGGATCGCCTGCGACGTGGTGCTGACCGTGCTGGGGCAGGTGGCGCGGGTGAAGCGCGCGCGGTCGGCGCGGCAGTTGCGGCGGGCGGCGGCGCTGGGCATGGCGATGATCGCGCTCGGCACGCTGGCGAGCGCGGCGGCGATGTTCGCGGCGACCGCGGTGCCCGACGGGCGCTTCTTCTTCGACGCCTTCACCGCGGCGCAGCTCGGCGCGATGCTGGTCGCCGCCTCGGCCTCGGCGATCGCGCGACCGGCCTTCTTCGCCTTTGCCGGCGCGGCCGCCTTCGGCGGGGCGATCGGCGTCGCGTCGTGGCCCTTCGCGCTGGCGGGAGTCCTGTTCCTCGCGCTGCTGATCGTGATGATGCGCGAGGATATCCGCCACCAGCGGCGCGCGACGCGGGCGCGGCGGCAGGCGGTGAGCGAGCAGCAGCGCGCGATGGGGCTGCTGCGCGAGTTCGAGCGCGCCGGGCGCGGCTGGTTCTGGGAGACAGATCGCTATGGCCAGCTCGTCTATATCTCGCCGACCGTCGCGGCGAAGCTGGGGCAGTCGCTGGGCGACCTGCTCGGCCGGCCTTTTACCGAGATCATCCGCAAACGGATCGGCAACGACGAGAATGAAGAGCGCACGCTGGGCTTCAGCCTGTCGTCGCGGACGCCGTTCAACGAGCTGACGGTGCGCGCCGCGGTGCCGGGCGAGGAGCGCTGGTGGTCGATATCGGGCCAGCCGATCAGCAATGCGCTCGGCAATTTCCAGGGCTTTCGCGGCAGCGGCACCGACCTGACCGAAAAGAAACGGTCGGAGCGCGAGATCAACCAGCTCGCGCGATACGACACGCTGACCGGGCTCGCCAACCGGCTGCACATCACCGACCTGCTCGAACGTGCGCTGCGCAACCATATGGGGCAGCCGCAGCCCTGCGCGCTGCTGCTGCTCGACCTCGACCGCTTCAAGGCGGTCAACGACACGCTCGGCCATCCGGTCGGCGACCAGCTGCTCCAGCAGGCGGCGGGGCGACTGACCCAGATCATCGGCGACAAGGGGCAGGTCGGGCGGCTGGGCGGCGACGAATTCCAGATCGTGCTGCCGCAGATCATCCAGGCCGAGAAGATCGCCAGCATCGCCAATGCGATCATCCTGAGCCTGGCCAAGCCCTTCGCGATCGAGGGCGAGCAGGTGCGGATCGGATCGTCGGTCGGCATCGCGGTCGCCGACGGCGCGGCGGTGAGCGCGGCGGCGCTAGTCCGCAACGCCGACCTGGCGCTCTATGCCGCCAAGGACGCCGGGCGCGGCGTCTATCGCTTCTATGCCGACGCGATGCACGACGAGGCGAACGAGCGCAAGGCGATCGAGGACGCGCTGCGCGACGCGCTGGCGAAGGACGAGCTGCGCCTGCTCTATCAGCCGATCGTCGACGTCGCGCGCGAGCGGATCACCGGGTTCGAGGCGCTGATCCGCTGGGAGCGCGACGGGGGCGGGGTGAGCCCGGCGAAATTCATCCCCATCGCCGAGGAATCGAACCTGATCGTGCCGATCGGCGAGTGGATCATCCGCACCGCCTGCGCGACGATCGCGAAGCTGGGGCCCGGCTATCGCGTCGCGGTGAACGTGTCGCCGCGCCAGTTCGCCAACGACAAATTGCCCGCGACGATCCTGAGCGCGGTGTCGGCGGCGGGAATCGCGCCCGAGCAGCTCGAACTGGAGATCACCGAGGGGGTGTTCCTCGACGAAAGCGCCGAGAATCTGGCGATGTTCCAGCGGCTGAAGCGCACCGGGGTCCGGCTGGCGCTCGACGATTTCGGCACCGGCTATTCGGCGCTCGGCTATCTGAAGAAGGCGCCGTTCGACAAGATCAAGATCGACCAGAGCTTCGTGCTCGGCGCCGCCGACGCGAACAGCATGAATGCGGCGATCATCTCGTCGATCGTCGGGCTTGCCACGGCGCTCGACATGGAGACCACCGCCGAGGGGGTCGAGACGCACGACGACCTCGCGCTGATCCGGCGGCTGGGGTGCAGCCATGTCCAGGGCTATATCTATGGCAAGCCGATGGACCTGGACGGCGTGCTGGCGCTGATCGGCGAAGGCGGCGGGCGCGTCGTCGCGCGGGGATACAAGAGCGCGCGCGAGCCGCGGCGGCACATCCTGCGGCGGATCGCGGTGGCGAGCGGCGGCTATCGCTATGACGCGATCGTACGCAACATCGCGTCGGGCGGGGCGCTGATCGAAGGGCTGTGGAACGTGCCGCCCGGCGCGGGGCTGACGCTGGATTTCGGCGGCGGGACGCGGCTCGATGCGACCGCGCGCTGGTCGGAGGGCAATCGCGTCGGGGTGCAGTTCGCCGAGACGATCGAGATCGGGACGCTGATCGGGACGGCGGGATCGGGCGCGAAGGGCCGCCGCGCGGCATAGCTGGCATATAAAAGAAGGGCCGGCAGGGCCGGCCCTCCAGTTGGTCTTCCGGTAACCGAAAGGATATTACCAGAAGAAGTCGTAGATGACGTCCACCACCTGGCCCGAATAGATGTCGACGAGCAGCGCGTCATCATAATAGCGGATCCAGCGATAATTGCCGTAGGCGGGCGGCAGACGATAATATGAGGGATCGTTGATCCAGTAGCGGTCGCTGTAGAAGAGCGATCCCAGCGTGAAGCCGATGCTGAAGCGCGTGTAGCGATGGTTGCGGTACGGCGAATAATAGCGCGGCATGCGGTAATAGCTGCGGTGCGCCTGGCGATAGCTGCGCCAGTCGTAGCGGCGGTCGTTGCGCCAGTCGCGGCTCCAGTTGCGGCGATCGCCCCGGTTCCGGTCCCAGCGATGGTCGTTGCGCCGGTCGTTCCGGTCCCAGCGGCGATTGTCGCCCCGGTTCCAGTCGCGGCCGTCGCGGCGATCGTTTCGGTTCCAGTTCCGGTTATCGGTGCGGTTGCGCGTGTCGCGCCGGTTGCGGTCCGCCCAGTTGCGAGTCTCGCCGCGGTTGCGGTCGACCCGGCTGCGGTTTTCGCCGCGGTTGCGATCGGCCCAGTTGCGGCTGGTGTCCGGCCGGGTGCGGGTTTGCGGGCGCTGCACCTGCGGTCGCTGGCGCTGGACCTGCTGGCGCTGGACCTGCGGTCGCTGGCGCTGGACCTGCGGACGCTCGCGCCGGACTTCGGGGCGGGCCTGGCGCTGCTGCACCCGCGGCCGCGCTTCGCTGCGGTTGCTGCGCTGCGCGGCATGGCCGCGCGCGCCGTCGCCGCGCTGCGCCGTGTGAGTGCGGGGGCTGTCGGGCCGCGCGAAGGCCGGGCCGAGCGGGGTGAGGATGGTCGCCGCCATCAGCAATCCCCCGAACAATCTCTTCATCGTGCCTGTCTCCATTCCATGTCCCATGGGCTGGAGGGACCAGCCGGGAGCCTGGAACAGGATATAGGCCCGGCAAGATGATCGGGTGCTGAACCGACCTGTTGCCTGCGGTTCAGCTAGGGTCAGGGCCTCACCGGCCAGGCGGCGCGCGCATCGCGGGGACGGCGCGCGCGGCGTCCTCTGGCCGGATGCCGGGCGGCGGGGCGGCGGCGATGCGCTCCTCGCCGCGCAGCACCCGCCCGGCGCGGCGGACCGCGGCGCGGATGCGCGGATAGGTGCCGCAGCGGCAGATGTTGGTGATCGCGGCGTCGATCTCGGCATCGCTGGGGCTGCTGTTGCCGCGCAGTAGCACCGCCGCGGCCATGATCATCCCCGACTGGCAGAAACCGCACTGCGGCACCTGCTCGGCGACCCACGCCTGCTGCACCGGATGACTGCGGTCGCGCGACAGACCCTCGATCGTCGTGACGAGGCGTCCCTCGCACTCGGCGATGGTGACGAGGCAACTGCGGATCGCCTCGCCGTCGATGTCGACGGTGCAGGCGCCGCAGTCGCCGGTGCCGCAGCCATATTTGGTGCCGGTCAGGTTCGACGCGTCGCGCAGCGCCCACAGCAGGGGCGTTTCGGGGTCCATGCGATATTCGACCGGCCGGTCGTTGACCGAGAATTTCGTCATGCGATCCGCAATAGCGAAACGGCGGGATTAGTCACGCCAGCTCGTGTCGATCTTGTCGACCTTGCGCACCATCGCGTCGAATTCGGCCTTGCCGGCGCCGCCGGGGATCTGCGCCTGATAGAGGTCGCGCTGGTGGACCTTGACCACGTCGTCGCCGATCAGGATCGGCTTGCCCATGCTCATCGTCGCGAGCTGGATCTCGCAGGCGCGCTGGAGCGCCCAATATTTGATGAACGCCTCCGGCAGGGTGCGGCCCATGACGACGGGGCCGTGGTTGCGGAGCATCAGGATGCGCTTGTCGCCGAGATGTTCGAGCAGCCGCACGCCCTCCTCCTCGCGCACCGTGATGCCCTCGAAATCATGATAGGCGATCTGGCCCATATAGTTGCAGGCATAGAAATTGGTCGGCTGCAGCCCGCCTTCGAGCGCGCAGACCGCCATCGTCGCGGTGGTGTGGGTGTGGATGATCGCGTGCGCGTCGGGCAGCTCGCGGTGGAACAGGCTGTGCTGGACGAAGCCCGCCTTGTTGACGTGCCACGGATTGTCGGCGTCGACCTTGTTGCCGTCGATGTCGATCTTGATCAGGCTCGACGCGGTGACCTCGCTGAAGTGCATGCCATAGGGGTTGATCAGGTAGCTGCCGTCCTCTTCGGGCACCTTCACCGTGATGTGGTTGAAGATCATCTCGTCCCAGCCCATCATCGCGAAGATGCGATAGCAGGCGGCGAGTTCCTGCCGCGCCGTCCATTCGGCTTCGCTATATTTGCTGTTGCGCTTGAGCTGGGTCGCCATCGGGGAATCCTCTTTCCGCTATCGGTTTCGTCCTGCTACCTATGCCACAGGGAGAGGGGGCGGCACAATGCCGGCCGCGGGGTTTCGGCAGGGCCTTCGCGCGATCCATCTCGCGAGGGCTTGCATTTCGGCGCGAATCTCTCTAGTGGCGCTCCATCGGACGCCCGCGTTTTCGCGGCGCTCTTTTTATTGCCCGAATATCGGTGGCCAGCGGCGAACCGGACTTTCCCCGGAACCGCAGGCCGTCCGACGAACAGGAGACGACACGGCGTATGCAGATCATCGTTCGCGACAATAATGTCGACCAGGCCCTTCGCGCGCTCAAGAAGAAGCTGCAGCGCGAGGGCGTGTATCGCGAAATGAAGCTGCGCCGCCACTATGAGAAGCCGAGCGAGAAGCGCGCACGCGAACGCGCCGCCGCCGTCCGCCGCGCCCGCAAGATGGAGCGCAAGCGGATGGAGCGCGACGGGATCAAGTGATCGTCCGTCCCGTTCGGGACTCCTGATTCGTGAAAGGGGCGCTGCGGCAACGCGGCGCCCTTTTTCGTTGCCGAAGCGGCGGATGGCGGGACGCGGCGATCAGCATTTCATAACCTTGTCATTCCCGCGAAAGCGGGAATCCAGTGTAGGGATAGCCGACGCACGCTCTGGATTCCCGCTTTCGCGGGAATGACAAGGGTGGGGGAGTGGCCGCTTCCCACCCCGAGGACGACGTGACCGTCGCCGCCAACTTCCCGCTGGACCGGTTGCGCTCCGTCCGCCTATAGGCGGGCCCGACATTCGCGCCCGCGGGCGCCAGCGAAGGATCAGCGACGATGAGTGTGACGACGGTTCCATTGCGCCCGGTAGGCAAGGGCGGGCTGTGGCTGCTGTGGATCGGCGTGGCGGCGTTGTTCGCGATCGCGGCGGGCGTCGCCTGGTCGCAGACCAGGGTGAATGATTTCGAGGTCGTCAAGGCGGGCGAGGGACCGAGCCCGACCGACGAGGACATGGTGCTGATCAAATATACCGGCCGCCTGTCCGACGGCACGGTGTTCGACCAGCAGGAACAGGCGCCGCTGCCGGTCGCCGGCTCGGTCCCGGGCTTTTCGAAGGCGCTGAAGAAGATGCAGCGCGGCGGCAAGTACAAGATCGTGATCCCGCCCGAGGAAGGCTATGGCGATCAGGCCGCCGGGCCGATCCCGGCGAATAGCACGCTCTATTTCGACGTCGAACTGCTCGATTTCCGCAACGCCGCCGAGGTGCGCGCGATGATGCAGCAGATGCAGCAGATGCAGGGCGGTCCGGGCGGCCCGCCGCCGGGCGCGCCGCAGCCTTAGGGAATGCCTCGGGAATAGCGTCGTCCCGGCGAAAGCCGGGACCGCTCGTGGCCTTGCCCTATGCCGATGGCGGTCCCAGCTTTCGCTGGGACGACGTTATTTGGCCGCGGATTTGGGTGTCGCGGCCCGCGCGCCGGCATTGCGTTCGGCCTCGCGTTCGAGCGCGACCTTGATCATCGCGACGATCGGATCGGCGAGGAAGAGGCCGAGGATGCCGAGCAGGGTGCCGAGCAGGATCTGCGCGGCGAGCACCAGCGCGGGGGCGAGGTCGACGGTCTGTTTCGCGACCATCGGCACGATCAGATAGCCGTCGACCGTCTGGACGATGAAATAGATGGCGATCGCCCACAGGCCGGTGTCGGTGCCCGCCGAAAAGCCGACGAGCACGAGCAGAACGCCCGACACGATCGCGCCGATATTGGGGATGAAGGCGAGCAGGCCGGTGAGCAGGCCCATCAGCGCCGCCATCGGAATGCCGACCGCGAGGCAGGCGAGCCAGGTGCCGACGCCCTCGACCGCCATGCCGAGCAGCCGCCCCGCCATCAGCCGGCGCAGCGTGAAGCCCATGCGGGCGGTGGTGATGTAGAAATCCTCGCGCGCCTTCATCGGCAACATCCAGGCGACGCCGCGTTCGTAGAGGCGCGGCTCGATCGCGAGGAAGATGCCGAGCACCATGATCATGACGATGCTGGTCAGCGCGCCGACGACGGTGCCGAGCGCCGCGGTGACGCGCCCGACGGTGCCGGCGAGATTGTCGGTGATCGTCTTGGTATCGAGCTGAAGATTGCCCATGCCGTGCGCGCTCGCCCAGGTGGCGATGCGTTCGACCTGCGCCATCACGACCTTTTGCAGCGTGGCCGCCTGGTCGGCGATCTGCGAGCCCGCGAACATGACGGTCCAGGCCATGAAGGCGATGATCGCGAGGCAGACGATGAGCAGCCGCCAGGCGCGCGCGATCGGCAGGACGCGGCCGAGCAGGCGGGCGCCGCCGTCGAGCATCGACGCCATGACGATGCCGGCGAAGATCAGCAGGATCGGCTGGACGAGGATGATGCAGGCGCCGACGAGCAGCGCGAGGCCGATCCAGACGCTGGCCTTGATCAGTTCGGTGCGGACGAGCTCGGTGCGAATCTCGGTCGGGCCCGGGGCGTCGTCGCCGGCCTTGGCGCGTGCCTTTGCCTGTTCCTTCTGCTCGGCCATCGCTTCACTCCCTGTCCGCGCCAGCGTCACGCGCGGGCCGGAGATCGGTTCCCGCGCGGCCGGAGCGCAGCGCGCCGAACCAGCTGAGCGGATTATACCATTTCACGCTGCCATCGGTCGAAAAGCTGATGAATTCGGCGCGGCCCGCGATGGCGTCGAAGGGGACGGGACCGCCGAGCCCCTTGGCATAGACGGGAACGCGGCTGTCGGCGCTGCCGTCGCGATTGTCGCCCATCAGGAACAGATGATCCGCGGGCACCTCGATCGGGCCGTAATCGTCGGTGACGTAGCCCGGCCCCATGTCGATCGTGTCGAAGGTCGCGCCGCCGGGCAGCGTCTCGCGCACGACGGGGAGCTCGAGCACCGCGCGGCCGTTCGCGTCGCGGGTGACGAAACGGAAGAGGCTCGAATCGGGGCCGGGGAGATTGGCGTCGACCGGGATCGACAGCATCGGCTGCACCTCGCGCCGGATCGGCCGGCCGTTGACGATCAGCGCGCCCTGCCGCAGCTCGATCGTGTCGCCGGGCAGGCCGATCACGCGCTTGATATAGTCGACCCGCGTCACCGGATGTTCGAGCACGACGATGTCGCCGCGCTTCGGCAGCGTGCCGAACAGCCGCCCCTTCATCTTCGGCGCGAGGTGGAAGCTGACCGAGGCGTAGGACCAGCCATAGGGATATTTGCTGACGATGAGCTGGTCGCCGTTGCGCAAGGTCGGCATCATCGAATCGGAGGGGATATAGAAGGGCTTGGCGACGCAGCTATGGATGCCGAGCACGAGCAGCACGATCACCACGATGTCGCGGACCAGCCGGCCCCAGCCGCCGTCGTCGGCTTTCTTCTTCCTCGTCATCATTCGTCCCGGACCGCTTCGATGATGACGAAGGCCTGCGCCCAGGGGTGATCGTCGGTCAGCGTGAGGTGGATATGCGCGCGGTACCCCGGCGGGACCATCTGTGCGAGCCGCGCCGCCGCGCCGCCGGTGAGCGCGAGGGTCGGCGCGCCCGAGGGGGCGTTGACGACGCCGATGTCCTTCATGAACACGCCGCGTTTGAAGCCGGTGCCGACGGCCTTGGAGAAGGCCTCCTTGGCGGCGAAGCGCTTGGCATAGGTGCCGGCGCGGGTGAAAGGACGGCGCGCCGCCTTGGCGCGCTCGACCTCGGTGAAGACGCGCTGCTCGAAGCGCGCGCCGAAGCGGTCGAGCGAGGCCTGGATGCGCTCGATATTGCAGAGGTCGGAGCCGAGGCCGATGATCATGACAGCCCCGGCAGGCCGTCACCCCCGCGAAAGCAGGGGTCGCGGGAGGTTTGCCCCGCCGGCGCGGAGATGAGCCGACAGCGGCCCCGGCTTTCGCTGGGGCGACGATGGGTATTTCGGTTCACCCGCGCGCCTCGTCCATCAGGTCGCGCATCCGCCGCACCGCGCTTTCGAGGCCGGTGAAGATCGCCTCGCCGATCAGATAATGGCCGATATTGAGCTCGGCGAGCTGGGGGATGGCGGCGACGGGGACGACATTGTCGTAGGTCAGGCCGTGGCCCGCGTGCGGCTCGATGCCGTTCTTCCACGCGAGCGCGGCGGCGTCGGCGAGGCGGCGGAGTTCGGCGGCGCGGTCCTCGCCCCCGGCATGGGCGTAGCGGCCGGTGTGGAATTCGACGACGGGGGCCTTGAGGCGCATCGCCGCCTCGATCTGGCGCGGGTCGGGCTCGATGAACAGGCTGACGCGGATGCCGGCGTCGGACAGGCGCGCCACGATCGGGGCGAGGTGGTTGTGCTGACCCGCGGCATCGAGACCGCCCTCGGTCGTGCGCTCCTCGCGCTTCTCGGGCACGATGCAGGCGGCGTGGGGCGCATGGCGCAGCGCGACGGCGAGCATCTCCTCGGTCGCCGCCATTTCGAGATTGAGCGGCAGGTCGGTCGCGGCCTGGATGCGCGCGAGGTCGGCGTCGCGGATGTGGCGTCGGTCCTCGCGCAGGTGCGCGGTGATGCCGTCGCCGCCGACCGCCGCGACGATCTGGGCCGCGCGCACCGGGTCGGGATGGTCGCCGCCGCGCGCGTTGCGGATCGTCGCGACATGGTCGATGTTGACGCCGAGCCGCAGCCGCGCGCCGGGGGCGAGGGGGGCGGTCATGCCGCCGCGCGGCTTCCGGGCTTCACCGCCGGGCTGGCGGCGAGATGCTCGGGGAGCTCGCCCGGCGCATAGGTGGGGAAGTTGATCGCGACGAGCGGGTAGAAGGGGACGCCGAGGTCGACGCTGCCCGCCGAGCGGTCGACGAGTGCGGCTTCGGCGACGACCTCGCCGCCGGCGGCGCGCACCGCCTCCATCGCCTCGCGCGACGAGAGGCCGGTGGTCACGACATCCTCGACCATCAGCACCTTCGCGCCCGCTTCGATCGCGAAGCCGCGGCGCAGCTCGAAGGTGCCGGTCGGGCGCTCGACGAAGATCGCGGGCTTGCCGAGCGCGCGGCCCATCTCGTGCCCGATGATGACGCCGCCCATCGCCGGCGAGACGACGAGGTCGATCGCGTGGCGCAGCTCGCGCGGCAGCTTCGCGGCGAGCGCCGAGGCGAGGCGGCCGGCGCGGTCGCTGTCCATCAGGACGCGCGCGCACTGCAGATAATATTCGCTGTGGCGGCCCGAGGAGAGGAGGAAATGTCCGTGCAGCAGGGCGTTGGCGGCGCGGAACTCGGCCAGGATATCGTCGTCGGTCATGGGAGAATGATGTCTTTTGTCCAGAAGATGGTCGCGGAGGGCGGGGCGGATTTGCCCGCTGCAAAATAGTGTTAGAGATGCTTGAGGCAAGCGGCAAGCGGGTCTATAGCGCCCGCGAGATTCAGCCCGTCCGCCAGCCGCCGCGACCCGTCCGGCGGCTTTGCGCGGATGGACGGATCATCGAAAAAGACAACAGGCAACGGGCGGCACTATCCTTATGAAGAGCTTGAAAACCCTTGTAATTGCGGCGGCCTTGTCGCTCGGCACCATGGGCGCGGTGCAGGCGCAGACTCCGGCGACGGCCCCCGCCGACGCGCCGGCGGCGACCACGGCGGCGACTCCGGCTCCGGCCGCGACCGACGCCGCGGCGACGACGGCGGCACTGGCGACCGATGCCGCCGCGACGCCCGCGGGGGATGCGAGCTATGTGCCGATGAAGCCGACCCCCGGCGTCGGCCAGCCGGTCGACGGCGGCATCGATTTCCAGAACCAGGTCAGCCCGATCGGCGAGCGCGCCTATTGGTTCAACCATGTCGTGCTGCTGCCCGTGATCACGGTGATCTCGCTCCTCGTCCTCGGCCTGCTGCTCTGGGTGATCTTCCGCTATCGCGCCGGCGCCAACCCGACTCCGTCGAAGACGACGCACAACACGCTGATCGAGGTGATCTGGACCGGCATCCCGGTGCTGATCCTCGCGGTGATCGCGGTGCCGTCGATCCGCCTGCTCGCGGCGCAATATGAACCGCCGAAGAAGGACGCGCTGACGATCAAGGTCACCGGGTATCAATGGTATTGGGGCTACGCCTATCCCGACCAGGGCATCGGCGAATATGTGTCGAAGATGCTGACCGAGGACCAGGCGAAGACGGCGGGCGAGCCCTATCACCTCGCGGTCGACAATCGCATGGTCGTGCCCGTCGGCCAGCAGGTGAAGCTGATCATCACCGGCGCCGACGTGATCCACAGCTTCGCGGTCCCCGCGCTGTGGACCAAGATGGACGCGGTCCCCGGCCGCGCCAACGAAACCACCTTCACCGTCGACAAGCCCGGCGTCTATTACGGCCAGTGCTCGGAACTGTGCGGCGTCGACCACGGCTATATGCCGATCGCGGTCGAGGCGCTGCCGATGGACAGGTGGAAGGCGTGGGTCCGCTCGAAGGGCGGCAACCCCGATCCGCAGCCCGAAGCCGCCGCCGCGGCGGCGCCGGCCCCGGCCCCGGCCGGTCCGATCCCGGCGACCTCCACCACCGCGCCCGCGCAGACGCCCGCCACGGCGCCCGGCGCTACCCCCGCCGCCTCGCCGGCGACGACGAACTGATTGATCGAGGGCCCATAAAATGACCGATATCGCAGCGACTGCACCCGTCCATGGCCATGCCGACCATGCGCATGACGAGCATGATCACAAGCCGGGTTTCTTCGTCCGCTGGTTCATGTCGACGAACCACAAGGACATCGGCACCCTCTATCTGATCTTCGCGATCATCGCCGGCATCGTCGGCGGCGTGATGTCGGGCATGATGCGCCTCGAGCTCGCCGAGCCGGGCATCCAGTATCTGCACGGCTGGGCGCAGTTCTTCGACCCCGCCGCGGGCGAGACGCAGGCGAAGCATTTCTGGAACGTGCTGATCACCGCGCACGGCCTGATCATGATCTTCTTCATGGTCATGCCGGCGATGATCGGCGGCTTCGGCAACTGGTTCGTGCCGCTGATGATCGGCGCGCCCGACATGGCGTTCCCGCGCATGAACAACGTCAGCTACTGGCTGACCACCGTGGCGTTCGTCATGCTCGTCGGCTCGATGTTCTTCCCGGGCGGCAGCGGCCTCGGCGCGGGTACCGGCTGGACGCTCTACGCGCCGCTGTCGACCAGCGGCTCGGTCGGCCCGGCGGTCGACATGGCGATCTTCTCGGTCCACCTCGCGGGCGCCGCGTCGATCCTCGGCGCGATCAACTTCATCACCACCATCTTCAACATGCGCGCGCCGGGCATGACCCTGCACAAGATGCCGCTGTTCGTGTGGTCGGTGCTGGTCACCGCCTTCCTGCTGCTGCTGTCGCTGCCGGTCCTTGCCGCGGCGATCACCATGCTGCTGACCGACCGCAACTTCGGCACCACCTTCTATGATGCGACGGGCGGCGGCGATCCGGTGCTCTACCAGCATCTCTTCTGGTTCTTCGGCCACCCCGAAGTCTACATCATGATCCTGCCGGGCTTCGGCATCGTCAGCCAGGTCATCTCGACCTTCAGCCGCAAGCCGGTGTTCGGCTATCTCGGCATGGCCTATGCGATG
>Ga0180219_1000111_pt1 | contig 97507 bp, 105 predicted proteins | sample eDN3rd30CBELigMG_FD_151338 | JGI IMG/M metagenome (GOLD analysis project Ga0180219, IMG submission 151338) | Enriched Miracle-Growth compost microbial communities from Emeryville, California, USA - eDNA 3rd pass 30_C BE-Lig MG (version 2)... ...
CTTCTTGATCGTGGCGGTGTCGACGGCCGGCACCTGGGCCTTCTCGCTGGTGGCAATGACGGGCAGTGCGAGGTCGTCGTAGATCGCAGCGCGCAGGGCGACGCGATCGCGCAGGTCGATCTCGCGGCCGAGGATCTTCGCGGCCGCGGGCACCGCGGCCTTCTGAGCCTTGGTGAGGGGGCGAGCCTTCACGCGGCCCTTTCCGGTGGTACTGCCGGCGCGGCGCTCGGCGATGAACCTGTCGGCGTCGGCCTTGTCGAAGAGGGGCTGACGGTGCCCGGCTGGTGTGATGGGGCGGGGGAAGTTCTCGAGGCGCTGCGCGTTGGTCTCGCTGGCGTAGGCGTAGATGGTGCGCAGCTGCACGTCGAGCTCTTTGGCGAAGTAGTCGTAACCGACGAGCTCGGCGCCGGCGATCTGCTGAACGGGGTTGGTCTTGGCCATGGGGTGCTGCTCCTCGTGGGAGGCGTGGCTGTTGCGGTTTGGTGTCGTAGTCATCAGCTGTCCCTCCCTATCCTTGAAAGTTGAGTGCATGTGACATACACAACACTAGCCGGACTCGGGTCGATCGCGCAGCGTCGAACACGCGCGTCTACGGTGAGAGTCGGGAGGGTGCGGCGATGAGCGACAGCTGGATGTATGAGCACAACGCCGACGACTCGGCGCGCTTCGTGCTGGGGGCGGTGGGTGAGAACCCGTTGATCTGCGTGGGCGTGAACCCGAGTACTGCGGTGCCAGGAGACCCGGATCTGACGGTGAGCAAGGTCATGGGATTCGCGGCGCGCAACGGTTTCGACAGCTGGGTGATGCTGAACCTGTACGCGCAGCGATCGACCGATCCCAGGGGCATGCACCTGGTGCATGACCCGTTGCTGCGCGCCGAGAATGAGCGGCATGTCGCCGCTCTGGTGGACGGCCGTCCGCTGACCCTGCTGGCGGCGTGGGGCGAGCTGATCAAGACCCGTAGCTATCTTCCGCAGCTGCTGGCCGGCATCGTGGCGGTGACGGACGCCTCTGGGTGCGAGTGGGTCTCGATCGGCGACCTGCTCAAGAGTGGACATCCGCGCCATCCATCTCGAGCGGGCTACGCGCTCTCGCTGCAGCCGTTCGATGTCACCGGGTATCTGCGCGCCCTGCGGGCGTGAGCTAGAGCCCCATTTCGAGCGCGGCGGCCGCGGTGCGGGCGATGAAGATCGAGCTCACCGTCGCGGACTTGCCGATGCGGTCGTTCCGCTTCATGTCGGCGAAGATCATGCGCGCTTCGGTGGTGAGCTCGTCGTCGGTGGGGAACTGCGAGATACGGATGCGATCGAACGTGCTGAGAGGGCCGTCCGGGATCTGCGTTGAGGGACGCTCGTAGACGATCCGGTCTTCACGTCCGCCGTCGTGGAACGAGATGAGCACGGTGCACTGGGTCGAATAGTCGACGGTGTCGGAGCGTCGGGATGTCATGGTGCGACCCAATCACAGATCGTCGGGGTGGGTGGTGGTCGTGGCGGTCAGCGCCACTGCATCCCGTCGACGCCGTGGAAGCGCCAGGTGCCGGAGTCGGTGTAGCGGCCGGGCTGGGCGTAGATGCCCTCGAGGTAGCTGAGGGCGCCGTTGTCGCCCCCGTTGCCCCAGGCGTCGATGAGGCCGCGCTGCTCGTCGTCGGTGAGGTGGATGTAGCTGTTCCCGTTGCGGTTGTAGCCCATGTCCTGGGGGTCGGCGGACAGTCCCTGCACGCCGTGAACGATGAGGGTGCGGCGATCGCCGGGGAGGGCTGCCTTTGCGCGTTTGGCCAGCTGCGTGCGGCCGCGCTTGGTGGTGACGGTCTGGCGGGTGCGGTCGGCGAGTTTCTTCATGAGCTCGGGGCGTGGGTTGGAGTCGCCCTTGATCCAGCGCTGGACGGTGCGCTGGGAGACGCCGAGGCGGGCCGCGGCGGTCTTGGTGTCGATGGGGTGGCGGTCGCTCTTGCCGGCGTAGAGGTAGCGCAGCATGCTCGCCGGCGAGGAGGAGACGGTGGAGTAGTCCTGGCCGGTGAAGAACCGGAAGACGGCGTTGCGCTGGGCGATCGCGTCGGAGGCGTTGTCGTCGAGCATCAGAAGATCTCCGCGAGGTCGTTCTTACCCTCGTAGGGGCGGGCCTGGCCGGTGAAGTACTTCGCGTGCTCGTCGAGCGGTGCGGAGCCTTCGTACCTGAAGCTGCCGAGCCCGCGGCCGTAGTGCTCGGGCTTGCCGGGCCAGGAGGCCTCGGCGTCGATCTCGGCGCTGGTGTAGACGAGGGTGTCTTTGCTGATCGCGACGGGCCAGCGGTTGGTGTCGCGGCCGATCTGGAACACGCGGCGCAGGATGTTCGCGCGGGCCTTGGCGATGATGTGGTCGTAGCGGTGGGGGGCGTAGCCGAGGCGGCCGTTGCGATGCAGGTCGCTGGCCATGATGCCGAGGCCGGAGACGTAGACCTTCTTGAGCAGATCGCGGGCGATCTGGTCGTTGGGGTTGTCGGTGTCCAGCAGCTGGCGGGCCTCGCGCATGCGCTTCTGCCAGGTGTCGAAGATGCGGCCCTTCTCATGCCACAGGTAGGCCTCGTGGATCTCCGGCTCGACGCCGAGCTCGGCGGCGAGCTCCATGGTGGGCGTTGCGACCCAGATGCGGGTGCCGGGGGTGGCCTGCCCGGTCACTCCGCGGGGGCTGAACAGGTTGGGGGTGAGCCAGTGGCCGTCCTCGGGGATGGTGATGTTCCAGTAGCCGGGGAGCTTGGTGAATGGCAGCGGCTCGGGGTGGTGGGTGGGAGATCCGATGCCGACCTCGAGGCCGGCGACGGCGGCGAGGTAGGAGCCGCCACGGTCAAAGGCGTGCACCCAGCTGTGCTGCTGCTCGTCGGGGGTGAGGGTGCGCTGCCAGTCGAGGTCGGTTTCGGCGTGGCCGGCCTCGCGGAGCACGGCCGGTGACTCGCAGGACTCGAAAAGGCGCTCACGCTCGGTGCGGGGGTGCAGCGCGAACGCGAGATCCAGGCCGGTGCTCGAGGGGGTCTTGCGGTAGGGGAAGCGCAGCGCCCCGCTGAACCGCTGCAGCCGGTCGGCGACGTCGAGCGGGCTGGGATCGTCGGCGAGGATGACCTGCTGGAACGCCGGCGGCAGCGCGGGCAGGAACCCGATGAGCACGCCGAGCTCGGGGTTGTCGTCGTGCCAGACCTCGATGCTGGGGTCCAGGGAGTCCTTGCCGGAGACCTGGAATCCGGCGGTGCGGGCCTCGGCGATGAACGGCGTGCCGGCGGTGGCTGCCTGCAGCTTCTCGCGGTACTGGAACGCCATCGGAGTGGGCAGCTTGTCGAAGGGAATCCCGAGGGTCAGCGCGTAGTCGTGGGTGATGTAGACCTGGCCGCGCTCGGTGCGCCGCAGCTTGCTCGGGCCGGTGTTGATCTGCGTGCCGAGGGAGAGCTTGGACGCCAGCAGCGCGACCTGCCCGGCGTGCACGATCGGTTCCTCGAGGTCGACGCGGCTGCCATCAGGCAGCCACACCCCATCGGTGTGCAGGACAGCGACCGAAGCGCGGAAGGCGCCGCGGCGTGCGGCCGGCGCGGCGGCCGCGGGGGCGGGCGCCGGGGTATCGGCGGCCGCGGTAGGCGCGACGTCGTCGACGGGGTCCGCGGCCGCGGTAGGCGCGATGTCGTCGGCGCGGCCGGTCGGCTCGTTGGCGAGGTACGGGTCGGTCGGGGGGTACTCGTCGACGGGCGGCTCCTCGGTCGGAACTGTGGGGCCGGAGGGGTCGATGTCGAACAGGCCGGGGTTAGCGTCGGGGCCGGGGTTGCCGTCGCTGTTGATGGTGGGGTCGTCGCCGTCGTTGTCGGAGCCGAGGAGGGCGGACAGCGGCAGATCCCAGACGCGCATCTTCTGGCCGCCGATGCGCCGAGCGCCGGAGCGCTTGCCTTCGTGGTCCTTGGTGAGCCATCCGTGGCTCTCGAAGCTGCTGGCGATGGAGTGGGTGGTCTCGGAGAAGACTTCGTCGGCGCGGCTGGCGACGGTGTTGGCGACGCCGATCGCGACGGAGGGGATGAGGTAGACGCGCTGCGCGTCGCCCTCGCCGACGATGACGCCGATGCGGGCGCCCATGGGGCGCCACTGCGGCATCTCCCCCGCGCTCTGGTTGACCCAGCCGAGGCTGGCAGCCTCGTCGGGGGCGTCGCCGTGCTGGGTGCTCAGGTGCGCGCCGCCGGAGATCAGCGCTTCGCGCAGGAACGCGAGCAGCAGTTCGCCGGCGTCGGAGGAGGCGGAGTCCTGCAGCGCGACGGCGTCGTAGATCCCGTCGCGAGCCCAGGCGTAGAACTCGTTGGCTTCGTCAGCGCTGATCGCCCCGTACTCGCGGAGCATCTTGAGCATGATGTAAATCCCGCGGTCGAGGTCGACGGCCATGTTCTCGAGGCGGTTGCGGACGCCGGAGTCGTGGGGCAGGTCGGCGAGGCGACGTTCCCAATAGGTGTCGGTGGCCAGCGGCGAGCTCGTGTCACCTTCGATGGCGGCCTGGATCTCCTCGAGCATCTGGTCACGGTGCTGGGCGACCCAATGGATCAGCGACGAGCCGAGCAGGGCGCGGGCTGCGCGGTAGCTGCGGGATTCAAGCCGGGCGAACAGGGCCTTGCCCTTGTCGACGGACTGCGGGTGCAGCGGGATGTTGAGGATGCGGGTGTCGGCGGAGCCGGTCGCGGTGAGCTCACCCGTGGTGATCAGGTTGGCCTCGATCGGGCGGTCCTCGCGCACGCCGCCGCGCTGAGTGGAGACCTTGCGGCCGGTCGAGTTGAACCGCATGCGGGCGAGCTCGCCGAGGCGGTTCTGCGCCTGCTTGGCGTTGCCGTCCGGGGCGAAGTCGTCGATGAGCAGCGGCAGGTGCGAGACAGTGTTCGCGCTGCGGATGAGACCGAGCGCGGAGCCGCCCTTCGCGGAGCCGGAGAGCATTTCCTTGACGCCGTGGTAGTGGACGTCGGGGGCGAAGTACTGCACCGCCAGACGGCCATGTGCGGACTTGAGGGAGGCGCGGCCGCCGACCAGGTGCACGGTGGCGTCGTTGGGCTTGAGCACCGATCCCCAGGACTGAGCGAGCAGCGGGGCGAGCGCGCGGCCGAGCAGCCAGGAGTCCTTGGCCTCGAGGGTGCCCTTCTGCCAGGCGGCGCGGAGCTCGTCGGCATCCGTCGACGGGGCCGGGAGGGCGAAGACGTTGAACAGCGACGGCTTGACCTCGACGTCGTCGATCGCACCCTCGGTGCCGATCGCGCCGGTGGAGTGGACGAAGAACGGCTGTCCCGCCGCGGTGGTGCGCCACCCGAGGGTGGTGTAGACGAGGCTGTTGCTGGCCACGGTCTGGCGGGCTTTGCGAATCGCGTCCCACGCCTGATCCTTGCCGCGGCGGGTGGTGGACTCGATGAGGTTCGGCCAGGGCAGCGCCTGCGCCCAGGTGCCGGTGCGAAGCTGCTCCTCGTCGAACTTCACGAGGGTCGATTCGATCTGCGGGTGGCCGGTCTCCTCGTCAGCGACGGCGTTGCCGCGGGCGTCACGGACGTAGCGGTAGAACCGGATCGCGATCATGTGCGGGGAGCGGGCGATCTCGCTGTCGGTCCCGTCATCCTCCACGGCGACGGTTTCGATCTCGGCCCAGCCGTTGAGGACCGCGGTGTAGCGCGGCTCCCACTTCTGCTTGCCGTCCTCGTCGGCGTCGTCGGCGAGTACCCACTTCACGCTGACGGTGATCCCGTCGACGACGTCGTACTCCTCGCGCTTGATCACGGCCCGCTTGCCGGAGTCTCCGCCATCGAACCGGGGACCGCGGCCGCCGTTGCTCTTGCCGCCGCCGGCGCCGCCGGCTGCACCGCCGGCCTGGAACGAGACGTTGAGGGTGCGGGGGTTGCGGGCGGGCTTCTCGCCGGCCGCGTTGACGTCGGCGGTCTCGGGAGCATCGGTTTCGGCCGGGGCGGTGCCGAGGGCGGCGGTGACATCGGCGGGGACGTCGAGACCGGCGATCTGGTACGTGTCGCGGGCGATCTCGGCGGCCTCGCGGACGGTCGCGGTGAGCTCGTAACGGGCGGACTCGGCGCGCTCGCTCAGCTGGTCGGCGATCAGCGGCTGCAGCGATGTGATCCGCTCGAGCCGCTTGGACGACTCTCGCGCCCACGCTTCGGCGTTGCGCTCGGCGTTGCCACGGTCCTGACCCTGGGCGTCCAGCTGCGCCCGGGCCTCTTTGCGGCAGATCTCCACCTGGACGAGCAGCTTCGCGGCCTCGGCCGCAGCATCGAGCGCGGTGGCGTCGTCGACGGAGATCTCGACGAGCGTGTCGGTGGTGCCACCGACGTCCAGGTGGTCGGTGAAGTCGGCCTTGCGGTCGGTGAGTGCCGGCAGGTAGGCGCGGGCTTCGATGCGCTCGCGCAGCAGCTGCGCGGTCACGGATGCGGCGCGCTTGTAGCCGGCGTGATCGTTGTCGACGACGAGGTGCACGCGGCCACCGCGGAAGTGGTCGACGAGCTCGGCGGGGAACGCGGTGGCGCCGCCGGCGTTGGTCGTGGCCACAAGGCCCTGCGCGATCGCGTTGTCGGCGTCCTTCTCCCCCTCGAGCAGCCAGACATCGCCGCCGGCAGTGACTGCGTCGGTGACGGCGCGGAGGTTGTAGAGCAGGGGGGCGAAGCCTTCCGGCTTGCGCTTGACGAACCGGCCGTTGATGCCGCGGTAGCTCTGGGTGAAGCGCTTGTGCCGGACGCCGTCGACGACGGTCTCCTCGCGATGCACTCGTTGCTGCACGATGCCGTCGACGTCGACGTACTCGTAGGCCTTCACCCGCTCCCACTTCGCGCCGGTCAGATCCGGTGCTGGGGCGGCGAGCTCTTCGCGAGTCAGGCGAGGCGGCAGCGACGGGCGGCGCGGGCGGGTGGTGCGGTTCTGGGTGCGGCGATCGGCGGGCAGTGGGGCGTCGAAGAGGTCGCTCACGGTCAGGCCCAGGTGAGCGGTGATGTCGGAGACGGGCGCCTCGCACCCGAAGCAGTGCAGGGCGATCTTCCCGGCCTGCGGGTCGTAGCGAACGCTCAGTGAGGGGTTCGCGTCGCCATGCACGGGGCAGAGGGCCTTGAACGTGTTGGCGCGACGGGTCGGCTTGTAGCCTCCACGGTCCAGCGCCTCCCAGACGCGGTCGAGAGAGTTCATCGACGCGGCGGTGCCGGGGATCTCGAGAGTCATCGCAGCACCACCCCCTCGTCGGGATAGCGCGCAGGGGTGCTAGCGGTCGGTGCGACACTGCGCACAACGACGCTAGACAAGCGCAATATTCGGGCTACAATAGCCACGATCGTCCTTTCAGCGAAGGCCCCGATCTGGATCAGAACTCAAAACTTGCGTCCTCTTGCCGGAGGACGTGACCTCAAACTCATTACCCCTGTTGGTTTGCTGACCAGCAGGGGTGAGTTGTTTTACGCGGACTTTGGCATGTCGAGCATGTCCATCTCCCGTTCCCTCTCGCGGATCGCCCGCTGTTGGGCTGCCCTGCGTAGTTCGTCTTGCACGTAGTCGGGTACTTCAAGCCCCGCCTGTTTCGAGACGGCGAGAGCAAGCCAGCTGCTGACGGGGATACCCGCCTCGTCAGCGAGGCGCTCGAAGACCTGGTCGTAGGCCTCGGGGTAGCGCACCGTTCTGCCCGCCCGAGGGCCGTAGGAACGGCGCCCCGGTTTGTTTGCTGAGGGTGCCATGCCCCTGTTGTAGCACGTAGCTGAATCAGAATCACGCAACTTGTGGCGGCGAGTCGGACGGCGCGTCGGTTCTCCATGACCCATATAGGCCGAGGATCCACCCCTTCGCGGACATCGGTCTCCGAAAAAGTTGCGCTCTCCCCTGGAACACCTTCGCGCGCGCGTACGCATCGCGCGTGCGGGATGTGTGTGCCTGAAAATGTGTTCCAGGTGTTCCGCCTGCATGCAAAACCCAGGTCAAAGGGATATTACAGCTGGAACACCTACCCGATTTCGCGGACTCGCCGTTTCAGAAAACCCCCGGTCAAACGGTGGAACACCTGGAACACCTTTTCGAGCAGGGTTGGCACGGAACACCGGAAACCCGTAAGTGATGCGCGTCGAAAATCTGCCGATCTCGACGTGATCGCGTCAGCGATTCAGTCGGCCGCGACGCGCCAGTGTCGTCGGCGTGTCGCCTCAGACGAGGAGGGCGGGGCTGAGACGCCAGACGCGGGTAAGGGTGCCGTTGATACTGCGGGGGATGCTGCGGCCCTGGCGTCGGGAGGGGTACAGCAGACCGCGATCCTCGAGGGCTGCCGCGACGGCGTTGCTGGTGAGGGTGTCGTCGTCGATCTCGGCGCGGACGATCGGCAGGATCTCGCCGGGTATCAGGTACAGGTAGTCCTCGTCGCGGCGGCCGAGCACCCAATCGCCGGCGGTGGGTCGACCGCCGAGGAGGGCGCCGTTGTCGAGCGCGTACTGCAGGGCGGCGTAGACGCCGACGAGGATCTGGTCTTCGCGCGGCATCCGGTGCCGGTTGGTGCCCGCGTCGAGATCGAGCGCGCGCAGGATCACTCCCCCGACGTGCAGGGCGGCGTCGCGGCGTCGTTCGTGCTCGATGTCGACACCGAGGGCGAGGCGTGTGGCGGCGCTGTCCGCACTGCGCAGCGTCACGCGCGGGATCTGTGCCTGCAGGTAGGTGTGCACGCTGAGGCGTGCCGCGGCCGCGGCTGGCGACTGCAGCTGCGCGTAGATCTCTCGCGGCGCCCGGCGCCTGTTGATGCGGGTGGCAAGGGTGCGCTGCAGGCTGAGCTCGTCGATCTTCTGCTCACCGGTGGCGACGACGAGGGATGCGGCGTTCAGTGGGGAGTTGCGGCTGGCGTAGACCTCAGCCTGGATCTGGGTGAACATCGCCGGCCGGGCGCGGGAGTGCGCGGGCGCGATGTCGTCGAGGACGAGCGGCTCCCCCGGCGTGGCTGCCTTGCGGATGGACGCGAGCGATCGCTGCGGGAGTTCGAGCGGGGCACTGCGCCCGGTGAGCTCGCCGATCGCTCGGGCGAGGGTCGTCTTGCCGGCGCCGGGTCGCCCGGTGATGAACACCGGGACCGGGAAGGGCGCGCGGTGCGCGAAGGCGATCGCGCGGAGGATGTCGCCGGCGTGCTCCGGGAACGCCTCGAGCAGAGGTGCGACGCCGGTGCCCCACGCTGCGCGTGCCTGCGCGGTGGAGACCGGTTCGACGTCGACGGCGGGTGAGAGCATCGGCAGACCTCCCGGTCAGATCCCCGGCCGCGCGTCGACGTCGACGCCGGCGCGGGGTTCACCGTCCATAGTGCGCCGTGCCCGGATAATCGCGGCGATCTCCTCATCGTCGGGCGCGGTCGAGGTCATGGTTCCCATTCTCGCACCACGAGCGGGAGCGTGCAGGATACCCGTTCTAATGTCGGGAGCGATTCACATACTCTGGATCGGTCACATATTCGATAGACGATCCGGGAGGCCATCATGCTCGCGCTGTCGCCTCGCCCCGTCGACGAGCCGACCGTGCTGATGCTGCAGGCCTCCCCCGTTGCGGTGGCGTGCGGGTTCCCGTCCCCCGCTCAGGACTACTACGACGGCCCGATCGATCTAACGGAGATGCTCGTCGACGACCAGGAAGCGACGTTCATCGTGCGGGCGTCCGGGCACTCGATGACCGAAGCCGGGATCTGCGACGGCGACGAGCTCCTGGTCGACCGCTCGAAGCGGCCGCGGGACGGCGATGTCGTGGTGGCCGTTCTCGACGGGCAGCTGACGATCAAACGGCTGCACATCTCCGCCGGCCGAGTGACACTCAAGTCCGAGAGCACGGAGCATCCCGACATCGTCGTGCCGGAGCTTTCAGAGCTCGTGATCTGGGGCGTGGCCACCTTCTCGATCCACCACCTACGGCGGCCCTGATGCTTGCGCACGTGGACTGCAACTCCGCGTATGTCAGCTGGGAGCGCGTGTTTCGTCCGGACCTCGAGGGGGTGCCGACCGTGGTGTTGAGCAACAACGACGGGATGGTGGTCGCCTCGAGCAAAGAGGCCAAGGCGCTCGGGCTGGATCTGGGCCGCCCGTGGTTCGAGCTCCGCCCGCACGCGCAGAGGCTGGGAGTGACGGCGCTGAGCTCCAACTACGAGCTCTACGGCGATATGTCGAGAAGATTCCACGCCATCCTGTCGAGGTTCACCCCTGAGCTCGAGGTCTACAGCATCGACGAGGCTTTCCTGCGGGTGAGCCCGCGCATCGCGCGAGACCCGGACGCGATGACCGCGCTGGGGCGGGAGATCAAGGACACTCTGCGCCGGCTGATCGGTGTGCCGGTGTGCGTGGGGATCGCGGAAACGCGCACCCAGGCCAAGCTGGCGAACCGCGCCGCGAAGCGGCTCGCTGCGTTCGATGGGGTCTGCGTGTGGCCCGCCACCCGACCGGAGTGGCGGCAGCAGCTGATGAGCCGGCTGCCGGTGTCAGAGGTCTGGGGTATCGCCTCCCGGCTTGAGCGTCGTCTGGTGGCCATGGGGATCTCCTCGATCGCCGATCTCGCTGCGGCCGACCCGGTGCGCATCCGCAAGGCGTTCAACGTCGTGGTGATGCGCACGGCGCTGGAACTGCGAGGGGTGCCCTCGATCGTTGCGGAGGAGGATCGCACGGGCCGCAAAGAGCAGCTGATCGTGTCGCGGTCGTTCTCCGAGAAGGTCACCACCCGCGATGGGATGCGTCAGGCGTTGTCGATCTACGCTCAACAGGCCGCGACCCGCCTGGTGCGCCACCGGCAGGTCGCGAAGCTGCTCACCGCGTTCGCGGGGACGTCGCACTACTCCGAGCAGCGCAGCTTCCCCTCGGTGCTGGTGAAGCTGCCGGCGCCCACCGCCGACCCTGTCGAGCTCACCCGCGCCGCCCACCGTCTGCTGCCGCTGATCGAGGACGGCGGCCGCTACGCGCGTGCCGGTCTAATGCTCACCGACCTGCGGCCGGCAGAGGTCAGCCAGCCGCTCGATCTGTTCCGCTTCGCGCACGAGGAGTCGGGCATCGCCGAGCTCATCGACAAGGTGCAGCGGAAGGAAGGCCGAGATCTCCTCGGCCTCGGCTACGGCGGGATGCGGCCGGGTCCGTCGTGGCAGATGAAGCGGGAAATGCTCACCCCGCGCGCTACCACCCACTGGGACGAGTTGGCCACCGTGAGGGCCTGAGCGGCGCTCAGGGCGCGACTACCTCGTCGACGGGTAGCTCGGGCCTGGCGCGGACGAATCGCACGGCGTGGCGGAAGGAGTGGCCGGTCATGGCGACGTCGGCCGAGATCTCCACAACGATCGGTTCGACGAGGGTCAGGTCGATGACGTCGCGGCCGCCGCTGTTAAACCGGTCGAGGGCGCCCGGCTTGACCTGCGCCGGCCACGGATGAGGCTCCTCCGGCCGCCGCAGCAGCCGGCCGAGGGCGCGCGAGGCGGCGGCCTGCAACGGCGTGGAGCGGCCGACGATCCGCAGTTCGCCGTCGAGGGGAAGTCCGACCACGAGCGCCTCGGGGCGCCGCAGGGAGCCGATCACTGCGGCGCATACGACGTCGAGGGTGTCGCGGTGCTTCACCTTCACCCACTGCCGTTGACCGCCGCGATACGGCTGGCCGGCGCCCTTCGCGACCAGGCCCTCGATTCCTGCAGCGGTCATGGTCTGCAACCACTCCGCCGCTTCGTCGGCATCCCGGGTCGCGGGGGAAAGGTTCAGGGGCGCGGACCATCCACTGGCGAGCTCCTCGAGCAACGCGCGGCGATCGCGCAGCGGCAGGCCGCGCGCATCCTGATCGGCGACGGCGAGCACGTCGAAGGCCGCGTACGACGCCGGCCACTCGCGGGCGAGCCGCGCCACGGTGGCCGCGCTCGAGGAGATCCGGTGTTGGAGCTCGTCGAAGCTCAACCGGCCCTCGCGCCAGACGACGGCCTCGCCGTCGACGACGACGCCGGCGGGCAGCTGCGCGGCGGCCGCCTCCGCGAGATCGGGAAAGTACCTGGTGAGATCGGTGCCTTTCCGAGACCACAGCGAGACGTCGCGATCGCGCACGATCACCAGCCGAAAGCCGTCCCACTTCGGTTCGTACAGACACCCGCCGGGCAGTGCGGGTGGTGCGGGGATCGTGGCCACCGGTCGCGCCAACGCGACCTCCAACGGCGGGCGCAGCGCGACCGGCAGCGGCACGATCAGCCCTTCACGTCGCGCGGGTCGTTCCCGTAGGAGTTCCGCTCCGCGATCTGACCGTTCTCGTTCTTGATGATGTGCTCGCGCTTGGCGCGGCGAGCTTCCTCGCGGCCGGCCTCAACCGCGTCGGCCTTGGTGGAGAACGGGCCGGTGGTCCCCTTCTCGCCCGCGATGCGGTTGTGCCAGGCACCGTCCTGGTGGAAAGTCTCGACGTCTCCTGCCGGCATGATGCTCCCTTCGTTTGGTGCTTCCGTCGTACCGTGCGGCACCGGGATGGGTCACGGGGCTTGCGAGAGCGAGGAGCCTGGGAGAGAACCGGTCTATTGTCCGGCTGGCCGCGCACGGGTGTGAGGGGGGACCACGGTGCCGTCTGAGCGTTCGTAGCCGGCGACGTAGACCTCTCCTGCGCCGGGGGTGCTGTCGGCGCCTGCAGGCGTGCTCGCGGGGCCGGTGCCGGCCGCGCGAGGCTGCGGGCGGGGGATGTCTCGGAGCTTTTCGTGAGCGAAGCCGTCGACGTCTTTGCGGTAGGTGCGCCACGGTGAGCCGGCGGCGTCGACGTCGTCGACGTAGTAGACGTCTGCGCGCACGGTGATTCCCTCGGGTGCCCCCTTGGTGGCCATAGCCACGGCGCGTGCGCACGCGGAGAATCGGTCGTCGTCGACGTACAGCGAGTCGGTGATGTGCTCCGGGACGTACCGGGCCTGGTAGGCGGCGTCGTCCGTGCCGCCCTGGAAGGCGGCGTAGCCCTTCTCCCAGCGGTTGATCACTCGAGCCCGGGTCACCTCCCGCGGCCCGTCGACGGCGATGATCTCGATCGACGAGTACCCCTGCTCGGAGAGTTGCTGGAACCGCTTGAGCAACTTCGCCTTGCTGCCGTGCACGCCGTCGATCACGACACGCTCGCCCCGCTCGAAGGAGATCGTCGCCGCTTCTGCGGCAAGATCGGATGATTCCTCGTGCACGAGGGCAGCGAGCTCACCGGGAGCGAAACGGTCGCCGGCCTCGATGCGGGACTTCACCGCCGGCGGCACGATGTCGTCGTACTCCCCCGACTCGCGCAGCTTGCGCAGCAGCCGCGTCTTGAAATCGTCAGGGTCGATGAACCGCCAGTGCTTCTCCTCGGCCTCGGGGATACGTTCGCGGCGCGCCGAACTCTTGCCGGCACCGGGAGGGCCGGCCATCACCAGCACCTGGCGGTCGCGGATCACCGCGTCATTCTCGGCGAAGAACTCCCGGACGATCTGCTTGTGCAGCCGCGCTCGAGACGCGGTGGGGCGCCCCCTGCGGTAGTTCTGCTCGCGCTGGTGCGTGGCGGTGGGAGCGTCAGCGTCGATCGGGCCGTTGACAGCGGTGAGGGATCGGAGCGCAGCCAGGTGCTCCGACTGGTCGGAGTCCGTCAAGCGGCTGCGCTCTCGATCTCCTCGTACTCCTCGTCAGAGAGCAGGTCGAGCCCCACATAGGCGTGGTAGACCGCGTCGAAGCTGTTGTCCACGACCTCCCAGTCGTCGGCTTCGCCCTGGGTCTTGTACTGCGGGTCGTAGTTCCAGTGCTTGAGGAGCTCGACGAACTCCTCGTGCGAGATCTCGCCGCGCTGTGCCTGGCGCACGAGCTCCATGGCCGTCGCAGCCACCGGCTTGTCGGCCGTCACGACGACGCCCTTGGTCCTTTCCAGCGCCTTGAGGATGCGCGACATCTGCGACTCGCTCTTGCCGAGTGCGGCGCCGAGCTCCTGCAGCTGGACGCCCTTGCCGAAGCGGAGGGCCACGAGGCGCTCATTGATCGCCTTTTCGATGAGCTCGTGCCGCAGGTTCAGGTTCGCGAGCTCGCGAAGCTCCGCGGCGGTGTCGGTGGTCGTTGTCATCTCGATCGCCTCCTCTCACCCCAGTCTACTAGCTCCTGCACATATGCAAGTGGGTTATTCGCGGGCGGTCAGGCGCTGGCCAGCTGTGGCAGCTGCTCCCGGATGGTGCGCACCGCGATCAGCAACGAGTCCGGCTCGCGCCGGAGTGTCTCGATCTCCCGCATGAACGTCACGACCGGTTCGGGTGGCAGCAGGCTCCACCCTGGTCCGTCCTGCAGCTGAGCGGGGATGCGGTCGATCAGCCAGACCGGCCCATCGAATGTGTAGGCGCGCTCGAGTGGCAGGCGGCGCAGCACGGCGTAGACCTCGCCGGCGATCACGGAGATCCGCCATTCGGACTCCGGGGCGCCGGGCAGCTGTGTCTCGGTGAGGCGGAACCCGTCAGCGACATCCCACCCGCCGAGATCTCCGGTGACTCCGTTGGCGGCTTCCCGCGCGGGGTTTTCCGCCAGGTAGACGAACGGGTTCTCGTAGACGACGACGCCCTCAGGGGCGTCCATGTAGCGCGGGCGGGTCACTCTCCTTCACCGCCCCGGTCGACGCGGATGGAGAGGAGCTCGTGCCCTTCGGGCACTTGCGCGTGCAGCTGCTCGCGGGCCTGCTCGTAGCTGTCGGCCTCGACGGTGATCGTGTCCGTCGCGGTGCTTCGGAGGGTGCCGATGACGCGCATGAGCGGACCCTAGCGACCGTCTCCGACAGTCCCGTCGACGGGGACGATGAGCCCCGGGTCTCGGGGGTCGGCGGTGCGGCTGTTGTTCACGCGCCGGTCGACCTCGTGGGTGCGCATCATCGCGGCGATCGCGCTCGAGCTCGCGTCGAGCTCGTCGAGCAGCTCGAGCCGGTTGCTCTTGGACGCGGCGCTGTCGCCGTCGACGGTGAGGGAGGCGGGGTTGAGCCAGTCGTCCCAGAGATCGCGAGACAGGAACGCCGGCATCCGGTCGTGGACTTCGCCGGAGGCGTCTCGCGCCTCGCGGGTGACGACGACGAACACCCGCCGTCGTTGCCCGTCGATCTCCGTCGTCCAGGTCAGGCCGGCCGCGGCCAGCAGTGCGTCGTCTTCGGCGTGGATGAAGTGGGGCTGCTTGTTGCCCTTCTCCCCCGTCCACTCGTAGTAGCCGATCATCGGGACGATGCAGCGGGCGTTGGAGAACGCGCCCACCCAGAAGCCGGTGGGCAGCTTCTCGATGCGTGCGTTGATGATCGGGGCGCCCGTGGGCCGGTTCGCCGGTTTCGGCCAGTCCCAGCGGGCCAGGGTGATCTCACGCTCGATGGTTCCCTCGTCCTGCCACTCCCGCACGATCGGGGCGTTGACGGTCGGGGCGATGGAATACGCGGGACGCCAGTCCTGCGGTCGGCCGCCTTGCGCGACGAACTCGGCCACCAGCTGGTCGGTCTCTTTGTTCATCGCGAATCGTCCGCACACGCTGCGAGGGTACTCCCGGGGTGCGACGGTCAGGGGGTGGGCTGGGTGATGTCGATGCCGGTGAGCCGACGGATGTCTGCCACCAGGTTCGGGTAGCTCCTGCTGTCGCTGGGGGTGTGCGGGATGGTGATGATCACCCCGGGCCGGGCGGGATGGGCGGCCTTGCGGTGGCCCCCTCGTGCGGCGGCGATTTGGAAGCCGTGGACGCGCAGCAGTTGCTCGAGCTCGGCCGCTGTGGTCGGCATCTGTCGAGAACGCCCGCCGCCGGCGCTCCTCGTGCGGCGAAGCGGTGTGGTGTCAGGGTCGACTCGCACGAGACCGACGATGAGGGCCTGGTCGTCATCGGGGACGATGACGCCGAGATCTCCCCGCACGTACAGGGTGCCGTTGTGCTGGTGGGTGCGTTCCGTCGAGTGAGGGTGGGCGACCGCAGCGTCGACGTAGGCCGTGGTGGTGGCAAGATCCTGGATCTGCTGGGCCGCTTTGCGGGAGAGGCGGCGGCCGGCAGGTGTGCGTCGCTCGAGCGCGGCTGGTCGGGGTGCGACGCGTGCGGCGATCTGGGCGGGAGTGGGAACGGCTGAGGTCATGACGTCGCGGTCAGCTGCAGATCCTGGCCAGTCGGTCCTCTCGGATCTGCTCGTCCCTCTGGCCGACGTCGACCGGCTCGCACCGCATGATCACGCGGTGCGAGATCGCCCGCGCGAGGAAGAACCAGGCCACGGGCGCGACGAGCCGCAGAAACGATGCGTCGGGCGTCACCGCGGCGGTGAGCAGCCCCGCCAGGATCGCCCCGCCGAACAGCAGCGCGGCGTAGGCGATCATGAACGCTCGGCCGCGGCCTCGCGTCATCGGCCAGGGCAGTCGAGCGCCGAGCGCGACGGCGGTGTAGCGAGAGCGGAGCACGGATTGCACCTTTCGGTGTGGCGGTCAGGTACTCATATAGGCCGCCGTTTCGGGGCTTCGCGGACACGCGAGGATGTGGATCGTCGTGGCGGCGGCCGCGGCCGCGGTTCTACGCTCGGGCGATGGACGACGCGATGGAGGCCCAGGTGCAGCCGCACTGTCGCGACTGTCGGGTGGTGATGCGCGATCGTCCCGGCGGGTGGCTGTGCCCGGAGTGCGGGTGGGTGATCCCAGTCGACCAGTCGATCGTGGTGCCGGTGTTCGCGGGGCCGTCGATCTGGGGCGGCTGACCCCCGGGGGCGCTATCCGGCGAGCTTGGCGGCGATCGTGACCAGCAGCGTCGCGGCGACCAGGTAGGGGCCGAACGGTAGGTGCGTGTCGGTGCCGGGTGCGCGACGTCGGCGAGCGAGCAGGATGCCGGCGTGCGGGATGGCGAGGATGTAGCCGGCGACGAGCGCGTACAGCGGCAGCAGCCAGCTGAACCATCCGGTGAGCAGCCCGATCGCGAGGAACAGCTTGATGTCTCCGGCGGCGAGGGTGCCGATCAGGGCGATCACCGTGGCGACAGCGAAGATCACCGCGGCGGTGATGGCTGCCTGAGCCAGCAGCTGCCACTGCCCGGTCGTGGTGGCGAGTCCCGTCCAGTACCCCAGCAGCGCGGCCGCCAGGGGGAAGGTGCCTGCGTTGGGGAGGCGGCGGGTTCTGCCGTCGATGACGGCTAGAGGCACGCCTACGGCCGCGAGCACGGCGATAGCGCCCCATTCCCCCATCCCGAGGCGCGATTCGGTCGCGAGAGGCGCTGTGAGCGCTGCTGAGAGCGCGAAACCGGCTGCGAGGGCACCGAGACACCACCACAGCAGCCGAGGAGCCGCCCAACGGCGCTGCGGCTCCTCGGTGCATGCTGGCTGTTCGGTCACCATGGCGTCGGGGTCAGCTGGCGACAGCGTGCCGGCGGCGCAGCTGCTCGATGAGCTCTTCGGTCTCGGGTTCCGGCTCGGCGTAGTCCGGGTCGATCTGCGTCAGAGCGTGCTCGAGTTGCGTGACCAGGCGCTCGACGCCGGCGCTGTCGCCGGCCATGTGCTCGGCGCGGAGTGCGTCCCGCCAGAAGACCTCGTTGATCGGGTCGACCATGCGGCCGATCGCGGCGGCCAGGCGGGCGTTGCGGGTGTTGCCCTCGCGCAGTGCCCTGGTGGCGAGCTCGTGGGCGGCGTCACCGATCGCGGCGATCATTTCCTGGCGCAGCGTCTCGGCCCACACGTAGTACTTCTCCTTGACGCCGGAGATCGGCTGGCCCTTGACCAGGCCGAGGGCGCGCACGAGGTTCTCGGTCGTCGCGGTGGTCGGGTCGGTGCCGATCAGGGCGAGCCATTCGTCCCAGTCGCTGGCGAACGTGTCGGTGAGGGCGTAGACACCCTTGGTGGCCGGGACGAGGTAGCTGTGCCCGGCGCGGTCCTTGCCGAGCCAGCGTCGCGCCGCCGTGGTGAGTCGGTTGCGCGACGACGTGCCTCGGGCCGGGTCGGTGCCGGGCCACAGCGCGTCGTGCACCTGCTCGGTGCTGGCCTCGGGGTGGGTGGCCACGAACGCGATGAGTTCGATTGCGCGCAGACGCTGCGAGTTCCACTGCTGCGCGTTGCTCGGCGCCTCACCCTGCGGGTTGAGCACGGTGACGGGGCCGAGCAGCTGCAGCTGGGGCGAGCGGAGGTCGACGATCGGCGCGAGGGTGCTCAGATCGTGCGCGTTGTCGTCGACGGAGATCTCCGCGGTCCCAACGGTGTCTGCGGTCGCAGCTTCGTCGGCGACGACGGCCGGCTCGAGCACCTGGTCGACGGGAGCGGCGTCGACCAGGTGCTCGGCGGGAAGCTTCTCGGCGTCGACGGCAGTGCCGTTCGGGTCGAGCTCGGCGGTCTTAGCCTCCGAGTAGGCAGGAGCTTCGTCTGTGGCGCCCTGGAAGATCTCGTCGAGCGCGACTTCGGCCGACGCCGAGGAGTGCTCGACAGCGGGCTGGTCGTTGGCGACGGTGAACAGGGCGAGGATGCGGGCGTACTCCTCGGCGGTGACAACCTGCGGGGTCAGCGGCAGGGTCGCGCCGTCCGTGTCCGGGATCTCGAGCTCGGCGGTCGTGCGGTCCTGCAGGCGGAAGTTCCAGCCTCCGGCCAGGTGGCCGGCGGCGATCGCCGCGATCCCCACGCGCGGCACGCGGCTGACGAGCTCGGCGAGCTCGAGCCGGGTGTGCTCGTCGGGCAGCTGGCCGAGCACGATGATCTCAGGAGTCCAGGACTCGGCCAGGGGGCCGGCGGTGCGCGCCTGCTCGAGGCTGGTGATCCCGGCGTCCTCGAGCGCCGCGGTGACCTCCTCGGCCTGGCCGCGCAGATCCCGGATCAGCGCGTCGACGTCGTCGACGTGGCGGACCCTGCCGGACCCGACCGCGTCGGGAAGTCCTGCAGCGACACCGACGAGGGTGACCTGCAGGTTCTCGGCCCAGGTGCTGGTCGCGAGCTCGAGGGCCAGAGCGGTCAGCGCGGCCTCCTCGAGCTCGGGGGTGCCGTCGATGTTGAGCGAGCCGAGCTTCTCGAGATCCACGAGCAGGTGGGCGTCGTTCTCGTCGTGGCCGAGGGTGACCAGCGCCGGGTACGGCGCAGAGGGGGTGCGCTCGAGCGGGGCGAGGTCATCGAAGCCGATCGACCACGCCATTTCGTCGGGGGTGTCCTGGCGGAACGGTGCGGGCAGTTGCGCAGGCTCGTCGAGGAAGACGGAGATCTCCTCGGCCGACAGCCGCAGCGCGTACAGGGCCGGGAGGGTGGCGCCGGTGTCCTGCGCCCAGAGCGCCAGCATCCGCAGCGCGTGGTCGACGGCGTCCATTCCCTGCGGGTTCTCCACGGCGCGAAGCTCGAGTTCGACGGTGGAGATCTCCTCGGCGGGCATCGCGATGCGCTGGCCGGGCTTGCGGTTGCGGCGCTGCTGGACGCGGCGCAGACCGAGGAAGCTGAGCAGCCCGGCGGCGAGTACTCCTCCGATCCCGAGGGTGCGCCAGTCGGTGACGACGTCGGCCCAGTCGGGAGTGTCGCTCGCCTCGGCGGCCTCGTCGACCTCCGCCGGCGCGGGTGCTGCCTCGGCCGGCGCGTTCTCCTGCGCCGGCGCCGTCTCGGCCGCTCCGCCATCGGTCACGAAGCCGAGACCGGTGTCGGTTCCCGCGCCCTCGGCGGGCTCGCCAGCGCTGCCGGTCTGGTCCGCGGTGTCCTCGGTCGTCGACGACCCTTCGCTGCCCACACCCTGATCGGTGTCGGTCGTCGCCGAACCGGCGTCGTCGGCCTGGCCCTGAGCGCCGTCGACGACAGCAGGGTCGTCCGTGGCGCCCTGTGCGCCGTCGACGGCGGCGGGCGGCGTGACCGGCGCGGGAGCCTCGGTCGGCGCTTCGGTGATCGACGCGGCCGCGGCGACGTCGGCGGCGGGGATGGCGACCGTCCATCCGGGCACGATGAAGTTGGGGTCGGAGATCTGCCGCCCGTCAGGCTGGGTGATGTCGCGGGAGGCCTCGTAGATCTCGGTGTACCGCTCCCCCGAGCCGAGCTCGTCTGCGGCGATGTCCCAGAGCGTGTCCCCGGAGACCACGGTGCGCTGCTCCTCGCCGGCCTGCGTCACGCTGGCGGGCGCGGCGGCCGCGTCCGGGAGCTCGAGCACCATGCCGGGGTCGATGCCGTCGCGCTGCCCCACGGTGTAGCCGCCGGGCTGGGGCCGGTCGCGGTTGAGCTCGACGATCTCCTGGTAGCGCTGACCGTCGCCAAGGTGCTGCTCGGCGATCGCCCACAGAGAGTCGCCGGCCTTCACGGTGTAGGTCTGCGCAGCAACAGGAGCCTGCTCCGCCGTGGCGGCCGCGGGCGCGCTTTCAGCTGCAGCAGCAGGCGCCTGGTCGGTGTAGCTGGTGACGCTGGCCGACACGCTCACGGGTGCGACGTCGGCGGCGGTCGGAGTGGCGGCCATGGCGGCGTTCGGAGCGAAGATCGCGATGATGGCTGCGATCAGGACGCCGGCGGCCTTCTGCTGCACGCCCAGGCCGGGAAGCTTCATCCGCTTCACCCCGGGGCCCGACGTGGCGATCCGCAGCTGGTTCGGGATCTCCGCGAGGTAACCGATCGCGAAGGTTGCCCACGCGGCCCATGCGATGAGCGGGATGACGGTGCCGACCAGGAACTCCCCGCCGTAGTCGGGCATCGTCAGCGCCGACGCCAGGCGATCCCACGAGGGGATCGGGTTGCCGGCCAGGAAGACCAGCGCGGCAGGCAGACCCACCAGCAGCGCGGCAGACAGGATGAGAGCTCCGAGCCCTGCGGTGATTCGCCTCACGGTCGTCTCCTCGATTTCAGCGTCAGCGCCCGCGCGGTGCGGGTCCTACGTCATATAGGCCCCACAGCTGGCGGTTCGCGGACATCTGGCTTTCACCCGCCGACGTTAACGGTCTGCAACTCGTTGATCTCGAGCGGGACTGAGCTCGAGGCCGTCAGGTTGACCGTGCCGTTGGCACCACTGAGGGACGTCCAAGTCACGACCCACTGGCTCGTCGCGGTGACGGTGTAGCGATCGCCGCCCTGAGACTCTGAGGTCGTGCGGTAGCGGTAGCCGCAGGTCGGCGAATCAGTGACGCCGTAGCCGGTCGTGTACGGGGTGCCCGTGCCGCCACAGACCTGCGATCCACCGTCGCCCATGTCCCACCGAACGGAGGTCACCTGGGCAGTGGCGGTGATGGTCTGCCCGCCGAGTGTCGCGGTCTCGGTGTACGGCCCCCAGGTCAGCGGCTGCGGGTTCTCAACCCAGAGCCACACCGGCACGCCCACGTAGGAGCGGCGGTGGCCCCACGCCGGATTGACCTCAGGCGCCATGCCGATGTCGATGCCGCGCAGCGCGAACGTCGAGATCAGTTGCGCCGCGGCGCGACCCGGGGTGAGCACCTGCAGGCCGGGCGGGACCGTCTCAGACCAGAAGTTGGTCTCCTGGCCGAGGCCAGGCGAGCCACCCGGCGTCGGGTTGAACATGATGCAGCCGTAGTAGCCGGCTTCCTCGGAGTACCCGGGCGGCCGCGCCGGCCAGACACCGTCCTTCATAAATACGTAGCACTGTCGGGTGTTCGACCAGTACGACGTCGAGCCACCGCAGTCGATAATCGCGTAGAACCGCTGGTAGCTGCCGCCGTCAAAGACGCGGATGTCGGCCTCTGTCCATCCCAGTTGCAAGAGACCCGATTGGGAGTTCTCGTAGTAGCAAGTCGGCGCCCCGGCGGTCCACCCGTTGCTGTCTGGGTTCGGCGCCGGGTCAGAAGGCACGCTCGAGATCGTGATGTAGCAGCGGTTGTCGACATCGCAGTAGACGCCGCCAGCGGCCTGAGCGGGGGCCGCAGCTACAACCGATCCAACGGCGATCATGAGCGCCGTGGCGAGGAACGCGAGCGTTCGCCTCAGCATGTGGTCCCCAGACTGATCCGGTCATTGACAAGCCACGTCTGCGTCTCGGCGTTGTAGATGACGTGGAACTCGACCTCATTACGCGGGTTGGGGTTCTGCATTGCCGGCTTGCCATCAGCTGTCGTGATCTTGCGACCGGACCCGTCAAGGCACCCCGGGACGATCACGAGACCGTTGGCAATGCCTTCGTACTCTTGCCCGTAGGCGGTCGTGGGCTCGAAGACGACCGAGCCCTCGACAGTCGACGGACCTTCGATGCTCTCGCCGTCCTCGTTGAGGGTGGGGCCATTGGCGATGCCCTCCGCGTCAGCGACGTAGGTCCGCAGTGCGTTCCCGGTAGCAACAGCCTCGAAGGCGGCGGTGTCAGTACCGCCGGCCTCGGTCACCCGCGTTTGCGTCGCGAGCAGGAGTTCGATGGTTGCTTCGGCCTGGTCGATGGCTTCGTTCTCGTCGGCGGGCGCTTCGCCGGTGATCGCCGTGGCAGAGGGCGTCGGCGTGGGGGTCTCGCTGGCGATGCCGGTGGGATTGGGGGTGCCGGTGCCCGTGCAGGCGGTCAGCGTCAGTGCGGCGGCGATGATGCCGGCGATGGCGAGGCGCTTGGTGCTGCTCATGGGGGGCTCCTATTGGGTGATGATCTCGGCGGTGGCCGTCGCTTGGGCGGGGAGGCTGGCGATGCCGATGATGGAAACGAACTTCGTGCTGTACGAGGTTTCGACGCTAACGGTGATCCGGTCTCCGGCGACGTTCACGGTCCCGGTCATGCCGGACGCTTCGATGTAGTCGGCCGCCGCGGTGCGTGCCCGGTTGTTGTCGAGGCTGATGCCGCCGTTAGAGACGACCTGCGCGGCGACCGCGTTGGCGGCGGCGCGGCTGGCGCCGGAGGCGATGGCTTGCGCGTTCTCGTTGGCCTGGATCTTCCCGGCGCCGTCGACGACGAGGCCGACGATGAGGACGAGGGCGGGAACGAAAACCACGAAAAACGGGGTGATGGAGCCGCGCTCGTCGTCGCGGAGCTTGCGAAGCAACCGGCGGAAAGTGGTCACGGGTCAGCCTCGCTCTCGGTAGGTGTCGACAGGTGAGGCGGCCGACGAGCTCATGGTCCGGCTTCCGGGGATGCCCGGGAGGGTGATGTCGGCGAGGCTCACGTCGCAGTTGACGGCGGCGGAGACGGTGCCGGTTGTGCCGATCGCGGTGTTAAGGCCGCTGGCGTCGACGGTCACGGTGAGGGTCGTGCAGGCGATGCCCGACTGGCTCATCGCGCGGCGTGCGGCATCCTCAGCGTTGGTCACTGCGGTGCTCGCGTCCCGGGAGAGGGAGGCGGCTCGTGCGGCGGCGTAGGCGGCGCTCTGGGTCGCGTTGTCGGCGAGGGCGGTGCGGCCGCCGGCGACGAGGACGAGGATCAGCATCGCGATGACGGGGGCGATGATGACGATCTCGGCGGCGTTGGAGCCGCGCTGGTCGGCCAGGAGGCGCTGTCGGAGGCGGGTGATCATGGCACCCACCTTTCGACGGGTCCGGTGATGGTCTTGGTGACGGTGGTGTTCACACCGGGGAGCAGTCCGGGCGTGATTGCGGTGACGGTTGCGGTGACCTCGGTGGCGTTGCGGTCGACGTTCACGTTGACGCTGGTGAGCATGCCGCCGGCCTGGTCGGCGGTGGCAGTGCCGGCGTTGACGCCGTCTGCCGTGGTGGCGTCGTACAGGCGGGCTGCCTCGTATGCGTTGACAGCTGCGGCCTGGACGAGATTGGTGCCGTGGTACCAGAGGCCGCCCTGCACGATCGCGAGGATCAGCAGGAGCAACGCCGGCAGCACGATCACGGTCTCGGCGGTCTCGAATCCGCGCTCGTCTCGCCCCGCCCGCCGGAGCGGACGGAGGAGGCGAGCGCGGATCGAAGCCATAGCCACGGGCTCAGTTGCTGGGCAGCAGCGCGATCTGGCCGGTCACGAACGCCGTGATGGCGGTGATCGCGGCGGCGGCGAGGATGACCGCGCCGACCGTCAGGAAGATCTTCTCTGCGGTCTCGAGGCCCTCTTCGGGGGCCTCGCTGAGCTCGCGGTAGCGGCCCTTGGCGGCCTCCACGGCGAGGGTGATGCGTTCGGTGATCTGGGTCATGATGCTCTCACTTTCCGGTGTTGGTACTGCGGGGGCTTGCTGTCTTGGGTGTCGAGTCAACTACGGGTGTTGCGCTTGCGGGGCGTCCTACGTCATATAGGCCGACCGATCAGGGGTTCGCGGACATGGCTCTTATGTTGCGAGGAGGTTCAGGATCAGCGGCGTGATGATGATCCCGACGTAGACGAACAGAGTGGTTGCCAGAGGCATCTGCATCCGCTCGCTCGCGCTGTTCGCTTTCTCGTGCTCCTCTGCGAGGAGTTTGTGCCGGAGGGTCTTTCCCCTCGATCTGAGTGTCTCATATATCGATGCGCCTTCCTCCCCCGAAAGTCGCACGATCTTGGCGACGTCGGCGAGGTCCGGCACGTCGATCTCGTCGGACAAGGACCGCAGCGCATCCCACGGGGCGACACCGGCGTACCGGGCTCGGGTGAGCTCCTGGCGAATGCGGACGAACACCCACGACCGTCCGACGTCGGCGGCCGTTTCGAGGGCGCGTGCAGCGGTGGCGCCGCGCTTGCGCTCGGCGGCTACGAGCTCGAGGTAGACGGCGACGGCTCGGGTGAACTCGGCGCGTGCGTCGTTGGCCTTCGACCGGATGTCCTGGTCGACGCTGAACCACAGCCACGCGGCGAGGGGAATGCCGAGCAAGCCGGGGATGTAGAACGGCATGAATCCGAGGGCCTGCGCGAACAGCCCGAGCGCGAGCGGGGCCACCAGCCCGACGAGAGCGAGGAGCACCTTGTCGTAGTAGTACTTGTCCAGCGGCATCTGGATCAACCGCAGGTCAGTGGTCGGTACCTTGAGCCAGGAGCGCTCGGGAAGGTGTTGCGCCACCCACGACCCGACCCGGTGCTGCAGCGAGTCGTCGCCCGCCTCGGGCACGGCGATGGTGGTCTCGGTGAGTCGATCGAGGGTGGCGGCCAGGTGCGGCTGCCGAGGGATGAGGGCGCTGATGATCAGCGCCACGCCGGCGCCGAGGATCAGGCCGGGGATGAGAGCGAGCAGGTTCACAGCGCGTCCTCCTTCGTCTCGGGAGCCACGAGCAGCCGGGGCGCGGGCTTGCCGATGCTGATCGAGCGCATCCACACCAGGAGCAGGCCGAACAGTACGACCCAAATGGTCAGGAGCACCTGGCCGAGCGGGGTGGCGTAGGCGGCGGTGTAGGTGCCCAGGAACGGCAGCGCGGCGAGCACGACCAGGGTGGCGATCGCCACGATGCGGACCTGGGTGCGCGGCTTGGCGCGGTCGGTCTCGATCTGTCGACGCACCTTCACTTCCTCGAAGATGATCTCCGCGAGGTCGTCGAGGGCTTCGGCGAGGCCGGCGCCGCGTGCCTGCTCTTTGAGCAGCAGGTGCATCACGATCAGGTCTGCGGTGGGGTCGTCGAAGTCGCGGGCGAACGCCTCGAGTGCTTCCCGCGTGGGCCAGCGGGCGTTGAGCCGGGCGACGAGCGAGCCGACCTGCGTCTTGATCGCCTCGGGGGCGGAGGCGAGCGACGAGGTCAGTGTCTGCTCGAGGCCGGCGCCCGCGACGGTGAGACCGGAGAGGCTGCGCGTCCAGGTCTCGAGCGCCTCGAGGCGAGCGATCTTCTGCGGCGCGTCGCCCTTGCTCAGGAACAGCGGCAGGGTGGCGCCGGCGACGGCAGCGATAGGGATCAGGATGAACCACCCGGAGTAGATGAACAGCAGCACGCCGGCGGCGAGGCCGATCAGTCCCCACATTTGCTGCTGCCTGCTGAACCGCGGGGTGGTGCGCTTGGCGCGCACGGGCTTGGCGCTGCCTGGCTCGGGCGGCTGGTAGGCGAGCCCGAGCACGAGCAGGATGCCGCCGGCGGCGGCGACCAGAATCGTGATCAGGATGCCGGCGTTGTTCATGCGCTGGCCTCCTGCGAGTAGGGGCTGAGCTCGCTTTCGCGGAATCCGACCTCGGCGAGCTTGTCGAGCAGCTCGCGGGAGGGCAGCTGACCGAGCTCGAGGGTCTGCGTCGCCTTGTCGAACGTGAAGATCTTGCTGATCGTGGGTCGGGCGACGCCGTAGCTGTCCTCGCCGGGCTGGACTTCGCAGATCGATGTGATCACGCGCCGGGCCTTGCCGGTTTCGTGGTCACGGATCTTCGCCATCTGGATGATCAGGTCGATGTTCTGCGCGATCTGGCGGTAGCAGTAGGCAGGGGTGGCGTTGGAGCCGTCCTTCATCATCAGGGTGACCATGCGCTCGATCGCGTCTTCGGGACTCTGCGAGTGCAGGGTGCTCATCGATCCGACGCCGGACTGCATGGCCTGCAGCATCGCGTTGATCTCCGATCCGCGAACCTCACCGACGATCAGCCGGTCGGTGGTGTGTCGCAGCGAGTCCTCGAGGCCGCGGATCAGGGGGAACTCTCCTGCCCGCTCCCCCGTCGCTCCGGGCTCGCCCTCGCCGGGCCGGTACTCGAAGGCGATCACGAGGGGGTGCTTCGCGGGGTTCTTGTGTAGGTAGAGCTCGCGTTCCATCTCGATCGTCGCGAGCTTCTCGTCCGGGGGGATGCAGTCGGCCAGTGCGCGCAGCAGGGTCGTCTTGCCGCTGGACTGGAAGCCGTTTGTGACGAGGCTGAGTCCTGCCCGCACCGAGGCTTCGAGGAACTTCGCCGCGAGGGCTGTGAGGGTGTGGGTCGCGACCAGGTCGCCGAGCGAGATGTCGACGTGACGGTGGATACGGATAGTGACCGAGGGTCGTTCGGCGACCGGCCGGGCCAGAGCCGCGAGACGCGCTCCGCCGGGGAGGTCAAGGTGCAGAGACGGGCGGGAGGCGTTGAACGATCGCGCTCCCTCGCCGCGACGGGTGGCGATGAAGTTGATCTCGCGCTCGAGCTCGTCATCACTCACCGACACCGGGTGCGGGTACTTCTGCCGATTGCCGCCGGCGAAGGTCAGCCACACGTTGTCGTAGCCGACGATGTCGATGTTCTCGACGCCTTCGATGTCGACCAGCGGCTGCAGCCGGCCGAGGCGGAACATCGCATCGAAGACGGCTTGAGCGATGTCTTCCTGCAGCGTCGGGCTCCACTGCTCTCGGCCGTGCCGCGTGAGATCGTCGACCCGTGCGCGGATGAGTTCGGCCGTGTGCTGGCGGGCCATGATCTCGCGGGCTTCGTCGGTGAGGGTGGGGTCGGACTGGCCGGCGTCGGCGAGGATGACCGAGACGGCGTCGCGGAACTCCGATACCGCGTCCCACGGGATGCGGCCCTGATCCTCGAACATCGCCGCAGCGCTTCGGCGGCTCGGCGGCACGACCGCTCGCGTCGTCGGGGGGATGGATGCGGCCGTGTCAGCGACCGCGAACGGGTCGATGGTCGGGGTCGGTGTCGCCGACTGTGCGGGCGCCTGCTGCTCGCCCCGAGCAGCCGCGCGCAGCAGATGGCTCGCTGCGGGATTCGCTGCAGGCCGCGGCGACTGGTTGAACAGGGGCAGCGAGGAGAGGTCCGCGGGGTCTGGGGTGTCGTTCTTGGCCATGGTCAGTCCTGTGCTGTCGGCGTGTAGCGGCGGCCGGCGAGATCGCCGCCGAGGGCGGTGATGATCTCTGTCAGTGCCTTGGCGTAGGGCGAGCGCTTTGCGGGGGCCGCGGCTCCGTGTGAGTAGTGCGCGGCGGTGGCGGGGTCCCAGGGCAGTGCACCGACGAAGGGCAGGCCGGTCTTGGTGGAGATCTCGTTGGCGCTGTATCCCTGGCCTCGCAGCGGGGTGGTGGTGATGGTGAGCCCGAGGTAGTCGCGGTGGCCGGATGCCTCGAGCGTGGTCGCGAAGGCACTCGCGCTCGCGTACAGGGCATGGATGTCCGGGAGGGTGTTCCCGGTGACTACGAGCACCGCGTCTGCTGCGGCAATCAGCGGGCTGCGAGGGTCTCCGGGAGCGAACCGTCCGGCGTCGACGATGATGTCCAGGTCGGGAGCCTCGGCCGTGCGCGGCAGCTGCTCGAGTGCGCGCAGCAGGTTCGCCCAGAACGCGCTGGTCGTTCCGCGTGCTCCGCCGAGGTCGTTGAACCCCGGGATGACGTAGCGGCCTTCGCCGAGGCTGATGGTCTGCGCGAAGAGGATCTCGCCGTCCAGGCCACCACGGAGGTTGGCGATCGCGGCTTCGGTGAGGCTCTGAACGTGCTGGTACTGGCCGCGCAGGTAGCCGGAGAGGATGTGGCTGGTCTTGGCGATGTCGGCCTCGAGCAGGAGCGCCGGCCGCGGCCAGTTGAGCGTGAGGGCGGTTGCCAGGGTGGAGACTCCCGGCGCGCCCGATGTGCTGGTGAGGTAGACGATCGACATCGGGGCTTACTCCCCCACACCGTCGAGGACGATGGACACACGCTGTGTAGCGGCGCGCGCTGCGATCGATGCGGCCTCACGTTCGGGGACCACGACGTCGACGATCCAGGTCTGGTTGGCCTCGTCGTAGGTGGTGGTGAACACGGTGGCGTCGAAGGTCTGCGGGTCCGATGTCGGCGGCTCTCCCTGCGCGACCGGGGTGTCGACCAGGCGGACGGCGTCGCCGGCGGCGAGACGGTAGGAGGGCAGCTGGCTCGCGTTCACGGCGATGCCGACGATCGAGGAGTCGTCCGGCACTGGCAGCGTGTCGAGGGTGTTGCTGGTCGTCAGTAGCGAGCCGGCGGGCAGGTCGACGGCTGCGACCTGCCCGACGACGTCGGAGGCTTCCGATGCGGGGATCGCGTCGACGTTCTGGCCGCCGGCGATCGAGATCGTCGTGAGGTCGTTCTGGGTGATCGCCTCGCCGCGCTGGATGGTGTCGCTGACGGTCAGAACGGAAACGGTGCGCGACGAGGTGGTGGTGATGTACCAGGTGGCCAACGCGCCGATGAGGACGATGGTGATGCCGAGGGCGATCATCCACACGCGGCGACGAGACTTGGTCGGCTGCCCGACCGCGGCGGGGCGGGTTACAGCCTTCTCGGTGTTCCGGGCTCGCTTGCTGGTCTTCTCAGGGGCGGTTGTGGTCATGGGTTAGCTCTTCTCGATGGTGGGCAGGTAGGCCTCGTAGGCCACGGTGATGAGGAAGTTGCGGCTGGGGGCGCCGACCTCAGCGGTGACGCGGTCGAGGATGTTCCGGTTGGTGTCGCTCATCTTCACGGTGTGCTTGACCCGGGCCTCCCCCGACGCCTTCGGCGCGGTGGGGTTGGGTCGGGCGAACAGGACCGTGCGCTCGGCCTTGCGGCTGGCAGCGGCGGTTGCTTCGGCGATGAGTTCAGGCAGGCGCTCATACGTCGTTTCGATCGCGTCGAGGAGCACGTTGTGATGGCTCCACCGGGTGGTGGCCATGTACGCCTGCAGTCGCTCGTTGAGCTCCTCGGTCAGGTGCACGGGGACACCCTTGGAGGCCGTCTCGCGGTCGCTGTCGCCGTCCGCGGTCGCGGCGGTGCGGCGGGGACCGCGCGTCTTACGGGCGGGCGTGCTGGCCTCCTCGTCGGCGGGAGGCGTCGTCGCCTTCTCGGTTGCTTGGGGCTCCGGGATCGGAGCGGGCTCAGTCTGCGCCGGTGGGGTTGGTGCGACAGCAGGAGTAGGCGCCGCCTGCTCCCCCACGGTCGGTGCGGGTGTGTCGGCGTCCTTGCCGACAAGTGATCCCAGGCTCTTGCGTGCCATCAGTTCGCTCCCTTCATGGCGGGTGTGGCCTCTAGTGCGGTCTGCAGTTCGCGGGCGACGGTGGTGAAGTCGAAGATTGCGTTCTGCGTGGCGCGGGTGTCGCTGTACTGGGTGACGACCTTCCCGTCCAGTGGCCCGTCCGCGATGCTCTTGCTTGCCCGGATGTACCCCTCGAACCGGGGCATCTTGAGGCCGTCATCTACGAGCTCCTGCCAGTCCTCGAGTTGGCCGAACACTCGTCGGTCGATCTTGTTCAGCAGCACCCGGTAGTCGAGACCGCGCGGGGTGATGTGCTGGGCGACGGTGCGACGCAGCGCCGGCACAACCAGGGGCTCAGGGTTCAGCGGGAGGATGACAAAGTCCGCCACGTCGAGAACGGCGGACAGAACGGCCGTGTTGTCGAGGCTGCCGGGGGTGTCGATCAGGACGTAGTCGTAGTCGTCCGCGTTGCGGATCAGCGAGAGGTTGCCCGGGTCGACGTCGGCGGTGAAGTCGAAGGGCAACTCCTCCCCCGCGTTCTCGGCCCACCAGGTCGTGGACTCCTGCGGGTCGACGTCGACCACGAGGACGCGGCTACCGCGCGTCAGGCATGCCGCCAGGTTCATGACGTTGGTCGTCTTACCGACCCCGCCCTTCTGTCCGGCGATCGCGATGACCTTCATCCGTCCCTCCCGTTCCTAATAAGCGCCGATGTGGCGGTGTCGCTGCAACGACGTGGCGCAGTTGCCACGCTCGACTGTAAGCACATGTGCAGATTCATAGCGGCAGTCTAGCGATCGACCCCCGACATAACAGCGGATGACTAGTGCAGTACCACCGCAATACTGCGTGATGTATTTCCAGCAATAGCGTGCAACCAAGGCGCAATAGCGCCGGATAGCAAACGGGAGAGTTGCGGAGCATAGCCGGAACTATGCCGGGTATGTGGTGCCGGTGTACAGCAACTAGAGCGGCGGGCAACCAAACTACCGGCGCAATAAAGGCGCTATATCAGCGCAATATAGAGCGCCAACATTGCGAGCGATGTTGCGCGCGGCAGGCAAGCGCTAGTGCGTAGGTAGTGCGCGGTGCTTGCGGTGTTCATCCGCCAGACCGCTGCGTCGTATTGCACCAGTGGAGCGAACGATCAAGCGGAGGGTGTGGCACCGATGAGGCCTATCGACGTGCAGCGATGTTGCGGCAGGAGTGGCCTCGATAGAGCAAGAGTCAGGCATGACGTCCTCGGAGGGGGCATCGATCGACCCATCTGGGGGGGATCTGGCGGCGGGAGTGCGGAACGATCGTGCTCCTGCAGGCCGTCAGAGCCATTCTGAGCGTCGAACGGCCGTGCGCTCGGGTGTGAGGGCGTCGCCGGACGTGACAAAGCCCCTGGGGGCCATCCAGGGGCTTTGTCGGCGCGGGGGTGTGTCAGCTGCGGCGGGGGGCGTAGGACACCCGCTCCTGCACGTCACCGCACACCGCGGTCATGAGCTTGGTGCGGATGCGGTGCACCCGGCGGTTGAGGGTGTCGCGGCTGATGCCGAGCTCGTCGGCTGCCTGCTGGCGCTCCTCGCCCGGGTTGCCTTCGGCGAGCTCGATCCGTGCGAGCAGGCGGACCTCGTCAGCCGTGAGGGTGCCGTTGTCGATGGCCCAGGTGAACAGGGTGATGAGGTCGCGCAGTGGGTCTTCGGTCTCGGTGTCGGCGTCCGCGTTCACGAGGTGCTCCAGGGTCTCGTCGTCGACTGCGAGCTCGATGTCGGGGGAGGCCCCGAAGCCTCGCTCGAGGAGCTTGATGCACTCGAGTCGGATGTTGCCTGCGACGGAACTTGTGCGGTGCAGCGGGTAGGTGCGAATGACCTCCCACAGTGCACCGATCGTCGTCGCGGTGGCGTCGGTGGGGGAGTTGCGCCAGATGGCGCGGACGCTGCTGCAGGTGCGTGCCAGGCGGAACGCCAGGGGCAGGAAGGACTTGAGGATCACCTTGCCGGCGACGACGTCTCCGCCGTGCTCGAGCTCGAGCAGCTGGCTGAGGATCTGGTCGCGGTCCTCGGCCAGCTGGGGCCGGCGGATGAGCTCGATCGCCTCATCGCCGGTGAGCTCCCCGAGGGCGCCGTTGTCGTGGCGCGAGGTCGCGAGCGTGCTGTTCCACTCATTCAGTAGTGCCCGCTCAAGGGTGGTGGCTGCGCTGTAGACGTGCATGGAAATGGCCCTTCGTCGCTACGTCGGTTGACGGCGGCCACGTTCCTCAGCACCCCAGGGTCAACGTCTGGATAAGGGCGTGCGCGATCTGCGCATGCGCGCGCGTAAGGGCACGTGTGCGCCTGGATCAGATCTAGAAAAACCCCGATCAGCGGCGCGAAAAGAGAAGGGGCAGAAGGGCGCAATATTCCTGCAAGAAATCTCGTCGTCCGGTGTCCGCGAAGGGGCGGAAGGGGGGCCTATATGACGTAGAGCCCCCGGTGCGGGGGAGTGAAGACGACGACGAGAAGGGAACGTGGCCGTGGCGGATGACAACCTCAGCGACCCGACCTGGGACAGCTTCAAGCCCGACGCCGCGCGCGCCATCCGTGCGACTCAGGGATTCGAGGATGCGGTAGCTCGAACCCTGGATCGCCCGTTCGATACCGGCACTTACGGGGGTGTCGAAGCGGCCCTCGCAGAGTTGCGCGAGGCCGCGCCGGCAGCGATGCGGGTGGCCGGGATTCAGCTGAGCGGGGGTGTGTGATGGCTCTGCGCAAGCCGAAGGAAGCGAAGCTGCCGAAGGGGTCGAAGACGTCGCCGGCGAAGGGTAGCGAGTGGACTGCCGGTCGCGGGTTCGGCCAGAAGGCCGTCACTGGTGCTCTGATCGTCGCGGTCGCGTGCGGCCCGCTCGCACTGGTCAACGTGGCCATCAACGGTCGGCAGCCTCAAGCGGTCGCGCAGGTCGCCGTCGACGCCCCGCTGACTGCCCAGGAGCAGTCGGCAGGGGAGTACGGTGCAGCGTTCGTCGCGGCATGGCTGGGAGCTTCGCGCGAGGACGAAGGCACCCTCGCCACGTACATCAACCCGGCTGCGGTCGGGCAGCTGTCGTCCACGGCATGGAAGTACCGCGACCTCGCCGTGGTGTCAGTGGAGAAGACGGATGAGTCGGATCTGGTGAGCGTGGTCGTCGCCGCCAACGTCGAGGAGTTCGACATGGAGAGCGAGAGCGGCGCCACCGTGTGGCCGCGCCGCTACTTCGCCGTCACCGTCCGTGTCACGGACGCAGGCCTGTCGGTGGTGGGTCTGCCCGCTCCGATCGCTGCGCCGGCGAAGGAAGACAGCGCCGTGCGTCTGGCGTATGGGCAGACGGTGCTGCAGACCTCGAGCGCCCGGCAGACGGTCGAAGCGTTCCTCTCCGCCTACCTGGCTGGCTCCGGCGAGATCAGCCGTTACGTCTCGCCCGGCTCGGAGATCTCCGCGATCACCCCGGCGCCGTACATGACCATCACGGTCACCGACGTCAAGAGCGACGTCGAGCCGAGTGACACCCCCAGCACGGGATCGGTGGTGCACGTCCTCGCGACCGCTGAGGTCTTGAGCGCCAGCGACCAGCGGCTGACCACGACCTACGCCCTCACGCTCACCGCGCGCGACGGGCGTTGGGAGACGACATCCGTCGATCTCGCCCCACTGGAAAGCGCCGAGCCCGGCGCTGACCCCACACCCAACCCGTCTCGATAGCCCGGGACGCACCGAAAGGACAGCACTGCAATGGCACTCTCCGAATACCTCAACAACCTCTTCTCGACGTGGACCGGCGTCGTGCAGGCGTTCGCGCTGCTCGCCTCGATCGTCCTGGTCATCGTCGTGGCGATCGTCACCCGCCTGGCTTGGGGCAAGCTCCTGGTCACGTCGCTGGTGGCCGGCTTCGTCATCTGGGCGGTGACGATGAACGGCCTCGGCTGGTTCTCGCAGACCATCAACAACGAGACCAACGCCGCCCCCGCTGCCATCACCGACGTCGTCGGTCACGACCTGGCTGCCTGACTCGTGGCTCACGAGGAGATCGCCCGCTTCTACACGCGGTCGCGCCGATTCCCGAAGATGATCGGTCGGATGACCGATGGGTCTCGCATCCCGGGTGGGCCGTACACGCTCACCCAGGTCGGCTTCGGTGGTGTGGCCCTCATGGGGCTGCTGATAACGCGGACGCTGTGGAGCACGGGAGCGACTCTCCTCGATCTGGCTATCACGGTCGGTGTCGCCTGGGGCGTGACCTGGCTCGTCGGGCTCATCCCGATGACGCGCCGCAACCTCGTCCTCGCTTTCGCTGGCGCGGTCGCGGCGATGTTCAAGCCGCACGGGGGGAGGTATCAGGCCCGCCCGATTCGCCTCGCGCGTCCGCACCAGGCGATCGGGTCGACCCGGATGCCGCCCCCCGTGACGGACACCCCGGGCGTCGAGCTCGAGGACGCAGCGCCCTCGCAGCCCTCGGCACTCCCCGCGAGCCGCCCTCAGCGCCCTGCCGCCGCACCCGCACCCGCAGCCGAGCCGCGCGCCGCGGTCAGCGCCGTCGAGCGTCTGCTGCAGCAGGCCAAGAACACGAACTAGGAGCACGTCTCATGCGCATTCCCGCCGCCTCTTTCGCCGGACACCTGATGTGGACCCGTACCGGCACGATCTGGGCCACCTGGCGCCTGCAGGGCCTCCCGCACGGGTACGGCACCGACGAGCTCCGTCAGCTGGTGCTCGGTCAGCACCAGGCGCTCTTCCAGTCCCTCCGTGGAGAGGCGCTGCTGATCGGGCTGTGCGCCACGAGCGACCCCGTCGACATCGTCGACAAGATGCTCGCCGGCGTCGACATCCGCCAGCACCCCGAATGGGCCGAAGAATGCGCACTCACCCTCGACTCCCTCGAGGAGATCGCACTGGGGGAGCGCGCCTACTGGCTCTCCATCCCCCTGTCCGCCGGCAACTGGCGCACCCGCTCGCAGGCGACCTGGCGTGCCGGCCTCGAGCAGTTCCGCGAGCAGCTGGCACTTCCTCGCACCACACCCGCCGAATCCGAGATCGCCGCGGCCATGGCCGCCGCTCAGGAGATCGAGAACCGCATCCCCGCCGACTTCTACGCCCGCCCCGCCACCGTCGCGGAATACGTCTGGATGGCGCTGCACTCCCAGCACCGCGGCCTGGACATCGACGGCTCCGTCCCCGAGGCCGGCGACGTCGGCATCGCGGAAGTGCCAGCCACCCAGCTGCCTACCGCCATGCCGAACCCGTGGATCGACGAGGGCGGCCAGTCCGACCTTTCCCCGGCTGAGCTCAAGCGGTTCCTGCCGTTCAACCGCCGCTACCTCAAGGTGCAGAGCCCGCACGCCGACGCTCCCAGCTACCAGATCATGCAGGCCGTCGTGGGAGGTCCGAAGGGCGGATGGCTCATGCCCGGCGTCGAGTGGATCTCCCGCGTCGAGCAGTACGAGCTCGACGTCGACTGGGCGATCCGGTTGACCGTCACCAGCGCCGACGCCGTCAAGCGCCGCAACAAGCGCGCCGAGGAGCAGCTGCTGGATCAGGTCGACCAGCAGTCCGGCACCCTCGCCATCACCGGCAGCGGATCAGATCTCGCGCAGGTCGCTGAGACCCTCGCGGCGTACCACGCATCTCTCAACGCCAGCGACAAAGAGGTCGAGGTCCAAGCCACCGTGATTTACGCGGTCGGCGGCCCCGACCCCGCCACCGCGCAGGCTCGCGCCCGCTATATCGCCGCCGACTACAAGGCCTCCGACTTCCTCCTGGAAGCGCCCCTCGGCGGCCAGGAAGAGCTCTGGTGGGCGATGCAGCCGGGTGTGCCGACCTCCCGCATCGTGCGCGACCTGTCCCAGATCACCACCGGCCGCGAGTTCGCGTCCGGCCTCCCAGTCGTCAGCAGCGCCCTCGGCGATGACCGCGGCATCCGGCTCGGCGACAACATCACCACCGGACGGCACACCCCGATCCTTGTCGACCTGTTCGGCAACATCCAGGCAGACTCCTCCGGCAGCTTCGGAGTGGTCGCCGAGCTCGGCGCCGGCAAGAGCGTCCTGCTCAAGAGCGTCGCCGGTGACGTGCTCGATCGCGGCGGGCTGATCGTGGCGCTGGACCGCACCGTGGCCCGCGAGTACGCCACGTTCGCCGAGTCGCTGCCCGGAACCTCCACCCGCGTCATCGACATGCTCGAGCCGCAGTGGTCTCTGGACCCGCTGCGGGTGCTCGGCCCGCGCAAGGGCGCCCGCATGGTGCAGTCGCTGTTCTCGCTGATGCTCGGCATCCAGACCATGGACACCCGCGGCGTGCAGCTGTCAGGGCTGCTCGAGGCGGAGTACATGGAGACGCACCGGATCACCAGCCTCGGTGCGCTCATCGAGCACCTGCGCCAGCTGGGGCAGCAGAACGCGGTGGCGGCGGAACTGCTCGGCCTGATCCGCGTCGTGGCCACCAAGGACTTCGGCGCGGTTCTCTTCGACGAGTCACTGCCCCCGTTGGATCTCAAGGCCGTCGACGCGGTCGTGTTCACCACTCACGGGCTGACCCTGCCCGACCGTGCCGAGGTCGAGAACGAGCACCTGTTCAAGCAGATGCCCATCGAGAAGATCGTCGGCCGAGCCATGTACGCGATGCTCGCCCAGCTGACCCGCGAGGTCTGCTTCATGGACCGCCACCGCTTCGCGCTGGCGATCTTCGACGAGACCCACCACATCAGCGCCTCCCGCGACGGCCAGGCCGAACTGCAGACGTTCTTCCGCGACGGCCGCAAGCATGCCGCCGCGGCCGCGGTCGGCTCCCACGACCCCCACGACTTCGGCGACGAGGTCACCCGAGGCCTGATCCCCATACGGTTCGTCATGCGCCAGCGCGACGAGACCCTCGCCAAGCGCGCCGTCGACTGGCTGGGCCTGCCCGTCTCGCCCGAGCTCGTCCGCGAGGTCATGACCAACCTGAGCCCCATCGGCCCCGACCGGAAGGTGCCGATCGAGCGCCGCGGTGAGGGAATCATGCGCGACATCCGCGGCCGCTACGGCAAGTTCCGCAAGACGCTCCCCGCCCGCCCCGACCGTCGTCAGGCGGTGCTGTCCACTCCCTCCGCACCCGTGGAGATCTCATGATCACGTTCTACGTCGACGCCTTCCGCTCGATGGGCGGCTGGGCCTGGCGCGCACGGGTCTGGGCGCACCGGCACCCTCGGTGGGCGAGAACCATCGCCACCGTCGCGCTCATCGGGTACTTCACCTTCATCCAGGGCCAGACCGCGCACGCGGTGAGCTTCCTCCCGGACGGCGTCGACTACATCGACAGCCACGGCAACCCGTTCTCCCAGTACGGGGTGATCGACATCAACGCCGGCGACGTGTGGACGCCGGGCACGGTCGTCGTCAACTTCATCGTGCAGCTGCTGTGGTCGATGCAGTACTTCGCGACCGGCGTGATCCTCTGGCTGTTCGACTTCCTCCTCAGCTTCGAGTGGGTCGCGTGGCTGGCCACCCCGTTCAACACCCTCGCGGTGTGGGTGCAGGAGCAGCTGGGCACGGTCAACTGGATTCCCTTCGCGCTGATGATCAGCGCCCTGGTGGGAGGCATCGCCCTCTACGTCGGGCGCGTGTCCGGCGGGCTCTGGGAAATGCTCGTCTCCGCCGTCCTGGCCGTGCTGGCCGTGGGCGTGCTCGCCAACCCGGTCGCCACACTCACCGCGACCGGCGGCGTTCTGGATAACGCGCAGGAGTTCGGCAGCCAGCTGGCCAACTCGATCGTCGTAGACCCAGACGCGCAGAGCAGCGACGGGACGCTTGCGACCGCGGTCAACGCCACGCTGATGGACATCTTCGTGCGCATCCCGTACCAGGTGATCTCCTACGCCCAGGTGCTGCCCGACAACTGCCAGGGCATCTTCGACACCTTCATCCAGTCCGGTGAGCCCCAGTCGGCGCTGCGGGACTGCGCCCCTGAGGCGGCGAGGTTCGCCCACGACAACCCCGGCGGCATGAACATCCTCAACGCCATGGTGGCCGGCGGCGGGGTCACCGTCATGTTCGTGTTCGGGATGGTGATCGCGGCGCTGCTGATGGTGTCGGTGGTGTTCTTCCTGGTCGCCGCGGTCAAGTCGATGCTGCTGGTGTACCTGTGCATCCTCCCGGTCAACCGTGAGCCGCTGTGGAAGGCGATCTCCGACACCTACATGGGTGCGATCAGCCTCGCGGTGATGACCGTCGTCATGGCGCTGTACCTCAAGCTGACGACCTGGATCATGGGGCAGACCGGCTTCCTCCCGCACCAGCTGCGGATGGTTCTCCTGATCATCTTCCTGATCATCGTCATCATCCTGGTGTGGCGTGCACGTCGGGCCACCCTGCGCGCCGGCCGCGGCGTTGCTGGCCACCTAAACAAGCTCGGCCTGGGCATGAAGCCCGGCCCGAAGGACTCCAACGCCCTGCTCAAGATGAGCGCGATCGCCAGCATGGCCAACACCGCGAAGGATCTGATCAAGCGCCGACCGGCCAAACCGAGCGCCGCGGCACTGCCGGAGAAGCCCGCTGTACCCGAGCCCGAGCCTGTGACGCTCACCCAGGTCCGCGACCCCGGCCCCAGCCCCCAGGGAGGCGCAGGAGGCGGCAGAGGCCCCTCCGGCACCCGCGGGCCCTCGGTCGGTCCAGGTGCGGCTCGTAAGGCCCTCGGGGCAGCGTCCACGGCGACCTCCGTCGCGAAGGGTGCCGCCACCGTCGCGAAGGGAGCGGCCAGCGGCGGAGTCGCCGGCGCGGCCGCAGCCGGCGCCGTGGTCGTCGGCAAGAGCGTCGCCCAGAAGACCGCGAACAAGGCCACGTCGGCCGTAACTAACGCCGCCGCACGCCGGGTGGCGCCGCAGGTCGTCGACGCCGGCGAGCTCAAGGTCGTGAAGGTCGCCGAAACTCGCGCCAGCCGCATCGAGGTCGACGCGCAGGGAGTGGCCACCGCGCACCGCAAGCCCGCGACCGGGGTGCAGGACATCTCCTCGCTGCCGCCCCGCCCGGCGCAGCGGCCCTCTGCCCGTTCGCTCGAGCGGCGCCGCCAGCTTGAGGCCTACCGCCCCCGGGAGCTCACGCGCTGATGACGGATCTGACAGTGGACGAGGACGAGGCCCGGTCGCCGTGGAAGCGGATCGTCGCGATCCTCTGCGTCGTCGGCCTCGTCCTCACCATGGTCGTCGGCGGGCTTCTCGCGGTGTTCATGGGCGTCATCGCCTCGTCCGCCGGCGCCGTGGGATCGGATGGCGCTGGGTGCGTTCCCGCGTCGACGGCCTCCTCGGCGTCGTGGGGCGATGCGACGTCGACGCGACCGACCCCGCCGGCGTCGTCGAGCTCGAAGCCGCCCGCCTCGTCGACGGGCTGGGGGAGCTCGTCGACGGGGGAGGCGGCGCCGGCGGCCGCGGCCGCGCCTCAGTCGATCGAGATCCCCAACGGCCGCGGCGGCAAGATCACGCTGAACGAGAAGCAGATCGCGATCGCCACCCGCATCATCACGGTCGGGCGTGACCTCGGGGTCTCCGACAAGGGTCTCAAGATCGCTCTGATGACGGCGTTGCAGGAGTCCGTGCTGCGCATGTACGCGAACTCCTCCGTCCCCGAGTCCCTCAACTACCCCCACGATGCGGTCGGCAGCGACCACGACAGCGTCAACCCGTTCCAGCAGCGCGTGTCGGGGTGGGGGACCGTCGCGGAGCTCATGAATCTCGACTACTCCATCAAGGCGTTCTTCGGCGGCCCCACCGGCCCCAACGGGGGCTCCCCGCGCGGCCTGCTCGACATCACCGGCTGGGAGAGCCTGGCGCCCGGCGTCGCGGCTCAGCGGGTTCAGGTCAGCGCCTTCCCCGACGCCTACGACAAGTGGGAGCCCGCGGCCGAGCAGCTGATCGCCACCCTGGGCGAAGGCATCATCGGCGGCGGCTGCAGCGGCAGCATCGACGGCGAGATCCAGCTGCCCCTGCGCTCCGATTACAACATGACCAGCGGCTACGGACCCCGCGACCCCGGCGTCCCCGGCGCCTCCACCTGGCACGCCGCAGTCGACCTGCAGCGTTGGCCCAACCCCTGCGGCGACCCCGTCTACGCGATCCTCCCCGGCAAGGTCGTCCTGGCCAGCGCGCTCTGGCTGTCGATCGAGCACGCAGACGGGTACGTGGTCTCCTACCTGCACATGTACAAGTCGCAGCACCTGGTCGACGTCGGCGACACCGTCGAAGCCGGCCAGCAGATCGGCGTCGTGGGCAACACCCCGCCCTCGAGTGGCTGCCACCTGGATCTGCGGATCAACGTCGCCAACAACACCAACCCCGAGGTCGCGAAGCTCATCCTGTCCCAGAACGACACCCGTCTGCCGCGACCGGCGACGCTCCCCGAGCACCAGAACTTCGTCAACCCGGAGGACTTCTTCGAGCTTTGGGGCGTCGACCTCTGCCCGGTCGGTTCCTGCCAGTAACACGGGCAGCTGCGGCCCTGACGCCTGGATAACCGGCGGGTAGGCTACCGATTACCCGAACACCCGCGGGCGCTGCCCTCCATTTCCAGACGGTGATGTGTGACCGATCGAGACGCCCTCCACGTCGACGATCAGGCAGTATCCGGTCCCGCTGCGCGTACCACAGCAACCGGATACCGATCTGTTTCGTACTACCTCCCGGCAGCGCTGCACGCGCGACTCAAGGCCGCCTGGTGGGCGACCCGCGACTGCGCGGACGGTGCGCCGACGCTCTCGGCGCTCGTGGAAGGGATCTTCCTCGAGTACGTCACGAGGACTGAGCTCGAGCACAACGGCGGCCAGCCGTTCCCGCCGGCACCCCGCGGAGCGCAGGGGCCGCGGGGCATCGCCTCGGAAGGGCACCGGCTCGTGGCGTACTACTTGCCCGCGGACCTACACGCACGGCTCAAGGCCACCTGGTGGGCGCTGCGCGACGCCCGCACTCCGGCGCTGTCATCGGTGGTCGAGGCGCTGTTCATCGACGCGGCCGCGACCCTCGAGCAGCGACACAACAACGGCACCCCATTCCCGGCGGCACCGGACTCCGCGCGTGGCGTCAGCCGGGCTGCGGCGGTGCGGCAGGGGGAGTGGATGCGGCGCGAGTGGGAGCACCGGCGCGGCGAAAGTTCCGCTCAGGGCTGAGGCGTCGCCCGACTGCCGATAGATGCAGTCACGCCCCGCGCGTGAATGTATGCGGGGGATGTGCGGCCCGGGTCGCCGCCAAGAGAGTGCAGCTGATGCGGTGATGCTGCGGGGATATTGCGGGCTGGATATTTCTTACGGCGGTGGGGGGTTTGCCCCGCTCCGCTTTCCGACTTCGCTTAAGCTACGCGGGGCAAGCCTACCACTGTTGTCAAGCGCCATGGTGGCGACGTTATTGCGCCGATGTGCGGGAAAGTGCTGCGGCAGTACGTCCGCAATACCTTCGACCACACCCAAAAGGGTGAGTGCGCGAGGCGGTCGTCAGCTGTCAGATCCAGATCCTCGTGTCCGCGAAGCCCGGTTCCCGGGGCCTATATGACGCAGAGGGCCGCGATCGGCGCGGCCCGGTTCAGGAGGCATCCGATGGCGACTCGTCTTGCTCGCCCGCCGGCCCGTCCGTCGTCGGCGCCGGTCACGCCGCTGGGGGTGTTGCCGCGCCGGCAGGTGACGGGGATCTTCCCCGCACTGGTGGTCCTGGCGGCCGCGGTGGTGTTGACCGGGGTGAACATGCAGGCCCACTTCACCGACGCGATCATGTGGATGTGGGTTGCGGCTGTGGTGGTCGCGACCGCGTCGATCGCGTCCGGCATCCGCACCTATCAGAAGCAGAGCAGGCTCGATCCGGGCATCGAGGCGGTGCTGCCGTCACTGGGCGCGCAGCGTCCGTCGCGCGACCTGGTCCGGGCGGTGAAGTGGACCCGTGGCTGGGTCGGCGTCCCTCGCAAAGTGACGATCCGATACGCCTCGCACGTCGACGACCGTGATGTGCGGTTCGTCGACCAGATCGTCACGTCGTTCTCGCGCCGCATCGGCGAGGAGTACCGAGTGCTCAAGCACGTTCCCCGGCGCTGCATCCTCGTCCTCGAGCTCGCGCCCCCAACGACACCGGTCTCTCGCGAGCAGCAGCGCGCTGAACAGGTGGCGAAGCTGCTGCTGGGGGAGAGCGCCAAGGTCGAGGTCACCATAGATCCCGAGTCCAACGACGTGCGCAAGATGAAGGTCAAGCACGACATGGGGCCGAGGTTGGCGATCCCAGCGCGACGGATGCAGATCGAGAAGGTGATCTCCTCGATGCTGCCGGGTCGGTGGCGGGCGCACTGGGATCTCGAGGGCGACGAAGTCACCTTCGAGATCCGTCCCCCGATGCCCGACATGGTGCTGCACGAGCCGGCGCCGTCCACGAAGCAGCTGACGCACGCCGAGTACAAGGCGTTCAAGATCCCGATCGGCGTCGACGAGGACGGGTCGATGCAGACCTGGCAGCCCTCGGTCTCTCCGCACATGCTCGTCATCGGTGGAACCGGCTCGGGCAAGACGTCGTTCCAGCACACGGTGCTCACCCACCTGGCGCAGGCCCGCTGGCGGGTGTGGGTGCTAGACGGGAAGCGGATCGAGTTCGCGGGGTTCCGCACCTGGCCGAACGTCGAGCTCGTCGCGGCCCGTGTCGAGCACCAGGTGCGGATGCTGCACGCGGCCCACGAGCTCATGGAGCAGCGGTACACCCAACTCGAGCAGGGCACCGCCCGTCTCGAGGACTTCGAGCCGCTCGCACTGATCATCGACGAGTACGCGACGTTCAAGGCTCGCGTGCAGCGCTGGTACAAGACGGTGAAGCCGAAGGGGGCGCCCACTCAGGCGCCGGTGCTCGAGCTCCTGTCGGATCTCGCCCGTCTGGCCCGAAGCGCGAAGATCCATATGTTGCTGGGCATCCAGCGCCCCGACGTCGAGTTCCTCGGCGGTGAGATGCGCGACAACTTCGGAGCCCGCCTCTCCCTCGGCCGGCTCTCCCCGCAGGGCGCGATGATGATGTGGGACTCCCCGGCGATCGGCGTCGCGCTGCCTCGCAACAAGCGCGGCCGGGGCGTCACCCTCAGCGCCGAGTCGCTCCCGGTGGAAGTGCAGACCTTCTACACACCCGACCCGGCCAAGCTCGACAAGTCCGACGCGCAGGACTGGGAGCACCTGCGCACCCTCACACCGCTCGAGACGGATCACCCCCGCAAGACGGTCGCCGAACCGTCCGCACTCATCGACGGCGACGAGGAGATCCCGCCGACCTACAACGACTGGGCAACCACCCGCATCACCCTGTTCGACGGCATCGAGTCGCCGGCGGTCGAGATCCCCGCGGCGCTGCCCAGCAACGTCGTCGCGCTCGGCGCGCGCAAGGCCGGCAACGTCCGGTTCGAGCCCGAGCCGGTCGACGTCGTCGACGACGATCCCACCGCGGCCGCGGACGACGACGAAGGCTACGGGGAGATCTCCGAGGGCCTGGCCGGCGACCTCGCAGTCGGTGACCTGGTGCTGTCCGATTCCACCCTCGGGATCTGGGTGGTCGTGGAGTCGGTGGAACCGGACATCGTCGACGAGGACGCGATGGCGATCGAGTACCGCGAGCTCGACTCCGGCGACGAGGGCCTGATGACCGTGTCGGACAACGAAGTGCTCACCTACCGGCGTCCCGCCGCGGCGTGAACGAAAGGAGCAACCATGCAGACCACTCAGAACCGGGCCGAGCTCGCGCACGAGCAGGCCTTCACGTTCGCACTCGCCCAGGGCGCTGAACGCAAGCGGGCGGAGGAGTTCGCCGGCGAGTACGTCAACGTGATCGAGGACCGCGCCGGCGAGATCCCATACCCGGACGCGCCGGCGCCGACGCCGGAGGAGGTGTGGATCTCATGACGCAGTCCGCTGCCGAGAACGAGGACGACCTGCTGACACTGATGTTCATGCTGTGCGGGGGCATGGCGACCGGCATGTTCTCATTCGGGGTGCTGCTCAACCCGGTGCGCGACTGGATGGTGCAGAACCACCTGCTCGCTCAGGGCGCGGAGGTCGTCATCCCGTTCGTCGACGGCATCGGGTTTGGGTGGCCGCAGATTGTCGTGGCCGGCGGCCTCATCATCACGCTGGTGGCCACCGTCGTTTGGCTGCGCCGCCGCGCCCGTGAGCGTGTCTGACCCGCCCCACAAACTACGAGATCAAGAGAGGAGGATGAGTCATATGGCTGTCACGGTGTACACCAAGCCCGCGTGCGTTCAGTGCACGGCGACCTATCGCGCGCTGGACTCGAAGGGGATCGATTACGACGTTCTCGATCTGTCGGAAGATCCCGCTGCGCTCGAGCAGGTGAAGTCGCTCGGCTACCTGCAGGCGCCGGTCGTGATCACGGATCAGGGTCACTGGTCCGGGTTCCGGCCCGACAAGATCGATGAGCTCGCCGCACGCCTGGTGTGAGCGATCAAGTGACTGAGGGGCGTCCAGGATGGGGCGCCCCTCAGTCGTGTCAGGCCTGCTGTCGGGTGGCGTAGAGCCGAAGCAGCGCGTCGCGCAGATGGGTGTTGTGCTCGAGCGATCGTCGCAGCGCCTCCGCCTCGGCGGGTCGTGGATCGGGGCCGGCGCGCACGACGCCGGCAGAGATCGCCCACCGTGCGAGCTCGTCGAGCTCGACGTCGACGGTTATGGTGGCGATCGCCTGCTGAGTCCAGGTGACCTTGTAGGCCGGCATGGGTGGTCTCAGCTGCTGCGGAAGAAGTCGACCACGCTGATCACGAGCGCCCAGAGCAGCACGATCGCCGCCGCGGTCAGCAGGATCTTGCCGATGTGCGGCGAGAGGATGATGCCGAGCCAGCCGGCACCGACCGCGAGGCCGACCGTGAGCAGACCGATGATGATCCGTCGCAGCCGGGTGAGGATCTCTTCGGGGATGTCCGCGTGCTTGCGCGGGGTCGCGAGGGTCATCGGTCACCCACGTCCAGGGCCTTCGAGGCCGCAGCCACGGTCAGCGAGGACCGGAACCCGATCTCGCGCGTCCACTCGTCGACGGCGCGACTGAGGCCGACATACTCCACGACGCCGGGCTCCTGCGAGGATGCCTCGCGGGGGTGGAAGTACAGGCGAGCCTCGATGCTCCGCTCGAGGCGGCTCAGCTGCCGGTTCGCTTCGGAGTCGTCCCAGCCGGCGTGATGGCAGGAGACCTCCTCCATGTACAGACGGCTGCGCTCGATCTGCAGGATCTGCTCGATGTCGACGCGGTCGCCCATGAGCTCCGCGACCGGCCGCCACTCGTAGCGGGGAGCCGGCACACTGCAACGATTCGCGAAGCTGACGCTGGCGTAGTTCTCGTCCCACAGCTGCTGCCCGAGGCGATCGGCGTCGGCGAGGACGGCGGCGGGGGAGCGGCCGGGGGTGACGATGGGCACCCGTGCGGGTGACTGGGAGATGTCGGTGCTGCTGATCAGGATGGCTGTGACCAGGAGGTCGACGACGTCCTGGGGGACGGGGAGTGCGCGCATGGCAAGTACCTCCAACTATTAGTTGTGTATCTGACATGCATAACAATATGCCCGCGTCGGGGTGGCGTCAAGCCCCGAATCGCTTACCTTCCCCGTAGTCCTGTGACGTCGGCCGCGCCGCCCCACCCCCGTCAGCACCCCCCGATAACGTTGTGGAATGCACCTTCAAGCTGTCCCTCGCCGCGAGCCGCCAATCCCGAACGATCCATCGGCGGTGCTCGCGCAGCTTCTCGACGAGGGTGTGACCTGGGGTGATTCCTCGCTCTGGCTGCCGAAGCTGCCGAGCAAGAGCGTCGACCTGTTCTTCACGTCACCGCCGTACGCAGATCAGCGTGCCTACAGCCGGATTCACCCCGATCGATACGTGGAGTGGTTCCTCCCTTTCGCCCGCGCTATGTATGACGCGGCATCCGACACCGGTTCTCTCGTGATCAACATCAAGAACCGAGTTGCCAAAGATGGCCCGTTGCGGGGGCAGCGTCACCCGTACGTCTTTCAGCTGGTGATTGCGCTGCAGAACATGGGTTGGCGTTGGGTGGAGGAGTACATCTGGCAGAAACCCAATGCGATCCCCGGCAAGTTCGGTCCGCGAACCAAGGACGCATTCGAGCACGTCTTCCACTTCGCACGCGGAACGAAGCCGTACTTCGATCTCAATGCTGTGCGTGTGCCCTACAAGACAACACCCGACGAGATCGAGCGGCGAAAGCTCGACACCAACGGCCGGCGGAACACCGAGGCCGGCTTCGGGAGGGACCGAGTTTCGACCTACCGGCACGGCGGGGCAGATCCCGGCAACGTCATCGCGGTGAGCCAGACATACAACCAGCACCGGGGCGTCGCACACACCGCGCCGATGCCCGAGGGGCTGGCTGAGTTCTTCGTGAAGGCGATGAGCCCGGTGGGTGGGGTTGTGATCGACCCGTTCGCCGGTGGGGGGACGACGACTGTTGTCGCTCGGCGCCATGGGCGCCAGGCCGGCGGGCTTGAGTTGCACGAAGAGTTCGTGATGGAAGCCCGGAGACGGATCGCCGCTGGCCTGGCCGATGATGTGCCCGGCCGGTTGGCTGCGGGTAGCTGATGCCCACCGTCGACGAAACCGTTCAGCGGATCATCGACGCGACGTCGTGGGATCAGCGTGTCGCTCAGATCCGTCTCGTGAGCCAGAACCACGGAACCGCGCAGTTTCAGGAGATCTACGCGCGGGTCGCGCGGGAGGCGTACGTCCCACACCTGGCGCCCGACTTCGCCTATGTGCATTCGGTTGAGTTCTACGAGTTGCCCGCGTTCCGATCTGCCTATCGTGTAGCTGCTGACGCAACCGCCGGCTTCACCGATGTCTCTGAGGCCTCGATCGCGTCTGCAGTCGAAGACGATCCGCGGTGCCTGCTGGCGTTCCGAACGATCCTCGGGCTCACGGGCAAGGAGTTTGCTCAGTCGACTCAGCTGGTGGCCCAACCGCTGGGCATCCCCGCGGTGAGCCCGGGCAAGGTCGACGCTATGGAGCGGAATGGCACCGCCGTTACCGCTGATCAAGCGATGCTGGTCGCACGCACGGTAATGCAGGTGATGGATGGGAGTCTCTTCGGAGACCCGCCAGGCGATCTCCACCGGAAGCAGGAGAAGTACGACACAGCGAACGGCTGGGAGACCGTCAGAGGCCTCGCTCAAGACGGGGTGCCGTACGACGCCTTCCTCCACCAGCGTCACTACGGCGGCGCATTCAGGCAGCTGCTCGACGCCACGTCGACGTCACGAGGGAACCTTCTCGAGGACGCCGTAGAAGAGCTCTTTGTCGAGAACGGGGTTCCGTACATCCGCACGGGAAGCCATAACCAGGCCGACATCGCAAAGCGGTTCGAGATCACAGTGCAGCCGGCTCCTGATTTCGTCGTCTTCGACGACTCGGGAGCGCTCCGCGGCATGCTCGAATGCAAGCTCGTCAACGACGGCGGAACGGCCCGTGACAAGGCTCTGCGGTTCGAGCGTCTCCGCGCCGAAGCAATTCGTCTGGGCGGTGTTCCTCTGCTCGCGGTCCTCGCGGGTCTGGGATGGAGTCGGGTCAACGACACGCTCGGCCCGGTCATCCGCGACACAGAGGGGAGGGTGTTCACCCTCGCCACCCTGCCGGAGATGTTGAACGTCGCACCGTTCCCGACCCTCGTGGGGTTGGCATCGCTGCCCGCAACGCCGGCGCCCGGCCAGCTGAGCGACGACGAGCAGGATGGCATCGTGGCGCAGCTGGGCGAGAACGTCGACACGTTGGACGAAGACGAGTTCAAGGCCCTGTACGAGCAGCTCGACGACGAGCACAAGCGTCAGGTCGACGACGATTTGCGGGAGTACGCGGACAACGCTGTCGGGAGCGATGACTGGGACCGCGACTGACGACTTCCTGCCACGGGCGCGCAGACCAACCAGTAGCCGCGCGCCGTCCGGCCGATATTCATAAGTGAAGACATTTCACTGAGACGGGAGATCGGCATGGATGAGTACGTGGTAATGCAGGCGCGGAAGGAACCCTCACGGGTCGCGTGCTGGGAAGAGGACGGCGCCGGGGTGACGCACGGGACGCTCGTCATGCGCTGGATCGACGACCAGGATCTCTACCTCGAGCACGTCGAGGTCGACGAAGCGTGGCGCGGCAAGGGGGTCGGCACGCGGCTGCTTGATATGGCGCTGGCGACGTACCGGCTCTACGGCGAGAAGCTGACCGTGCGTACCCACTCGGCGACCGGCGAAATGGACGCTCTGCTGGCATCGGCCCGGCGCCGGCACCCAGAGTTCCAGTTCATCGCGATCGGCGACGACGACTGAGCACTGCGCCGCTCAGCTGTTCCCGGCGCGTACCTCGCTTAGCGAACGCTCGAGTAGCGACGTCAAGATGCCGCGATCCACGCCCGACAGCCTGGTGATGTACAGGCAGCCCTTGCTGGCGCGATGCTTTCCGAGCTCCTGCAGATGCTCCTCGCAGTACACCAGGACCGGCAGCACGGCCTCGTCATGCCTGCTGCGCGTCTCGTCGAGTACCGGGGTGAACACACCCACGAACCTATTGGCGGGCTCGGCGAGCCGCTCGACATTCTTTGCGAATCAACCGACAGGAGCACGACGACGACGAGGAAGGGCACCCGTCCGGAGCCAACTCAGATGCGATTGTCAGATACACAACTGGGAGGCGGCACCACTGCGAACAGAGGATGCTCTACGGACGGGTGCCCAGATCTGATGCTATCGGGTGAGAACCGGAGCCCCTAGGCCGAACGGTCGTCGGTGGGTCGTTCTCGAGGGGATCATGCGGAGATCGCCAGGGCCTTTCCAGTGGGCTGCAGCGCCAGGATGCGCTGCGCCTTGGACTCTTCGATCTCCCGGGGGAGCTCGCCCTTCCGTGCGCCGGAGCGGCCATAGAGGAGGATCTTCACCCCGGTCTTGGAGACGTCGGCCTTCTCGGCGATGCCCAGGACGGTCATGCCGCCGGCCATCAGCTGTCGAACGTGCTCGCGAACGGGCTCGGCGGGGACACGAGCGGCCTGTTCGGTGATGCCGGCTTCACGGCGCCGGCGCCGTTCCTCGGCGAGGGAGGCGTCTGCGCAGGAGATCTCCGCCGGGCAGGTCTCGCGGTCCTTGCACCCCAGCTGATACCCGTAGGCGGTGCCGTGGTGCTCGAGCGGGATGCCTTCGGCCCGACGCTGACGCATCCAGCGGCGGTGATACTCACGGCCTGCCTCGATGCACTCGGGGCGATCGCAGCCGCGCGCTCGGCATGCGTTGGTGCTGTGCGGCTGCAGCTTGCGAGGCTGGGTGACGCGCGGTGTGCGACGGGGACGCGGGGTGCGCGGCTTGGCGGGCGCTGCCGGCCGCTCCTGGTCGATGCTCGCGAGCGCCGCGGTGGCTGCCTGATGTTGGTTGGTCGCGGTGTTCAGCGCGTTCTCGATCGCGCCGTTGACGGACAGCCCGGTGCTGGATGCGATGGTGGCGGTTTTGAGCGCCGCGGCCGCTGCTGTCAGCTGGGCGCGGGCGGCGGCTCGCTTCTGTCGCCACTGCTCGAGCTCGCCGACGTGTCGATCGAGCTCGCGGCGGTACTGCGCGAGATCTTCGCGGCGCCGGGTCTGCTGGTCTGCAGGCAGCTGCGCGATCGCCTCGGTGGCCTGGGTGAGCCACTTGTACCCGGGGTGGGGTCGCTGCGGCCGCGCCGGCGGCGTCTGGCGCTGCGGGGTGTTCGTGCCGCGGGATGGCGTGGTCTTGGCGACGGCGCGTGACCGCGGCCGTGCGGCCTTTGGGTGTGCAGCTGCGCGGCGCTCCTCGCGGGCGGCGATCTTGTCGCGCTGGCGGATGCCCTCTTTCGCGGCTGCGTCCCGCTCGAGGATCTCGGGCAGCGGCACGCCGGCATCGATGAGCTTGGCGAAAGTGAAGTCGCCGCAGTAGCGAGTGTGCACGGCGCGGCAGGGGAGGACGGCGGGGCATGCCGCGGTGCGGCAGCCGAGACGGTAGCCGTCCGGGGTTCCGTGCGGGAAGGTGTCGGTGAGGAGATCGAGGGTCGACATCGGTGGTGTCCTCTCAGTGCAGGTCGTACTCGATGAGCAGGCCGAGGGCGTCGGCGATGGCGCGCAGCCGGTAGCCGCGGCGGCCGTGCTCGACGTGGCCGAAGATGTTGATGAACTCGAGCTCGCCGCTGGCGTCGTCGAGATAGGCGATGGTGTGGATGTCCGCGGCGTCGAGGTACTGCCAGCCGTAGCGGTCGGCCGGGTTGTCGACGCGCGACTGAATCCATCGGACGATCACCGCGCCGAGCGGCCCGTCTGCGTTGGCGCGCGGCGAGTGCGGCGCGTTGGGCACCATGGCGTCGACGCCTCGAGGGCCTCCCGCGCCGGCGAGCAGATCGAAGCTGTCCAGGTCGAGGTCGGCGAACAGGTCGGTGTAGTTGGTGCCGGTCTCGTCGCTGATGCGGATGTGGTAGAGGGAGAAGTTCATGGCGGGTCTCCTGGGGTGGGTCATCGAGTGCTCGGGCAGCGGGTGAGCGCGCGATCGAGGGCGCTGCGATCGGCTGCGGAGATCTCGAGGGCGTAGTCGACGGCGACCTCGAGGTAGCGGGTGGAGTAGGTGCAGGCGGCGGCGTCGCCGGCGGGCAGCCATTGGCTCGGGGTGCTGTCGCCCTTGCTCTGGTTGGCCGTGGTGGCTTGCAGGTTGGCCGGGTCGTTGGCGAACTGCTCGCGCTGCTCGGCGGTCCAGGAGTCGGCTCCCGATGACCAGGCGACCGCGAGGGGGATGATGTGGTCGATCTGCACGGGCTGGTAGCCCTCGCTGGTCCGGGTGAAGGTGACTGTCTCGCCGGTGAGCGGGTCGTGCAGGATGCCGGTCAGCACGACGCAGTCGTTGGTGCCCGGCTTGTAGACGACGTCGACGAGATCGCGGCTGAGGATGTCGTTGCGGGTGTCGCATCCGTTGCGGTCGACGTCGGCCCAGCGGGGGCCGAACAGGTCGCGGGAGTACTCCTCGGTCGCGGTGGCTGCCGGCGACGGCTGCGAGCTCGTCGACGTCGGCGACGGCTGCGAGCTCGTCGACGTCGGCGTGGGGAGCGGGGCGGGGAATGCGCCGGCGTCGACGCCGAGGTTGGGCAGCAGCAGCGCGGCGGCTGCTGCGACGCCGACGACGCCAACTGCTGCGCCTACGGTGCGGGTGAGCTTCATTCGGTGACCTCCCGGGTCTCACTGCATATAGGCCGGTCTCACGGCCGTTCGCGGACGGCGAGTTGGAGCGGCCACGAGCCGGGGCCATTGCCGGCCGGCTCGCGGTCGCGTGTCACTCAAGGGGAGTGCTCGCCGTGTCGACGAGATCTCCCCGACGACTTATGTTGTGTATCTGACATGCACAACACTAATCGAGTGGGTGGATGTCGTCAAGCCCCGATGGGAATGTGCTGCAGGAGGAGATCTCGCGCGGCTTTGGGGTAGGGCGTCTGCTCGAGCGCGATCAGCTGCCGGCGCCGTTGGCGGGCGGTGCCGAGCGTCCAGGCGTAGCGGTGATTGCCGGGGTGGCGGATCTTCTGCGTCCCGATCTCCTCGAGCGCTGTGCGCAGCCAGCTGCGAGCGTCCTCGTGTGCCCGGCGTGCTCGCGCACCGAGGGTCATCAGGTGTCGCTCTGCGGCCTCGGAGCCCTGTTCGCCGGTGCGGATCTTCGAGAGCGTGCGTTCGGGCAGCACGAGCCCAGCGGAGGGAACGTAGTTGATCGTGCGGGCGGTGGAGCGGCCCAGGCTGACGGCGTTGGTGGCCTGGTAGATCATGCCGACGTGGCCGGGGGTGATCGTCTCGATGCGGGTGATCGGTTGGCCGTCCTCGTCGACGTCGGCGATCGTGCGCTGCCGCTGCAGAGGGTCGGCGAAGGTGACGATCCCGCGGAGCCCGGCCGCGGCGGCCTGGCGCCAGACCTGTGCGAGGAACCACGATTCGGCGTTCGCCGGCACGGCGTCGGTGAGCACGAAGCGGCCGAGCTCGAGCGATTCGGTGAACGGCTCGAGCTCGGGAAAGACGTTGGTAAGGACGGCTGCGCGCATGGGCACCGACAGGACGGCGACGCCGACCAGGGGGCCGTCGTCGACGAGAGTCTCGTCATCGGTGAACAGGCCCCACGCGAGGCGGGCGGCGGGGTAGGACGCGCTGTAGTGATGGCGGCACACGAATGCGCGCGCGACTGCCTCGTGGATCGCCGCGACGGTGAATCGCCGGCGATCGAACCCGCCTTCGGAAGCGTGGCGCCAGGAGTGCCGGCCGAGCGTCCACCGCTGACAGGCGGTGGACGTCGGCGAGGCCGGCTGGGGCATCACGCGCTGAGCGTGCGGCGGATGCTGTCGACGATCGAGTCGTCGACGTCGATGAAGTCGCCCGAGGCGTCATCGAACCCGACGATCACGACGTCGCCGACGAGCGGGCGCTTCGCTATCGCGCTGGCGAGGAGGTTCATCGGGAGGCGCTGGATCAGCCCCTCCTCGTTGGCGATGAGGTCGTGGCGGTCGTCGAGGCTGACGGTCTCGATGTAGCCGCCGACCGCGCGCTGGTAGTCCTCGAGCTCGGCGAACGCTGCGATCGCGAGCTCGCCGGCCGTCGTGATCAGCAGGCCCTTGGTGCCCGGTGCTTCGGTGGGCGCCGTGTACGTGTGGTTGTGCGAGCAGTCCGCCGTGGTGGTGGCGACCGTGCAGGTCGTGCCGTCGCTGTGGGTGGCGATCCAGGTCGTGATGGTCATTGCGTCCTCCATGTGTGTTGTGTATCTGACATGCACAACACTAACCGTCAGAGCGGACATCGGCAAGGGTCTTCTGCGGCAGGGGATCGACGGCGTGAGACGATGCCGCGGTGACCACCACCCAGCACATCGGCGCAGCGGGCGAGCTGCTCGTGCAGTACCGGCTCCTCAAGCTCGGCATCGACTCGGCGAGGATGACGACGGACTCCGGTATCGACCTGGTGGTCTACTCGCCGCTGCGTGCGGAGGCTGTCACCGTTCAGGTCAAGACCCAGACGGCCCCCACTCCCTCGGGCGGCAAGGGCGCGCTGTCGGTCGGGTTCTACTTCCCCGACGACCTGCGCGCGGAGATCCTCGCGTTGGCGCTGCTGTCCACCGATCAGGTCTGGCTGTTCACCCGAGACGAAGCACGCGAGCTCGCGCAGCAGCACAACGCGAAAGGCAACCGGCAGCTGTACTGGTACATGCAGCAGCGGCCGGCGCGAGGCCCCGGTCAGGCGCCGCTGCACGCCGGCGACGTCGAGCAGCACCTGCTCGAGCGCCGCACGGCCGCTCTGTTCGGAGTGCCGGCAGCCGCGCCGGCGCCCGCGGTCGATGCGGATCTCGCGTGAGCTCGCTCCCGCTGCCGGCCGCCTGGACGCGCGAAGGTCTGGAAGGCGTCGGGTTCGCGGGGTTCGTGACCTTCGCGGAGATCCCGGTCGCCGACATCCCTCCGCGGCCCGGGATCTATGTCGTGCTGCGCGCTGCGTCGACGCCGCCGTCGATCCTCGAGGTCTCCGTCGCTCGCGCTGGGTCGGTGTACGCCGTCGACGACCTGCAGGGGCGCTGGATCACCGGGACTCCGGTGGTGTACATCGGCAAGGCCGACGCGAAGAGAGGCGGCCTGCGCACGAGGCTGCGGCAGTACGCCCTGCGCGGTTCCAGCCACAAGGGCGGCCGGTCGATCTGGCAGCTGGCCGATCACAGCGATCTGCTGGTGGCGTGGGTCGAGACGCCCGGGCAGGTCGCCGAGGATGTCGAGATCGCCTACCGGGCGGCGTTCGCCGAGAAGTTCGGAGGGTGGCCGTTCGCGAACAGACGCCGCTGATCGGCGCGGCCCGCCCGGTACTCTGCGGCTATGCCGGATGCCATCAGCGGACGATTGCGCGGAGCGTTCCGAGATCTCGCGTCGTCGATCGTTCTCCGCGACATCGAGCGGCTGTGGGAAGGCGAGGGGTTCGCCCACGGCTTCTACGACGAGGTCGGAGGACAGCGGGTCTCGCTCTGGCGCGCGTATGAGGCCGGCGTGCGGTGGTCAGACGCTGATCACGTCCGCCGCGTGCTGAGGGTCTACGAGGTTGTCCTGTCCGATCACGCGGACTCGGCGACGCAGGAGCGGCTGAAAGTCGCGCTGCAGCGCGATGGCTACCGTTACGGCGACGACCACCGGATCGTCCCGGCTGCGCCGGCGGCGGTGCCGCTGTCAGGCCTGTCGGCGCTGCGAAGCGCCGAGGGGATCGAAGAGGCGTTCAATCGGATCGCACTGCTGATCGACGGTGACCCGGCCGGGGTGGTGTCGGCGTCGAAAGAGTTGATCGAGGCGACCGCCAAGACAGTCCTGCAGGAGCTCGGCGTCGACTACACCGATCGCGAAGACTTCTCAGCACTGGTCCCTCGTGCTCAACAGTCGTTGGGGCTCGGCGCCGGCGGGGTTGACGGGTCGGTCGACGGCGCGCCCTCCATCCGTCGCATCCTGGGGGGCCTTGCCTCGATCGCGCAAGGAATCGACGAGCTCCGAAACGCGGAGGGCGGCGGTCACGGGCGTCCGAGGAGCACCCGGCTGGGCGTTCGTTACGCGCGACTGGCGTTCAACGGCGCACGCACCTGGTGTGAGATCGCGCTCGAGACGCTGTCCGATCCGGCGGCGCCGTGGCGCTCCCGTCCGTCGTGATGGCTCACCACCCCCGGATGCGGTCTTCGACGTAGCGGGCGAACGCTGCGCGCTGAGGGCCGGTGAGGTTGCGGGCGGCCTGGGCCAGCGCCTCGATGTGGTGCTCCATGTGGGCGGCTTGCTTCGCCGCTCTGTTGCTCGCGTCCGCGTCGGCCTTGGCTTGGTAAGCCGCTCGATCGGCGACCTGCCACTGGGTCAGGGTGTCGCGGTCGATCGTGTCGTCGAACCCGGTGACGCGGGGGGCTCGTGGCCCCTTGGAGTAGTACACGTTCGGGTCGTCGGCGGGGCCTTCTAGCGTGATGCGCTGCCCGATCTGCGCGCCGGTCACGAGGGCGGCTTTGTAGTAGCGCGGCGACCCGTCGTCGTCGGTGTAGGCGTAGCCGATCTTGCCGGTGCTCAGCGGCCGGCGGCCCATGTAGGTGACTTCGGATGATCGGGTGTCGACGGGCTCCGGGGTGGTGCTCATGTCGGTCTCCTGGATCTCTTGTGGCCTGTTCAGCGTCGGTACGGGCCGCTGGTCGCGAGCAGTCCGATTGGGGCAACTGCGATCGGCGTGGGGTGGCTGAGCGGTGAGCGGGTGGATTGACCGGGGGCAGCGTTCTCGGCGGGGCCTTCGACCTCGAAGCCGCACTCGCAGCTGTACAGGCCGATGTCGGGGACGTCGGTGGAGGGAAGGTACATAACCTTCGGCTGGCCGCAGATCAGACAACGCATGATGATCCTCCTTGAACTAGTTGTGTATCTGACATACACAACAATAACAGATCAAGCGGACAAAAGGAAGCGAATCCGGCGCATCCGTCGTGGGGGAGGTCTTTGCGGACGAAGGCGAGGCGGAAGGGGCGGGGGCGGCGGTGTCAGGGGCGCCGCCCCCGCCGGCAGCGGGCCGGGTGGAGGACGAAAGGGCCGGCTGCCATCGACGGGCGAGCGGCGAGCGGCGAGCGCTCGTCAGGCTGCATGTTGGTGCCCGTCCTGCCGGGGGATCGACCTTGGTGGTGCGACCCCCGCGGGTCTGGTGGTCTGTGGTTGCCCTGATATTAGGTTGTGTATCTGACATACACAACATAGTGCATGTCAGGGGATGCTGCAACCCCCTGTGGTCGGGGTTCAGGTGCGCAGCTGCGCGCGGGTGTGAGGGGCGGGGCTGTGCAGGATGCGGGTGAGGGTGCGCGCGGTGCGCGCCCACTTGCGGATGCCGAACGCGGGGATGAGCAGCAGCGGGATGCCGGCGGCTGCGGCGGGCCAGGAGAGCAGCCCGAACGCGCCGAGGAGCACGATGCCGCCGAGGATGTGCCAGGCGATCATCGCGGCCGCGTGGCGGCGAGCTCGAGCGGCGCGGTGCAGGATGTCGCTGTAGGCGGCGATCGGGGCGTTGTGGATGTGGCGTCGCCACAGCAGCAGCGCGAGCAGCGCAGCGAGCCAGAGCAGCAGCGCGCGGGCGTGGCGAGGGCGAGCGGATCGACGTAGTGCGGGGTTCCCATGGGGGTGTCCTCTCCGGGCTGTGGCGTGGGGGCCGGCGGGTGGCCGGCCCCCGCGGTCCTCAGCGGCCGAGCAGTTCGTAGGCCTCGTCGGCGCTGGTGACCAGGTGGGCGTCGGCCTCGCGGATGAGGCGGTGGCATCCGGTGGATGTGGCGGACGTGACCGGGCCGGGGACCGCGCCGATCGTGCGCCCGAGAGCGGCGGCGTGGTTCGCGGTGGTGAGCGACCCCGACCGGATGCCTGCCTCGACGACGACCGTCGCGGCGGTGGTCGCGGCGATCAGCCGGTTGCGAGCGAGGAAGCGCCAGCGGGTGGGTGCCACGCCGGGGGCGACCTCGCTGGCGATCGCGCCGCCGCGGTCGGCGATCCGGGCGATCAGGTCGCTGTTCCCGGCGGGGTAGGGGCGGTCGGCTCCGCCGGCCAGCCAGGCGACGGTGGACCCGCCCGCGGCGAGCGCTGCGCGGTGAGCGGCGGCGTCGATGCCGTAGGCGGCGCCGCTGACGATGATGATGCCGCGGCCGGCGAGGTCGGCGGCGATCTCGGCGGTGATGTGCTCGCCGTAGCTGGTGGCGGCGCGGGCTCCGATCAGGGCGATCCGGTCGGTCAGGTCTCGCGTGAGTGGGGTGAGGGTGCCGCGTGCCCAGATGATGTGCGGGGCGGTGTCGCCGAGGTCGCTGAGGCCGGGGATGGTGGCCGGGTCGATCAAGGTGATGCCGTGGCGGGCGGCGAGCGCGAGGGTCTCGTCGATGTGGCGGGGGTTGTAGCGGGGCAGCCAGCGGGCGGCGGCTTGTGTGGCCTCGTCGGTGTCGATGCCTGCCGCGGCGAGGGCGGCGAGGAGGGTGTCGCGGCCTTCGGTGAGCGCTTCGAGGGCGGCGGTGTGGCCGGCGTGGCGGGTGAGGGCTCCGGCGGTGGCGTCACCGGGCTCGGTGATCGTCGACCAGGCTGCGCGGGCCTCGAGGGCGGTGGTGGTGGTGAGTGTGGTGTTCATGTCGTCCTCCCGAACGTGTTGTGTATCTGACATACATAACAATAGCAGACGGAGCGGACATTGGGAAGCGAATCTCGCGAGGGGTCTCGCGCTCGAGCTCGAGCGCGGGGTGGGGCGCCCGCCGGGCTGCGGCGAGCGCCCGCCTGCCTAGTCGTCGGTCTCGGTGGTGCGGGAGAGGGTGTCGATGATCAGGGTGCCGTCGCTGGTGGGGGCGGTGACGGTCGAGATCAGGGCGAAGCCGCGGCGGCCGTAGTCGTCGAGATCCTGCATCCGGTAGGAGATGTTGTTGTTGTTGGCCGGCTGACCCTCTTCGGTGTCGTAGATCCGGGTGGAGATCGACTCGTAGGTGACCTTCGTGGTCATGACTCCTCCTAGTGACTGTGTTGTGTATCTGACATACATAACATTAGCACTCACCGCCGACATTGGCGAGCACCGCCGGGATAGGGGTGCTGCCTCATATAGGCCGCAGCTGGTGCCCTTCCCGGACACGGGAGGTTCCGATGCGGGCGGGTGGGGTCCGCCCGCATCGGCGTCACGCGGCGAGCGCAGCGTGACAGTCGGTGCAGACCTCCGTTCGCGTGTGCTCAGGGTCGGCGGTGTCGAGGATGGTCACGACGTAGCCGGTCGCGTCCTCAGCGCCGCACTCGGCGCAGAACAGGGGGCCGGCGGCCGAGAGGGCCTCGAGGGTATCGGTTGGCACGGTGGGGCTCCTTCCGGGCGGGGTGGCCCTGGCGGGGCGCTGTGGCCCCGCCAGGGGCGGGTTAGACCCGCTCGGTGCTGATGATCGAGACGTCGAAGCTCTCGTGCCCGTTGTCGCGGTATGCGGCGAGCACGTCGTCGAAGTCGATGCCCTCGCGGGCGTTGTCGTCAGCGTCCTCCTCGGTGGTCGCGCTGGTGGAGTAGGTGACCCGGACGGTCACGGTGACCTCGGTCTCCACTTCCCAGTCGCGGCATCGGGGGGTGCCGTTCATCGCCTCGGCGAGACGGTCGTACTCCTGGCAGAAGTCGGCGTGATCGGCGATCCGGCCCGCCTTCTCCCAGAAGTCGATCAGGCGGGGGTCCGACCCGTCGGTGATCTGCGCGGTGCGAAGTCGCTCGATCTCCCGCTCGCGCTCGGCGACCTGCGCGCGCGCCAGCTCGAGCTCGGAGTGAGCTCGAGCCAGCTCACCGGCGAACGCGCCGCGGCGGTCGGTGACCGGCGGAGTGCCGGGGAAGGTCAGGGGGCCTTCCGCGATCCCGCTGGCCGGGGCGGTCATGGTGATGTCAGTCATATCGTCCTCCCTTGAACGTGTTGTGTATCTGACATACATAACACTAGTAGGGGGATCGGACATTCGCAACCCTCGTTGTAGGTTCTCGGCGATGATGGCGGATTCTTAACTGAAGTGGCGGGCATGTGGCGGTTCCGCCATGTTCCTGAGAATGGAGAGGGGAAACTCCACGTGTCCGTCATGGGCCGGGCGGCGGGCGTGATTCGAGTCGTCTGACGGGTCCTGCGCTCCGGCACCTCGGCTGGTCGTTGCGGCGACGTTGATCTTGTCCGGACTTTGGCTTTGATGAAGGGTGGCGGGGTGTCGACACGATCGCGGAGGGATCCCAAGCCTGCGACTGAGCAGCCAGGGAACTCATTTCGGTATTTGTACTGGCGTCTTTCTGAGGATGAGTTTCAGCAGCTTTGCGCAGCGGTCCTTCGCTGGAAGTACGATCCAGTCGAGTGCTATCCGGTGGGAATGGCTGACGGCGGCATTGACGCGATCAGGGACGGAAGCATCGTCTATCAGGTGAAGTGGAGCAGCAAGCTCCAGCAGAACCCGGACGTGTGGCTTGACAAGACGATTGACCGTGAGCGGTCGAAGATCAGGCGGCTGATCCGCGAGAAGCGGATCCAGAAGTATGTGCTGATCACGTCGGTCGCGGGGACAACGACGTCCGATGAAAGCGGGAGCACTTAGAAGCTTCGGGCGCGGCTTGACGCCTACTCGGACGAGTTCAAGATTCCGGTCGAGTGCTGGTGGCAGGCGGATCTCGATGCCGAGGTCGTCGCGGCTCCGGACGAAATCAAGTGGGGCTTCCAGGAGATGCTCGCCGGCTCGGAGGCCATCCGGTACTTGATGTTCGGGGCGGAGTCTGCGGGTGATGCGGCCCGGATGAGGGAGGTCGCCCTCCAGGTCATGGCCACGCAGTGGGGGGAGGACAGTCATGTGAAGTTCTCTCAGGCCGATATGGATCGGACCCGCTTGTCCGACTTGTTCGTCGACGTCCATTCGACGGTGCAGTCGCTCCCGCGTAGGACTCCGGCGGAACATCGAGCGATGGGCTCGCGGCCGCACGGAGGACCGTTTCCAGGCAGAAAAGCGCGAACTGATTGGGGCAGATCTTCCCAGAAGTGTGATCACGCTAGCTTCAAAGAAGGACTAGCTTCAGAGGAGAAAGAGTGCCTGTGGGTCAGTATGATGCTCGGTCGTCGCCCACGGGAGTGTCGGTCCATTGAGCTGCAAGTTCTTCGGATCCACGGGCGAGTAGGGCGACGTCGGCGCCGACGAGGATAAAGCGCGCGCCAGCCTCGAGGTAGGACCGCGCTGCTGCAGGATCGAAAGCGTTGACTCCTGCGGGTTTTCCCACGGCGGTGATGGCGGCAAACGCCGTGAGAACTGCAGAGGTCACATTTGGGTGCGTCTGTTGGCCGAGGTGGCCCATCGACGCGGCTAGGTCGGAGGGACCCAGGAAGACTCCGTCGACGCCATCCACGGCGGCGATTTCGGCTGCAACTGCGACTCCGGCGACGGTCTCGATCTGTACGAAGAGCGAAACGTGATCGTCGGCGTTCGCGAGGTAGTCCTCGACGCGGTTCCAGCGCGCCGAGCGGGCGAGCGCCGAGCCGACGCCGCGGCGTCCCCGCGGGGGATAGCGGACTGCCGAAACCAGGTCGGTAGCTTCGGCGGCGGAACCGACCATTGGTACAAGGAGGTTCTGGGCACCGAGATCGAGGACCTGCTTGATCGTCACGATGTCGCTTGAGGGCACTCGCACGACCGGAGTCACAGGATACGCGGCCACTGCCTGCAATTGGGCGAGGACTCCCTCGAGTCCGTTGGGGGAGTGCTCCATGTCGATCAGCAGCCAGTCCAGGCCCGAGCCGGCGCAGATCTCGGCGACCAGCGGCGAGCCGGAGCACACCCACATGCCCGCGAGCGGCCGGTCGGCGGCGGCCAGGCGCTCGCGGAAGGTCGGGCTCAGACGAAGCGGCATTCGATGACTCCCATCGGCCCATAGTCGCAGCGCACCTCGTCGCCGCGCGACACCCACATGGGGCGCGTGAACGATCCGGCGAGGATGACCTCGCCCGCCTCGAGGCGGGCGCCGTGCTGGTGGAATTTGTTCGCGAGCCATGCGACGCCGGTCGCGGGGTGACCGAGCACGCCGGCTGCGACGCCGGTTTCTTCGATCTCGCCGTTGCGGCTGAGGACGCCGGGGACCCAGCGCAGGTCGATCTCGTCGGGGCGTTTGCGCACGTTGCCGAGCACCGTCGCGCCGTAGGCGGCGTTGTCGCTGATGGTGTCGACGATGGTGCGTCCCTCGAGCTCGATGTGTGAGTTGAGGACTTCCAGGGCGGGCACCGCGTAGTCGATCGCCGCCAGCGCGTCCTCGAGCGTGCAGTCCGGTCCTTCGAGCGGCGTCTTGAGCACGAAGGCGAGTTCGACCTCGATGCGCACGTTCGAGAACAGGTCGACCTGGATCTCGGCGCCGGTCTCGTACACGGTGTCGTCGAACATGACGCCGTAGTCGGGCTCGGTGATGCCGGTCGCCTGCTGCATCGCCTTCGAGGTCAGTCCGATCTTGCGGCCGACGAGCCGGCGGCCGGCGGCGATGTTCTCGTCGCGCCACACGCCCTGGATCGCATAGGAGTCCTCGATCGTGGCTTCGGGGTAGCGCGCCGTGATCCGCGGGATGATGCCGTGGGTGCGATCGGCCTCGGCGAGCTCGCCCGCGATCAGCGCGATCTGCTCAGGTGTCAGCATCTGTTCCCCTTCATCGTCCAGCGAACGGTCTCAGAGCTGGTGGCCGAGCTTGTACTCGCCCTGCTTGTACTCGGGCAGCTCTTCGCCGGGGCGGGTGTAGGAGAAGCCGTCGGCGCCGATCGTGACGGCCATCTCCGAGGCGTCGGTGCGCGCGACGACGGGCTGCGGGTTGCCGTCGAGGTCGAGCACGAGCGAGGCCTCGGTGTACCACGAGGGCACGACGGGGTTGCCCCACCAGTCGCGGCGCTGGTTGTCGTGCACGTCCCAGGTGACGACCGGGTTGTCGGGGTCGCCGGTGTAGTAGTCCTGTGTGTAGATCTCCACGCGGTGGCCGTCGGGGTCGCGCAGGTACAGGTAGAACGCGTTCGAGACGCCGTGGCGACCCGGTCCCCGCTCGATCGCGTCGGAGCGGCGGAGGGCGCCGAGCTTGTCGCAGATCGCGAGGATGTTGTGCTTCTCGTGGGTCGAGAAGGCGACGTGGTGCATCCGCGGTCCGTCGCCGCCCGTGGTGGCGGTGTCGTGCACGGTGGGCTTGCGGCGCAGCCACGCGGCGTAGACGGTGCCCTCCTCGTCCTGGATGTCCTCCGTGACGCGGAAGCCGAGGTCCTGGTAGTGCTTGACGGCGCGCGGCACGTCCGGGGTGACCTGGTTGAAGTGGTCGAGCCGCACGAGAGCGCCCGGGGTGTAGAGGTCGTAGCGCCACGCGAGCCGCTCGACGTGCTCGGTCTCGTAGAAGAACTCGTAGGGGAACCCGAGGGGATCCTCCACGCGCACCGAGTCGCCGATCCCCTTCGTGAAGCCCTCCGCACGGCGCTCCACGCGGCATCCGAGCTCCTCGTAGAACGCGACGGCACGATCGAGGTCCTCGGGCGTGCGCACGCGGTACGAGAACGCGGCGACGGCGGCGACCGGGCCTTTACGGAGCACGAGATTGTGGTGGATGAACTCCTCCAGCGAACGGAGGTAAATCGTGTTCTCGTCCTCCTCCGTCACGGTGAGGTCGAGCACGTCGACATAAAAGGCACGGGATACCGCGAGGTCGGTGACGACGAGCTCCATGTACGCGCAACGCAGGATGTCGGGAGCCGGCGAACTGGGCGTCGCGATCGGGTTATCAGCGTGGATGGGGGCCTCTTGCGACACGTAGAAGCCAGAAGAGGTGAGGGTCTTGTCGGTCATGTCAGCGTCCTTGCGTGTGTGTGGTCGGGTTCGTGTCAGCGCGTGGGCTGGGCGGCCTTGCCGAAGGTGGGGTTGTGCGCGGGGCCGAGTGTGATGTGCACCGCCTGCTGATCGGTGTAGAAGTCGATAGAGCGGTACCCGCCCTCATGGCCGAGCCCGGACGCCTTCACCCCGCCGAACGGAGTGCGCAGATCCCGCACATTGTTCGAGTTCAGCCAGACCATCCCGGCCTCGACGTTCTGCGCGAAGTTGTGCGCGCGCTTCAGATCGCTCGTCCACACGTAGGCGGCCAAGCCGTACTTGGTGTGGTTGGCCAGGCGCAACGCGTCCTCGTCGGTATCGAACGGGGTGATCGCGACGACCGGTCCGAAGATCTCCTCCTGGAAGATGCGCGCGTCGGGCGACACGTCGGCGAAGACCGTGGGAGCAACAAAGTTGCCGAACGCGAAGCCTTCCGGCTGCCCGCCGCCCGCGACGAGGCGCCCCTCGGTTTTGCCGAGCTCGACGTAGCCCATGACCTTGGCGTAGTGCTCGGGGTGCACCAGAGCGCCCACCTCGGTCGCCGGGTCGTGCGGATACCCGACAACGACGCGCTTCGCCTGGGCGGCATACCGCTCGACGAACTCGTCGTACACGTCGCGCTGCACGAGGATGCGGCTCCCCGCCGTGCAGCGCTCGCCGTTCAGCGAGAACACGCCGAAGATCGTCGCGTCGATCGCGGCCTCGAGATCTGCGTCGGCGAACACGATCGCGGGCGACTTGCCGCCCAGCTCCATCGACAGGCCCTTGAGGAACGGCGCGGCGTTACCGAAGATCAGCTGGCCGGTCGAGCTCTCGCCCGTGAACGAAATGAGCGGCACGTCGGGATGCTTCACCAGCGCGTCGCCGGCATCCTCACCCAATCCGTTCACGAGGTTGAAGACGCCCTTCGGCAGCCCGGCCTCCTCGAAGATCCCCGCCCACAGCGACGCCGACAGCGGGGTGAACTCCGCCGGCTTCAGCACGACCGTGTTGCCGGTCGCGAGCGCGGGGCCGAGCTTCCACGACTCGAGCATGAACGGCGTGTTCCACGGAGTGATCAGCCCCGCGACGCCGATCGGCTTGCGGTTGACGTAGTTGATCTGGCGGCCGGGCACCTTGTAGGCGTCGTCGGTCTGGGCCACGATCAGGTCGGCAAAGAACCGGAAGTTCTCCGCCGCCCGCCGCGCCTGCCCGAGCGCCTGGGTGATCGGCAGACCTGAATCGAACGACTCCAGCTCGGCGAGCCGGGCGTCACGGGACTCGACGATGTCGGCTATCCGGTGCAGGATGCGTGACCGCTCGCGCGGCAGCATCCGGGGCCAGGGCCCGTCGGCGAACGCGCCGCGCGCAGCGGCGACCGCCCGATCGATGTCGGCCTTCTTGCCGGCCGCTGCCCGCACGTATACGTCGTTCGAGACCGGCTCGAGCACGTCGAACGTGTCGCCGTCGATCGAGTCGACGAACTCACCGTCGATGTAGTGCCGGATGCGATCGGGCAGGTTCGCGGGGACGTGGCGTGCGATGGTGGCGGTATCGGTCATTTCTTCCTCCGTCGTGGATGGGCTTCAGGGGTGGGAAGCTGGGGCGCGGTATCACGAGGGTGCCGCGCAGCGAGGAATGCGTCCATCGTCCGCCAGCGGTGGTTGCGAGCTGCCAGTTCGATGTCGAGCGGGTCAGCGTTGGAACGGATGAGGTCGAGGATCTCGGCGTGCTCTTCGACGGAGTGGTGCGCGCGCCCGGGTACGAACGCGAAGGTGGAGTCGCGTAACCCCGTTAGCCGGGACCACCCCCGATGCACGAGATCGAGGATGTGCGGGTTCGGACACGGCTCGTACAGCACCGAGTGGAACTGCTGGTTCAGCTGAGTGAAGGTGTGCGGGTCGAAATGGTCGAGCAGGCGAGTCAGGCGTTCGTTGACCTTCGCGGCCCGATCGAGGTCGCTGCCGTTCAGCAGGGGTGCTGATAGTGCGGTGGCGGCTCCTTCGACGATCCCCAGTGTCTGCATGGTGTGTATGTACTCGCTCTCGTCGACGACGGCGACGCGGGCACCGATGTTGCGTTCGAACGTCACGAGCCCCTCGGCCTCGAGTCGGCGGATCGCCTCGCGCACCGGCACGACGCTCATCCCGAGGCTCTCAGCGATCGGTCCGAGCACGAGCCGGTAGCCGGGGCCGTAGTCATGGCGGGCGATTCGAGTGCGCACCCATTCGTATGCGCGCTGCGACTTGCTGCCCTCGTCGAGGAGCACGTCGGTGCTCATCGGTCGGCCTGTTCCTGCGTGTAGCGAGCGCGCCATTCGGGGTTCATCGGGAACAGACCGTCGACGGGGTGCCCCGCCGCGACCTGTTCCGCAACCCACGCGTCCTCCTCTTCCTGGGCCAGAGCGGCGTCGACCACCTCTTCGACGAGAGATGGCGGGATGACAATGACACCGTCCGCGTCGCCGACGATGATGTCGCCGGGCTGCACCGTGGTGCCGCCGCACGCGATCGTGACGTCGATGTCCCACGGCACGTGTCTGCGGCCGAGGACGGCCGGGTGTGCTCCTCGTGAGTAGACGGGAAGGTCGATGGACGCCACCGTGTCGTAGTCGCGTACGCCGCCGTCGGTCACGATTCCGGCCGCACCACGGGCGCGAGCGCGTAATGCGAGGATGTCGCCGAGCGTTCCGGAGCCCGTTTCGCCGCGTGCCTCGATGACGATGACCTCTCCCTCATCGACGGCGTCGAACGCGCGCTTCTGCGCGTTGTAACCGCCGCCGTGACTGTCGAAGAGGTCTTCGCGGTTCGGCACGAAGCGCAGGGTCTTGGCAGTGCCGACAAGCTTTGCGTCGGGACGGTTCGTGCGGACGCCGTCAATCGTGATGTTGTTCAGGCCGCGCTTGCGCAGTTGCGCGGACAGACCGGCAGTTGGCGCCTGCTCGAGCTTGGCTCGCAGGACCCCGGTGAGGCTCGTTGCGGTCGCTGCGCCAACCTCGACTTGTGAATCGGTGGCGGCAGCGAGCGGTGCCTTGTGTCCCCATGCCTCGGCGCGCTGTGTGTCATCGACGGCCGGCAATGATCCGACCGCGGCATCGTAACCGTCGTCGCCTTGCACGACTGTCGTGATGAGCCGCCCCGACGTCGCCGCCGTCGTGGGCGAGTCCACCTCGACCTCGACGACATCTCCGGGAACGATGACCGAGGACCCTGCCGGCGTTCCAGTGAGGATCACGTCGCCGGGCTCGAGCGTGAAGTGCTGCGAGAGATCGGCAACGAACTGTGCGAGAGGGAAGATGAGGCCGGCGGTGGTGTCATCCTGCATGAGCTCGCCGTTCACCCACGTTCGAATCCGCAAACCCGCGGGGTCGATCGTATGCGCGTCGATCAGCTGCGGACCGATCGGCGTGAACCCGTCACCCCCCTTGGATCGCACATTCGAGCCCTTGTCGTTCGCCCGTAGGTCGTAGAGGCCGAGGTCGTTTGCGGCGGTGACCCAGGCGACGTGGCTCCAGGCGTCGGCGAGCGACACGCGACGCGCACTGGTGCCGATCACCATCGCGATCTCGCCTTCGAACGCGAGAAGTTCGGTGCCCGCGGGGCGCTCTATGACGCCGCCGGATGCTGCGATTGAGCTGGACGGCTTGAAGAAGTACGACGGGGCGGCAGGGCGGCGACCGCGCTGATCGGCACGAGATCCGTAACTGAGATGGACCGCGACGATCTTGCCCGGACGGATGGAGAGTGCGCCGAACCGAGGGCCGCCGGCCGTGTCCGTATGCCGATGTTCACCCGTCATCGTCTTCGACCTTCCGTATCATTCATGGTCTGCCGTCGGCGTAATCGTATACGATCCCGCGACGGTGAGCCAGTCGACCGACGTGGATCTCGGAGCTACATTGACCAACATCATTGCCACCGAGCGAGGAGGGCTCATGCTTCGATCGCCGCTCGTCGGATGTTGTACTTCACCAGGATGGCCGGTGAATCTACGAGCCAGTTTGCGTGGGAGTGCACATTAGCCTCCAGCCGGTGAAGCCGACCTGCGTTGCAGCGGGACAGGACTCGAATTCCGTCTACCATGACTTGCACCGAACGCTGCGCAGTTGCGCAGTCATCACGAGAGAAGACAGACCAACACTCATGTGTGGTCGACGCAGTGAAGCGGACCAGGAGGATGTGTCGATAATGCCGCGGGTGAATTTCGTGAGTGCTGGTGGAGATGTGTCCTCCGTGGATTCAGCGGACGGCGTGAGTCTTATGCGCGCGGCGGTGACCAATGGGGTGCGGGGGATCGTCGGCGAGTGCGGGGGCAACATGATGTGTGCGACCTGCCATGTCTATGTGGAACCGGAGTTCGCGGCGGTCGCTGGCCTGGCGTCGGAGGACGAGGCGGAGATGCTGGAGGATGCGGTGTGTCCACCGGATGAGCGCAGTCGGCTCTCGTGTCAGATCATGCTCGGGCCCGAGCATGAGGGACTGACAGTAGTGTTGCCGGAGGCGCAGGTCTGATGGGCGCCGCACGTCCAGGCGTCCTGATCGTCGGCGCCGGCATCGCAGCCGGACAACTGGCCGTTGAGCTGCGGCAGGCCGGCTATTCCGAATCCGTCACGATCGTCGGCGACGAGCCCCGCTTTCCCTACAACCGCCCGCCACTGTCGAAGGAGTATCTTCTCGGGCCAGGGGAGGGATTCGATCAGTTGCAGTTTCGCGCGCCCGCGTTCTATGCGGACAACGACATCGACCTCATCATCGACGACGCGGTCGTCCAGGTCCATCGTGCCGATCGCCGCGTGACGCTGGCCAGCGGGAGCACGCGGACCTACGACACCCTGGTCTTCGCGACCGGCGCCCGCAACCGCCAGCTCCCGCTGGCGGGGGCGGACTCCGAGCGCGTGCTCGGTCTGCGCACGGTGGACGATGCGGACCGGTTGCGGGCTGAGCTGGACGCGGGCCGGCGGGCGGCCATCATCGGCGGCGGGTTCATCGGGATGGAGATCGCCGCCGTAGCGCGCGCCCGCGGACTGGACGTCACCGTTGTCGAACTCGCCCCGCGCGCGATGGCGCGGGCGCTGTCGGCAGAGACCGCCGCGTTCATCACAGACCATCTGCGCCGATCCGGCATCACATTCCGCTTCGAGGTCGTCCCGCAGGAGATAGTCGCCGACGCCGGTGCCGTGGGCATCGTCTTGTCCGGAGGTGAGCGCATCGACGCAGATTTCGTGCTCCTGGCCGCGGGTGTCGTGCCCAACGCCGAGATCGCCGCGCAATCCGGGCTCGCCGTCGCCAACGGGATCGTGGTCGACGAGTTCCTGCGTACGGAGGACCCCCACGTGTACGCGATCGGCGACTGCGCGATCTTCCCGCACGCCGACATCGGAGCGAGGGTCCGCCTCGAGTCCGTTCAAAACGCGACGGACCAGGCGCGTGCTGTCGCTGCGGCCCTCACCGGTCGGCCCGTGCCGTTCGAGAAGGTCGCCTGGTTCTGGAGCCATCAAGGCGATCTCAACCTGCAGATCGCCGGGCTGTCCACCGGGGGCGACACGACAATCGCGAAGCCCGGACCGGACGGCCGGTTCTCCGCGTACGTCTTCGCCAGCGAACGTCTGATCAGTGTCGAGTCGGTCAACTTCACCGCAGAACACGCCGCAGCACGGCGTGTTCTCGCGGATGGTCCGCGACCGACGATGACCGAAGTGAACGACGACGGGTTCTCACTTCGGGACTACGCACGCTCACGCGTGGCATAGCCTGCCGTCCTCACCGCACGCGTGGCGCCCGAGCCCGATGGCCTGTGCGGAGAACGGCCTGCCCTCCCGCAGTGCTCGGGGGATTAGCGCGGATTAGCGCACGTGATCTCGAAGCTCGGCGCGGACCTGGCCGACTCCCTGGAGTCAGGCGAAGATCGCGCAGGCATCGCAGCGGGCGGGAGGTGCCGGTTCGCATCGTTCGCGCATCGACATCACGAGAGCACTCACCGACAATCCCCGGCGAATGAGAGTCGCCCACAATGAATCGTCTACGGCCTGCGTGCCGTGCATTCGAGCGATGAAGGAGACGTCGATGCCCGATTTCACCCAGGTTCTGGACGAGACGGTGCTACTCGAGCGTGTGCAGGCGCCCGATGGTGAGGGGCGTGAGATCCTTGACGCTGCGACACGTGAGGTGATCGGTCGTGCCCCGGTGCAGACGATGCTCGAGCTCGACGATGCTGTCGCCAGGGCCAAGGACGCGCAGCCCGAGTGGGAGGCCCTCGGCCACGAGAAGCGTTCCGAGCTGCTGCTCGCGGCGGCGGATGCGATCGACGCCAATGCGGAGGCTCTCGCTCGGCTACTTTCACGCGAGCAGGGCAAGCCGCTCAACGGTCCCAACGCGCGCTTCGAGGTCGGCGCCTGCGCGACGTGGCTGCGCACGAACGCAACAACCGTGCTCGCGCCGGAGGTGCTTGTCGACGACGAAAGCCTGCATGCCGAGCTCATCTACAAGGCCGCGGGTGTGGTGGGTGCGATCAGCCCGTGGAACTGGCCTCTGATGATCTCGATCTGGCAGGTCGGACCGTCGCTGCGGATGGGGAACACCGTCGTGCTCAAGCCCAGCAGCAACACCCCGCTGAGCGTGCTGGTGATGGTGTCGATCCTCAATGATGTGCTCCCGCTCGATGTGCTGATCGCGGTCTCGGGTCCCGGCGCGATCGGAGGCCGGCTGGCGTCCCATCCCGACATCGCCAAGGTCATGTTCACCGGTTCCACCGAGACGGGTCGCCGGATCGTCGAGAGCACCGCCGGCAACCTGGCGCGACTCACTCTTGAGCTGGGAGGCAACGACGCGGGCATCGTCCTGCCCGGGACCGACGCCAAGGCGATCGCGCAGGATCTCTTCTGGGGCGCGTTCATCAATACCGGCCAGACCTGTGCGGCGCTGAAGCGGCTCTACGTGCATGACTCCGTTTACGACGACGTGCTGGAGGCGCTGGCCGAGGTCGCCACGCAGACGCCGATGGGACCAGGGCTAGACGAGAGCAACGTGCTCGGCCCCCTGCAGAACAAGGATCAGTTCGAGATCGTGAAAGGTCTCGTCGAAGACGCCAAGGCTCATGGCGGACGTGTCGTAACGGGCGGAGCCCCCGCAGAGGATCTCGGCGAGCTGTTCTACCCGATCACGCTCGTCGCCGACGTGAGTGACGGCGTCGCCCTCGTCGATGAGGAGCAGTTCGGCCCGGTGCTGCCCATCATCCGCTACTCGGACGTCGACGACGCCATCGCGCGGGCGAACGCCGCCGAGGTGGGCCTCGGCGCATCGGTGTGGTCGGACGACGTGGAGCGGGCCAGGGCAGTCGCCATCCGTATGCAAGCGGGCACGGTATGGATCAACTCGCATGGCGGCCTGCACCCCATGGTGCCGTTCGGCGGCGTGAAGGCGTCTGGCTACGGTCTCGAGTTCGGTGTGGACGGGCTCAAGTCCGTCGCGGTGCCTCAGGTCGTGAGCGGTCCCGGACGTACGGGCTGAACACCGCAGTCAGTTCTGACGAAACCGGCGAGATGCGTCCTTCCGGAGGCGGTCAGCGGGTCTGTACGGAGTGTCTCGCGTGGGGTGGGGTCGTGTCGAAGCGCTGGCGGGCGGACTGGATGGTCGGGGCGCGCGCCTCGAGCAGTTCGGCGAGGTCGCGCAGGTGCGTCGCCACCTCCAGGCCGAGTTCGGTGAGCGTATATCGGACGTGGGGTGGCACCGCGGTCACGACTTCGCGGGTGACGAGGCCGTCGCGCTCGAATGTCTGCAGGGTCTGGGAAAGCATCTTCTCGCTGACCCCGTTGGCCCGCCTCCGAAGGGCGTTGAAGCGCTGCTGCCCGTCAATGAGGGCGAGCAGAACGATCGGACCCCATTTGCTCGCAATATCGTCCAGCGCGGCCCGGGACGTGCAGTTCCGCTCGAAGACGTCGCTGATCAGATTGTCGCTCGGCAACTCGCCGGCGGCGTCCGTGATCAGGGCATCCGTCATGGCCCCAGGATACGGCAGCCGGACTGTCATTTCGCGAAGTATGGCACTTTCTCAAAGGATGGCACTATACACTCGCCACCGATACCGGATGCGGGCCATGAGGTGCCGCACCTGCCGACACCAGGAGGACGCATGACCACGTACGCGATCACCGGAGCCACCGGCCACCTCGGTTGGCTCGTCATCGAGAAGCTGCTCTCCCGAGGGGTGCCCGCGGGAGAGATCGTCGCGGTGGTCCGCGCCCCGGAGAAAGCCGCCGCCCTCGCCGAGCAGGGCGTGATCGTGCGGAAGGGCGACTACTCCGCACCCGAGACCCTCCCGGCCGCTCTCGCCGGCGTCGATGTGCTCCTGCTGGTCTCGGCCAGCGAGATCGGTCAGCGCCTGCCCCAGCACCACGCGGTGGTCGATGCGGCCAAGGCGGCGGGCGTTGGCCGGATCGTCTACACCAGCCTGCCCCACGCGGACACTTCCCAGCTGTCCCTCGCCCCGGAGCACAAGGGCACCGAGGAGTACATCCGCGCCTCCGGCATCCCCTATACGTTCCTGCGCAACGGGTCCTACTTCGAGAACTTCCTCCCACAGTTGGACCAGTACCTCGCTACCGGCGTGATCGTCGGCGCCACCGACGACGCCCCCGTCGCGGGCGCCTCCCGCGCCGACCTCGCCGAAGCCGCCGCCGTCGTCCTCACCACCCCCGGACACGAGGGCGCCGTATACGAGCTTGGCGGTGCCCCGTTCACCCAGAGCGATCTCGCCGCCGCGATCACCGAGGTCACCGGCACCCCCGTCGCATACCACAACGTCACCGTCCCCGAACTCGTCGCCATCTACACGGCCGCCGGCATGGACGAGCACACCGCCGCATTCATCGCCGACTTCGACGCCGGCACTGCCACCGGAGACTGGAACATCACCGGCGACGACCTCGCCCACCTTCTCGGCCGCCCACCCATCACCCTCACCGACGCCATCCGCGCCGCCCACACCTGAAAGCCTGCATGGCCAAACAGCGCCGGCTGAGCCGGAGACTCATCGTCGTCCTCGCGCTGCTGACGGCGGTCGCGGCGCTCTCGACGGATCTGTACCTGCCCGCGTTCCCCCTCGTCTCCGATGACCTGGAGGCGAGCGCCTCGGCGGTGCAGCTGACCCTGACGGGGTTCATGGTCGGCATGGCTGCGGGACAGCTGTTCTGGGGTCCGGTCTCGGACCGCTTCGGACGATACCGCCCGCTGCTGCTGGCGAGCATCCTTCTGGTGGCGGCGAGCGCGGTGTCCGCGCTATCGACCAGCATCGGGATGCTCGTCCTCGCGCGCGTGCTCCAGGGCCTCGCTGGCTCAGCCGGGGTGGTCATCGCCCGAGCGATCGGCCGTGACCTGGCCACCGGGCACGCGCTCGCGCGGCTGTTCAGCGTGCTGGCCGTGATCATGGGCATCGCCCCCGTCGTTGCTCCCGTCATCGGAGGCATTCTGGTCGGCCCGGTCGGATGGCAGGGTGTGCTGTGGGTGCTCACCGCGTTCACGGTCATCATCCTGCTCGCCGTCATCGCCGTCGTGCCCGAGACGCTCCCGATCCCCGACCGTGCCCCCGCCGGCCTGCGGCAGGTCGGCCGTAGCCTCGTCACGGTGCTGAGCGACCGGTCCTTCCTCGGCTATACGCTCGTGCAGGGCTTCGGCTTCGGGACCGTCTTCGCGTTCATCTCGGCGTCCTCGTTCGTCCTCCAAGAGCAGTACGAGCTGTCGGAGACCGCATACTCGGTCGTGTTCGCGATCAACGCGGTCGGCATGATCCTCGGCGGTATCCTCAACGGCCGGCTCGTCGGACGCCTGGGGGAGCAGCGCCTCCTCCGCATCGGCGTGACCACGCTAGTCGCCGCGGCCACCCTGCTCGCCGCGCTCGCCGTCGCGGGCGGGCGGCCGCCGCTCGTGGCGCTGCAGGCGCTGGTGTTCCTCGCGTCGCTGTGCGTCGGACCGATCATGGCCAACTCCGCCACGCTCGCCCTGGGCCGGCACGGCGGGGCGACCGCAGGGATGGCCGCGGCCATCCTCGGCGCGGTCCAGTCGGGACTCGCCGGAACGATCTCCCCCCTGGTGTCGCTGAACGGGCCCGCCACCGCGCTGTCGATGGCAGTGGTTATGGCTGTGAGCGCGCTGTGCGCGGGGGCAACCTACGTGGCTCTCTGCCGTCCGGCGAAGGCCGCGGGCGGCGGCCCGACCTCGACGGATGCCGCGCGCGGGGCGGCTCCCGAAGTCTCTCCGCCAGGCTGAATGGGCCTGGCTGAACAGGGCTGAGGCGGGCTCCGGCAGCACCCGCAACCGGCCCCCAGGACACTGCGTCGCCGGGACGACAGGCGAGTTCGTCGGGGGAGAACAAGGTGCGCTACCTCGTCGACGGCGAGCCCCGGCCAGGCGGGGTCGACGGCGCAGCATGCACGCCCTCGCTCAACTGCGCTGCCCTCAGACACAAGCCCCGGAACCGGGGTGTCCCTAGGCTTTGGGACATGACCGACCTGGCAGGCAAGGCTGTTCTGATCACAGGTGGTGGATCCGGCATCGGCGCCGCCACCGCCACCCTCCTTCGTGCCCGCGGCGCGCAGGTCGCGGTAATGGGACGCCGTATCGACCAACTCCGCGCGGTCGCTGAACGCATCGGCGGTATCGCCATCCAGGGTGACTCCGCGGAGCCCCAGAACGCTGAATCCGCGGTCGCGACCGTGCTCTCGGAGTACGGTCGGCTCGACGGAATCGTCGGGGGCGCGGGGAGTCTGACCGCGGGCACCGTCGGAGAACTCGATGATGAGACCTGGGCCGCGGCCTTCCGATCGAATGTCACGTCGGCCTTTGTGCTCGCGCGCGCTGCGCTTCCCGCGCTGGTCGAGTCTCGGGGCTCGATCGTTCTCGTCTCGTCCGGCGGGGGCACCGGCGCGGTGCCAGGACTTGCGGCATACATCAGTTCTAAGCACGCCGTCGTCGGGCTCGGGCGTTCCCTTGCGGTCGACTATGGTCCCGCGGGAGTGCGGACGAATGTCCTCTGCCCCGGCATCGTCCGCACGGACATGAGCAGCGGTCTGACCGGACTGTTCACCGGCGAAGGAGTCACGGTCGACGACGCGTGGATCAAGGTCGGTGCGCACCTGCCATCCCGCCGCGTGACCGAAGCAGACGAGGTCGCCGAGATCTGCGCCTTTCTGCTCTCCGACGCGGCATCGGGAGTGAACGGAGCCGTCCTTGCCGTCGACAGTGGTGCGTCGGCCGTCGATTCGACTGGATTCGTCGGCGCATACCACAACAGCACCGACAACTGACCGATACGAAAGACCAGGGAGATTCGCGATGGAGCGGTTTGAGGGACGGGTAGTGGCGATGACCAGCGCGGGCGCGGGGATCGGCGAGGCCACGGCCAGACGACTGAGCGCGGAGGGCGCGCTCCTCGTCGTGTCGGACCTCAGCGCAGAGCGCGCCGCCAGACTCGCCGACGAATTGACCAGCAATGGCGCCAAGGCGATCGGGATCCCTGTCAACGCCGGGTCGGAGGCTGACTGCGCTCGGCTCATCGACACGGCGATCGCAGAATTCGGCAAGCTCGATGTGCTTGTCAACGTCGCGGGATACGGCGTGAACGGGACTGTTACGGAGGTCACCTCCGCCGAGTGGCATGACGTGTTCAGCGTCGTCCTCGACTCGGTCTTCTACACGTCCAAGGCGGCCATCCCGCACCTGCTGAGGACCAAGGGCGCGATCGTCAATGTCGCGTCGATCTCAGGGCTCGCCGGAGAGTACAGCTCGGTGGCCTACACCTCGGCGAAGGCGGGCGTGGCGAACCTGACCCGTTCGCTGGCGCTCGACTATGCGGCCGCCGGCGTCCGGGTTAATGCGGTGTGTCCGGGAACCATCGCAACGGAGACGGTGTCTCGGGTCACGAAGCTCCCCGGGATTGCGGAGGCGTTCGCTGAAGCCATTCCGATGGGTCGGCTGGGGGACGCCGCTGAGATCGCCAGCACGATCGCCTTCCTCGCCTCGGATGATGCCAGTTACATCACGGGATCGTTGATCGTCGCAGACGGCGGGGTGACCTCCGCCAGCGGTCTGCCGGACATGCGCACGCTCGGCGCTGGCCGCGGCAAGACCAGCGAACTGTAGTTCGACGACTCCTGAGCGGAAGTTGCAAGCGATATGACACGGAGCAGCACCTGGAACGACAACCGGGCTCTCGCCCGTCGACGGCTCCCACGGGGAGTGTTCGACTATGTCGATGGCGGGGCGGAGGACGAGTTCACCCTGCGCGAGAATCGCACGGCCTTCGCCGACCTCGCGTTCAAGCCCCGCGTGCTCGCCGGTGTCGGGACCCGCACGCAATCGGTCGAGGTGCTCGGGGAGCGCCTGGACACGCCCGTGATCACCGCTCCCACCGGGATCACCCGAATGGCCGGTCGGTCGGGCGAGGCCGCGGCCGCGATCGGAGCCGAGGCGGCAGGGACGGTGTCGATCCTGAGCGCAAGCTCAAGTGTGCCGATGTCCGTCGTCGCGGCGAGCGTGCAGCGACCCCAGTGGCTGCAGACCTATCTCTATGCAGATGAGGAGCAGACCCTCGCCAGGGTACGTGCGGCCAAGGAGCACGGGTTCCGGGTCCTCGTCGTGACGGCAGATGCCCCCATCAGCGGCAATCGTGAGCGAGACGTCCGCAACGGCATGAAGATCCCGTTCAGCGTCGGCCCGACAATGCTCGCGAGTGTGCTGCGAAAGCCGCACTGGCTGTTCGACTATCTCGTCGGCCCGCCGATCGTGGATCAGTTCGGCTCCGGGAAGACCTCGGTCATGAACAAGGTGCTGCCAGGTCAGGACGACAGCGTGGCCAACGTGCTGAAGGGAATGTTCAACGCGGACCAGAACTGGGACGACCTCAAGCGCATCCGTGACCTCTGGGACGGCCCTCTCGTCCTCAAAGGGATCAATTGCGCAGAGGACGCTCGGCTCGCGGTCGACGCGGGGTGCAACGGCGTCGTCGTCTCGAACCACGGCGGCCGCCAGCTCGACGGGCTCGCCGCGACAATCGACGTGCTCCCCGAAGTCACCGCCGAGGTCGGCGCCGAGATCGACGTCCTCATCGACAGCGGCGTGAGGAGGGGGTCAGACGTTGTGAAGGCGCTCGCACTCGGCGCCAAGGCGTGCCTCATCGGCCGTCCCTGGGTGTTCGGAATGACAAACGGCGGCCCCGCCGGAGTCGAACGCACCATCAGGTCGATCGCGGAGGAAATCGACCGGGTGATGGCGTTGGTCGGAGCGTCTTCAGCCCAGTCGCTGTCGCCAGCAGTCCTGCGGCGACGCGTGAACGCCGGCTGGATGTCGCTGCCGACACGGTAGCCGCCGATCCGTGTGCCCTGCGAATCTCCGACCGCATCATCGCTGCACGCATTTACTAACGGTCTGCCGCAGTAGTCAAGAGACGAAATCTACGCTAGGCCCAACGGAAAGATCACTCCGTCGGTTCGCGATTCCCGAGCAACTCATACGGTGATCGCGTGTCTTGTTGTCACGTGACTCAATGAGGAGGCAATCAATGAGTATCAAATCCCGGAGCCGGCTCGTCTCCGCGGCAGCAGCATTTGCCGCTGCCGCTGTTGTGATGACGGCCTGCTCGTCTTCACCTACACCGGCCGCGAGCGAATCGTCCGACGGCCTCATCGATGTGAACGTCGTCACCGCCCCGATCATCGACTTCCTGCCGTTCTGGGTGGCGCAGGACCAGGGCTTCTTCACGGAAGAGGGCCTGAACGTCACTGGTGACGGAGGCGGCGCGACAAGCTCGGCCGGCGTCACTCCGCTCGTCGTGAGCGGCAAGTACCAGCTGGGTGCAGGCGACCTCGCCACGATTGCGCAGGCGACCGAACAGGGACTCGACTACCGCGGATTCATCACTCTGACGCATTACGCGTCCAAAGAAGGCGAATCGAGCATCGTGATGCTCGGAAAAGCCGACGGTCCCGATAGCCTCGCCGATATTCCCGCCGGATCCTCGATCGGCACCCAAGGTGTCGGGGGTGCGTCGCAGGCGCAGGTCGAGGAGACGATCGAGCAGCTGGGCGGGGATCCGTCCAAGTACGAGTATGTGAACGTGCCGGTCGAATCCGCCGTGGAGCTCATCAAGAACGGGAGCGTGGCTGCGGCGTTCGTCGTGGAGCCTTTCGTCGCAGCGGCGAAGGCCGACCCCGAGGTGAAGATACTGGCAGACGTCGGACCGGCCGCCATGCCGGATACGCCGGCCCAGGTACTTGGGGCAACCACGGCGTGGATCGAGAGTGCAGCAGCCCCGAGGTTCGTTGCGGCCATCGACAAGGCGATCGCGTGGATCAAGGATCCCGCAAACCAGGACGCGGTGTACCAGATCCTCTCGGATGAAACCGGGATCGCGCTCGAGGACGTCCCCTCGATCGTGCTGCCCGACTGGGACTCCGAGATCGGGGGCGAGACCACGGAGCAGCTTCTCGACCTGTTCAAGAAGTGGGGCACGATCGGCGACGACGTCACGCTCGAGGATGTCTACGTCGAACCAGGGAACTGAATCGGCCCATATGAGTGCGGGAGCGGTCGGCCGTGAGGCCGATCGCTCCCGCACTCACACATACCCATCAGACGAAGAGCCGGAGAGGAGGGGGAGGATGCGCGCACTAGACGGGGCCGTGTGCATCGTCACGGGTGGATCGCTCGGGATCGGATACGGAATCGCCGAGGCCGCGCTGACCGCTGGCGCCCGCGTCGTGATCACGGGACGGGACGCGGCAAGGCTCGACAGGGCGGTGGCACGACTCGGTGGCCATGACGACGTCGTCGGTATCGTGGGTGATACTCGCGACGAACGTCACCGGCTGGCCACTGTCGAAGCCGCCATCGAGAAGTTCGGGCGGATTGATCTCCTCGTCAACAACGCGGGCCAGCCGAGCCGCGAGCCCGATCCGCTCGCCGACAACGACGAGGCATTCCGCGACATGCTGAATGCCAACGTCGTCGCGCCGCGGGCATGGATCCGTGCGGTAGCGGACGCCTGGATGGCAGAGCACGGCGGTGCCGTCGTCAATGTCGCCTCTATCGCGGGTGTACGCACCGAGAAGACCTTGTCGATGTACGCCGTGTCCAAGGCGGCCCTGATCTACCTCACCGGTCAGCTGGCGCTCGAGCTCGCGCCGGGCATCCGTGTCAACGCGATTGCGCCGGGGTTCACCGAGACGGCGACGACCGCGTCAGTGATGTCCCAGGCCGGAGTGTTCGCGGCCGCGTATCCGCTGAGACGCATCGGCACCCCGGACGACATCGCCCCGACGGTGATCCACCTGCTCAGTCCAGACGCGTCGTTCATCACCGGGCAGACCGTCGTGATCGACGGCGGCTATACCCTCACTACTGCCGAGGTGCAACTGGCCTGAGTCGCACGCCCTGCACGCTCAGTCGAAGACGAACTGACTTCTGAACTGCTCGCCGCCGTGCAGGGACCCGACCGCCGACTCGAACTCGTCGAGGTGAAAGCGATTGGTCACGAGTTCGTCGAGCTGGAGGAGCCCGCGTTCCGCGTATTCGAGGAGGCGTGGGACCTCTGACCGTATGGCGCAACCGCCGAGCACGGAACCGCGGATCTCCTTCTCCATAGTCATCAGCGCCATGACGTCGAGCTTGATGTCCTGCACGCCGGGTCCAGGGACGACGACGGTCGCCGTCACCCCACTCTTCCCGGTGAGCGCGGCAGCATCCTGCAGCAGGCTGGGCGATGACGCTCCGGCGGTGACGATCGCCCGCTCCGCACCACGGCCGTGCGTCAGCCGTGCGACGATCGCGGCGGCCTCGTCGAAACTTGTGGCGGTATGCGTCGCACCGAACGCAGGGGCTTGCTCGCGCTTCCACGCGGAGGGATCGATCGCGACGATCGCCTGCGCGCCGGCCATCCGGGCACCCTGGACGGCGCAGATGCCGACCCCACCCACACCGACAACGACGACGGTGTCACCGGGCTGGGTCCCGGCGGAGTGCACAGCAGCACCCCACCCGGTCACGACACCGCAGCCGAGCAGCGCTGCCCGCGAGAGCGGGATGTCTGGATCGATGCGGATGCACGAGGCGACGTTGGCGACGGTGTACTCCGCGAACGTTCCGAGCTGGATGAACGATCCGACAGGCGTGCCGTCGGAGAGAAAGCGGCGATACGTGCCCGTCGAGACATTCGGTCCAGCGTCGGCGAGGTCCGCGAAGTCACAAAGATTGGTGTGACCGCGCGAACAGGACTCGCACACCCCGCAGACAGGCGGCGTCAGCACCACATGGTCGCCCGGAACGAGACCGTGCACACCCGGCCCGATCTCCTCCACGATTCCAGCACCCTCGTGACCACCCACGATGGGCGCGAACGGCAAGGGGAGATCCCCGTTCGCGACGGCGAGGTCAGTGTGACAGAGGCCTGCGGCCACGACTCGCACCAGGACCTCACCGGCCTGCGGCCGATCGAGGCGGATCTCTCGAATCGAGTAACGCGATCCCGGTTCCTGCCGGTCGATGACCGCCGCATTCACACGGATCGAACCCCTTGCTGAGTCCGGCATGCCGCCACCCTCCCTCACCACTCTGTCCTCCCTCGCCATTCTGTGGAGGCACACCATGGTGCCGTGGTTCAGTCTTGTGCATGAGTTGTCGCTCGTTCCCCGTGATTTCCCTCTCGCGCAATCGGCGTGCACGGATGTCCTTGATGCCGAACGGGCAGCGCGGGAACCTGAGACGAGACAGGCCGCAGGAAGAGCGGTCGATCATGCGCCGAATGCTGGTGCAGATCCGGGATTCAATGCAGACAAGGAGGGACAGAATGAACGATAACGCGACGCAAGAGAAGGTCCACCCGATCTGGGGCACGGGTCGCTGCCCGTACCACTTCGACGAGCCCGACGTGCAGGAATCCCAGGCGCAGTCCGCAGAGCCTGTTCCCAGCGCGCACTGACCCGACTCCATCACCCGACGACAATCCGTACGGAAACCAGACATGACTTCCCATAGCGCGACTCCTGATGTGGCCCAGATCCCCGATGACCCTGACGAGATCATCGCCGCGGTGCTCAGCGGACAGGGGCAAAGCGACCCATACGCGTACTACGACAAGCTGCGCCAGACCGCTCCGTTCCATCGCAGCATCCTGCCCGGTACCCCGTACTTCCTGACCCGATACGAGGATGTCGACGCGATGTTCCGATCCGAACTGATCGGTCACGGCGAGGATCAGCCTCTTCTCCGCGCCAATCCGCGCTTCGAGCGCAGTGTCGCACTCCAGGACATCGCCGGCTCGATGGCCGAGATGGATCCGCCGCAGCACACCCGACTTCGCTCGCTCGTGAACCGGGTGTTCACCCCCAAGACCGTGGCCGGGATGTCGGGCTACATCACCGAGCTGACCGATCAGGTCCTCGCAGACCTCGACGGCAAGGATGAGTTCGACATCGTTCCGGCGATCTCGTATCGCATCCCATCCTCGGTGACCTCCGAGATGCTCGGCGTACCGCGCGGTGATCACAAGCTGTTCTCCGAGTGGATCCACACCACCGCCGGTATCTTCGGCCCGGGCCTCACCGAAGCCGAGCTCATCAAGATCGACGACGCCGTCGGAAAATTCCAGGACTACCTGCGGGAACTCATCGTCGAGAGGAAGAAGAACCTCCGTGAAGGGGACTTCCTCAGCGAACTGATCCAGGCGAGCGTCGACGGGGGGAAGCTGGACGAGATGGAGCTCATCCACATGTGCACGCTGCTCCTGGGCGCGGGCACCGAGACCACCGAGACGCTTATCGCAATGGGGATGACCTCGCTCCTGGAGAACCCCGATCAGAAGGTGCGTTTGAGCGAGGATCCGAGTTTGGCACCGTTCGCTATCGAGGAGTTCCTCCGGCACAACGGCCCCGCCCTGCAGGCGAGGACACGAATCGCCCTCGACGACGTCACGCTTCCCGGCGGGACCATCCCCAAAGGCACCCCGATCATCGGCGTGATCGCCGCCGCGAACCATGACCCGGAGGTGTTCACAGACCCGCAGACCCTTGACATCGGCCGCAGCCCCAACCCGCACCTGGGGTTCGGTGGCGGCATCCACATGTGCCTGGGTGCGCGTCTCTCGCGTCACGAGGGTGCCTATGTGATCAACACCCTGCTCGAACGGTTCCCAGAAATGAGACTGGCCGGTGAACCTGAGTGGTCGACGGGCGGCGGTGGCGGCGTACGGGCCATCGAGTCGGTACCGGTCAACGTGGCGGGGGTAGACGGTCGATGACACCCAGGGCCGCCACTGCGCAGACAACATCAGAATCCGCGCTCCCGTCAGTTTTCGCATCTCTCGCACAGGCACGGGTCATCGGGCTCGCGCACCAACTCGACGCCTCGATGCCGCAGATGTCGCACGCTGCATTCGAGTACGAGCTAACGGATCAGCATGGCACCCCGCCGACTCTTCCGGGGCAGAGGCTCGAGATCTCCGGGGCATCCGACCGCGTGTCACTCGGGCTGCACGCGGGCACGCACATTGACAGCCTTGCCCACGTTGCCTATCAGGGCCGGCTGTTCGACGGTACCGAGTTCGCCAGCCCCGGTGTGCAGAGCCGCACCACGGGCCTTCATCCACGTACAGGCACAGGATTGTTCCCGATCATCGCTCCCGCGATACTCCTCGACTTCACGGATTACCTGAAAGCGCCGGTCATTCCCGCTGACTACGCGATATCCGCAGACCGTCTCGTCGCCTGCGCAAACCACTGCGGCGTCACGATCAATGCAGGGGACGTGGTGCTCATCCGCACCGGATGGGACACCCTCTGGGCCGATCCGGAGCAGTACTTCTCGGGTGGCTCTCCCGGACTCACTCTCGACGCGGCCCGGCTCCTCGCCGAGTCCGGCATCCGTGCGACGGGATCGGATACCGCACCTTTCGAACTGGCGCCCGACGACGACCCGATGGCGGTCCATGTCGAACTCCTCGTCCGCGCACGCATCCCTATCCTGGAAAGCCTCGACCTGCGTGAGCTCTCCCGGAGCGGAGCCTATCGAATGGGTTTCATCGCCGTACCGCTTCCGATGCCTCATGCCACAGGATCGCCGGTCGACCCCCTTGCGCTCATCGATCATGGCTCAGCCGGAGACAGCCCCGCGCGAGGTTGACGTCCGCCGATCGCGGTCGGTGCGCTCCCGCTCAAACGAACTGCGCCTCGATACAAGGCAATCGCGTTGCGGAGCGAGACAGTAGAATCGCGGCAGATTCCGATGCTGCCGACAACCGTGATCATTCGATGGCGAAGGACAGAGAACAGTTGCAGACGTTGACGAATGTTGGCCAGGGTGGGAACCCGCAGAAGTCGGACAGTCGAGACTTCGTCCTTCGGGTGGATGGCCTCGGAATCACTTTCCCGTCCGATCAGGGAGAGAAGGAGGTCATCCACAACCTCTCCTTCACCGTGTCACGAAGCGAGTTCGTGTGCATCGTCGGCCCGTCGGGGACAGGGAAGACGACGCTGATCCGCTGCATTTCAGGTCTGATGAGGCCCACGGTGGGTTCGGTTCACCTGCACGACAAGCTGATCTCCGAGCCGCCCGAAAGCCTCGCGCTCGTCTCGCAGGACTACAGCCGTTCGCTCATGCCGTGGCTTCGGGTCGAGGACAACATCCTGCTTCCGCTCCGTGGCAAGCACATCGCAAAGAGCGAGATGCGGGAGCGCGCCGAGGTGGCGCTCGCCGCGGTCGGACTTTCTGCGGTGAGCAAGGCGTATCCCTGGCAGCTGTCGGGCGGCATGCAACAGCGTGTGTCGATCGCTCGGTCGCTCGCGTACCGCCCCGAGGTTCTGGTCATGGACGAGCCGTTCGCGTCCGTTGACGCCCAGACCCGGTCTGAGCTCGAGGACCTGGTGTTGAGCCTGCAGCGCACGACAGGGATCACCGTTGTTCTGGTAACCCACGATGTGGAGGAGTCGGTCTACCTCGCAGACCGGGTGATCGTTCTGGGAGGATCTCCCGCGCAGATTCAACGCGAGATCCCCATCGACCTCGGGCGCGACCGGGATCAGATCGAGACGAAGTCGCGACCGGAGTTCATTGCGCACCGGGTAGAGGTTCTCGAGAGCATCAGCGCTGCGCGCGGTGCTAGCAAGTGAGGGTGGTCACCAGTTGACAGCCGTCATGAAGCCGCCGCCGGTTGCAGGACGCGGTCGAAACACGACGACCTCGCGGAACGTTGCCAATTCCGGAGTCGCCGCTCGCCTGCGCAGCAACCCCTGGTTGCTTGCCGGAACTCGCCTTGCGGTCGTGCTGGTGCTGCTCGTTGCCTATCAAGTCTTCTCCGTCCTGAATCCGTCACGACAGGGGACCTTCCCGCCACTGCAGTCGTTGTGGGGCGGCATCGTCACTCTCGTGACGACCCCCACCTTCTGGACCGCGACGCTGTACACCCTCAGCAACGCGCTCATCGGCCTGGTCATCTCGCTGCTCCTGGGCGGTGCGCTCGGGCTGCTGCTCTCGATTCATCGCGCAGCCTACGGCTCGGCCCGGTTCATCGTCGACTTCATGCGGGCGATACCACCGCTGGGCCTCATCCCGCTCGGCTTGCTCATCTTGGGCCCGACAGTTGAGATGGAGATCACGCTCATCGTGATCGCGGTGCTCTGGCTCGTGCTCGTGCAGGTGTATTTCGGGGTAATGAACGTCGATCCGAAGCTGCTCGAGACCGCGCGATCTTTCCGGATACCCCCTTGGCGTCGGGTACTCTTCGTCACGATCCCGGCGATCAGCCCGTCGTTCGCGACGGCGGTTCGCCTGTCGGCGACACTATGCCTTCTCCTGGCGCTCGGCACTGAGCTGCTGGCCGGTAGTTCTGGACTGGGCTCGCTGATCGCCACCCTGCAGCGATCCAATCTGATGCCACAGGCCTATGCCGCCATCGGCGCCGCAGCTCTCCTCGGTGTGATCGTGAACGGCGTGCTTGTGATGGGGGAGCGGCGTCTCCTGGCGTGGCACTATCGCACGACCCGGAAGGCAACCGCATGACTGCGATGCGAAAAAAATGGATCCGTCATTGGGGCGGTGAGGTTCTCCTGGCGGTATGGCTACCCGTGGCGTTGCTCGTCGTCTGGTGGGTGGTCACCGACACGGGCGCCTCGGTGTTCTTCCCGTCGCTGCGGTCCATCCTCGGGCGCTTCGGCACTGTGTGGTTGGGTGAGGGGTTCACCGAGAACGTGCTTCCGAGCATGGCGAACCTTGCTGTCGGCGTGCTGTGTGCCATCGTTCTCGGCATCGTTCTCGGCATCGTTCTGGCGGTACTGCCCGCCGTCGAGCTCGTGATCGACCCGTTCCTGCAGTTCCTCCGCGCCGTTCCCGCCGTGGCCTTGATCCCCTTGATTCTCGTCATCGCGGGCACTGGTCCTTCCGGAAAGATCTGGTTGATCGCGTTCGGGTCGATCTGGCCGGTCCTCCTCAACACCATCGACGGTGTCAAGGCCGTCCATCCCGAAGTGCGCCAGGCAGCTCGATCGTTCCGTGTGACGCGCGGCAACGTGTTCTGGCGGGTGCTGGTGCCGGGTGCGTTCCCCCAGATCTCGATCGGCATCCGACTGAGCCTTTCGATCGCGCTCGTCGTCATGGTGGCGAGCGAACTATACGCGGCGAATCAGGGCATCGGCTACTACGTCCTGCTGGCCCAGCAGACCTTCCGCACGGCGGACATGTGGTCCGGCATCCTGCTCCTCGGCGTGATCGGATACCTCCTGACTGTGGGGTACAGCGCCATCGAGGCCAGGATCCTGCGTTGGCGCGAGACTCCCGCGGCGATGCGGCGCTGAAGAAGCCGCGACGGCATTGAGCAACCAAGGAGAGTGGCAATGGCACGAGTAGTAGTGGTTGGATGCGGCGCGATGGGCGGTGTCTATTCGTCCTTCCTCGCCCGCGGCGGACACGATGTGGTGGTGATCGAGCCATCGCCTGCAATCTTCGAAGCGGTCACGGAGAACGGGCTTACCGTGATCGAGCCGGATGGCGAGGAACGGCGCACGGCCATCGACATCAGGATCGACCCCGCCTCGGTGACCGAGCAGCCGGACTTTCTCCTCTTCTTCGTTAAGTCCGTCCACAATGCACAGGCGGCGAAGGACACTGCTCACCTCATCGGACCGTCCACGGTCGTTGCCACCGTGCAGAACGGGATGGGCCACGGTGAGGTGTTCAGCACGATCGTGCCGGCGGAGCGTCTCATCGTCGGGCTCACCTACCAGGGGGCGAACACGCTAGCCCCTGGCCGGATCGAGCATTACCGGCCAGGACACACCGACGTCGGCCCGTTCCTGCCCGGTGGTGATGTCTCCTGGGCAGAGTCCTTCGCCGCCCTCCTCAACGGCAGCGGACTCCAGGCTTCGGTCGTGCCGGAGGTCCGGACGGCGATCTGGGGCAAAGTGCTGATAAACAGCGCCTACAACCCGATTGCGGCCTTGACCGGGTTGTCGATGGCGCAGCTGCTCACCGGCACCCCGGCGGGCGATCTCGCGGTCGCGACGCTTCGCGAGAGCGCGGCTGTGGCATTGGCCGACGGAGCCTCGGTCGATGCCGAGCACACTCTCGTGACCGTGGCAGAGGACCAAGCCCGGATGGTTGCCGGCACGCTCCCCGCGGGGAGGCCGTCGATGCTCCTCGACGTCGAGAACAAGCGGCGCACGGAGATCGATTCGATCAACGGCGCCGTGATCGCGCGCGCCGAGGCGCTCGGCGTTCCGGCGCCGCTCAACGGCGCCCTGTTCGCCCTGGTCAAGGGGCTGGAAGAGAGCTGGGAGCAGTGAAACTGGTCAGTTTTGGCCCGAGGCATGCGGAGCAGCCGGGGATCCTCATCGACGATGAGACGGCGATCGTGCCGATAGTCCCGGTGCTGGCGCGCCTGGGACTCTCAGCAATCGACATGACGGCGGTGCTCGGACTGCTCGAGTACATCCGGCCACTGCTCGACAAAGCGGCTACCGCCCGCGACGACGTGGTGCCTGCCGCGTCGGTGCGCCTGGGTCCTCCGATTCCCAAGCCGACCAAGGCCATCGTCTGCGGCGTGAACTACCGCAGTCAGGTGGCAGACCTCGAGGCGACGGGAGGACACGCGCCGCGCAAACCCCCCGTCGTGCTCCGCCCGAACACGAGCATCTCAGGGCCTTTCGACCCGGTGGTGAGCTGGAACGGCATCGCAGAGATCGACTACGAGGGTGAGCTCGTCGTCGCGATCGGCAAAGCCGGCCGCAACATCCCGATCACCGACGCGCTCTCGCACGTCGCCGGCTACATGGTCGGTCAGGACCTCATCTCGCGGGTGATCATGCAGGGTGACGGCGATCTGAGTCCGCTCTACCTGCAGCCGACCCGCGCGAAAGGAGTCGACAGCTTCAGCCCGACCGGCCCGTGGCTGGTTACGGCGGATTCGGTGCCGGATCCGCGGAACCTCGAGATCAAGACCTGGGTAGACGAAGAATTGCGACAGCACGGGAATTCCGGCGAGATGATCACCGACGTTCCCAGCATGATCGCATGGCTCAGCACGACGATGACGCTCGAGGCCGGCGACATCATCTTCACCGGTACGCCTTCTGGCCAAGGCGGCTCGTTCAAGCCCCCGCGCGAGCTGATGCCAGGTCAGGTGCTCCGCACAGCGATCACGGGGCTGGGGGAGATGATCAACCCGATCATCGACGATCCGCGGTCATAACAAGCCGCAGCGAGTGCAGGAGGGGCGAGCCGATCGGCCCGCCCCTCCTGCACTCGCCTTTCAGAGTGCAGCGCGGACCTGTGCCGAATCGACGATCTGCTCGAAGCCGACCACCTTGCCGTCGGCAAGGCGCCAGATGTGCGCGACTCTGGCTTCGAAGGCGCGGCCCGAGGCGCGGTTGGTCCCACGGTAGGTGCCGATGCCGACCACGGTGCCGTCGCCACCGTCAACGAGCCGATCGATCGAGACGCCGAAGCCGTCCCAGTCCCGGCCGAGCTGAGCGAACACGTTCTCGCGGATCGCGTCGGGACCGACGTAGGTGCCGGCGTACGGGAAGCCGGCCGCTTCGGTCCACGCGACATCGTCGGCGAGCGGGGCAAGCATGCCCTCGATGTCGCCGCGGTCGGAGGCCGCGTAGTGGGCGGCGATGATCTCTGTGTCACTGCTCATGATTTCCTCTTCGGTCTGGGGTTCGGTCAGACGGGCTGGGCGTCCGGGTAGGAGACAGAGCCCAATGGGTAGATGTGTCCGCCGCCGCGGGAGTGTTCGGAGCGTCCATCCCCGGTCAGACCGAGGAAGATCCCGGTCGTCTGCAGCGCATAGCCGAGATCGTGCAGCCATACGCTCGCCACCGCGATCCGGAACTCGCGGAAGCAGAAGAGGTACAGCCCGTCATCGAACTTCCATACCGTGGACAGGTCCATGTCCCCGTGACCGCGCTGCACCCCCTCCAGGCACTGCCATGCGTAGCGCTGCGACGAGATGTAGACGTGCTCGTACAAGTGCTGTGGGCTGTACCGGTAGACGTTGCGCTTGCCGATGAGATCCCGGGACGGGCCAGGAGCCTCCGAGGTCGGGGTGCCCTGGTCGGTGACCGCCGCCCAGAACCGCTGACTCACCTGGGGCACACCCTCGACCGCCCTATCGGCGATGACCGAGTGGACGACCACCGCGCGGTGAGTCGTCGTCGAGAAGACCACGGTCACCGCCTCGCGTTCAACGCTCGTCAGAGGCAGATTGACGAAGTACACGTCGGGTCGGACGGCCACCGCATCGTACGGGTCGGTGGTTCCTGCGGCCACGGCCAACTCGCCGTCGGCCTCCCAGGTGACGGTCTCATCCCCGAAGGAGAGGACGATCGTCGAGCCGTCGTCCAGCGTGAGGGTGAGGGCGGTGCCGCCGAGCGGCGCGTTCGGCAACCGGTAGGTGTCGATCCCGGCCGCGAACTCGTCATACGTCCGCCATTCCTCGTCGGACTCTGTCAGTGCGGGTGCAGTCTGCTGGGACATCTGTCAACTACCTACTTTCTCCTTCGCCGGCCGCCAGCCGGGGTCGATGACCGCTTTCATCACATTCCCATCCCGTCCGGAGATCAGGTCGTACGCCTGGGCGACCTGATCGAGCGCGAAACGATGCGTGACGAGGTCCGCGAAAGGGAATTCTCCGCGTGCGAGCAGGGCGATCGACGGTTCGAAACCCCCGGCGGACAGGAACGACGGCAACAGATCGATCTCGCGGGTCAGCAGATCCTCGTCCGCGCGGAAGGCGACCGTGACATCCGCCCCGCAGGCGCCGGCCAGCACCACCCGACCGCCGCGCCGCACGAGGGCAACGGCCTGTTGTTGCGCGGCGGCCACGCCAGCGGTCTCGATGACGACGTCGGCGAGCAATCCGAGCTCGTCGACAACGGCGTCTCGAGCGTCCACCTCCCGCGAGTTGACGGTGACGTCGGCGCCGAACCGTTCTGCCAGCTCGAGGCGTGACGGACGTGTGCCGACCACGATGACCCGCCCCGCACCGGCGGATCGTGCTGCGGCAGCGGTGAGGAGCCCGACCGGCCCGGGACCGATGATCACCACGCTGTCGCCCGGGCGGATGCGGGCGCGTCCGACGGCTCGGAACGCCACGGCAAGGGGCTCCACGAGTGTGGCGGCGGTCCAGTCCAATTCCGTGGGGAGGCGGTGGACGATCGCCTCGGCGGGCACGAACAGATACTCGGAATAGCCGCCCCACAGTCCGGGCGCGACCGTGCGAGGGATGTTGACCCCGTACTGCCGGCCCCGCGTGAGGCCCGTTGCCATGTCGTCGAGCTCGCAGAGGTTGTACCGCCCCTCGCGGCATCGTGCGCAGGCGCGGCAGGGCAGCAGCATCTCCACCGCGACGCGGTCGCCTTCCGCGAGCCCGCGCCGACGTGCCGCCACCGGACCGATGGCCGCCACCTCGCCGACGAACTCGTGGCCGGGGACCAGCGGGAACGGGTCGCCGATATGGCCGGCGAGGAGATGCAGGTCGGTCGCACAGATCCCGACCAGTGCGATGCGCACCAAAACATCGTCGGGGCCGAGGACGGGAACCGCGTGCTCGGCCAAGACGATCTCACCCGCCGCCGAGAAGACGACCTGCCGACTCGATGACGGGATCCGCGAACCGGTCATAGCACCTCACCCCGTGAGCTTCACGCCTGCGCACCAGCACGCCGACTGCTTCCAGCATGCCGAATCGCCGCCGGGGATCAGCAGTGCCCGGCGAGTCCTTCACTGGGAGTCAATGGTCCTGCCCTGCACGACAACCCCCACACGTCGAGGCTAGGTGAGGTGGAGTTCGTTGAGGTGCTGCTGGCGGTACTCGCTCGGTGCGGCGCCGAATGCCGACTTGAACATCCGGCTGAAATGGGCTGCGTCGGTGAATCCCCAGCGACCAGCGATCACCGCGACCGGCCGCCGAGCGTACGCCGGGTCCATGAGATCGCGTCGGCAGTACTCGAGTCGTCGGGTGCGGATCCATGAGGATACGGTCTCACCTTGCGCGCTGAAGATGGCGTGCAGGTGCCGTGTCGAGATGAAGTGCGCTGCTGCTATCTGGGGTGGACTGAGATCCGGGGAGTGAAGGTTGTCCTCGATGTAGTTGAGCACGTTCTGCCGAAGCATTGTATGGGGGTCGGCGGCCAGATGCGTGACATCGAGTGTTTCCGAGAACATGGCCGCGATCAGATCGATCGCCGAGTGTGCCAGCTTGACCCCTGAGGCACCCTTGAGTGAGCTGATGTTTCCCGCCAGATGACCCAGGAAGGGGACGACCATGCTCCCGACTCCTTCGCGGCCCGACATGCGAACGGCCGTGAGCTGGGACAGGACATCGGCGGGCAGGCCCAGCAGCTGCTTCGGGAACATGACGACGAGGGTGCGGAATTCTTCGTCGAACGCCAACGTGTAGGGCCGGCTCGTGGAGTAGATGGCGAGGTCGCCGGGACGGAGCAACGTCTCCCGACCGTCCTGAGCCAGCATGCCATGGCCAGCGAGTTGGAGGTTCAACTTGAAGCAGCTGTTGTCGGATCGCGCAATCAGTTCCGGAGTGCGCTCGACGGAGTGCTGTGTGGCGCTGATCTCCGAGAAGTGAACGCTGTCAAGGTCGGCGGAACGGACTCTGGCCCTGAACTGATCTGCCCGATTGCTGATCAGACGCAACGGCACAAACTCCGCAGAGATCGCGGTTCTGAATGAGTTGAAGTCGGCCAGGATTTGAGTCGTCGCGCGGCCAGCGTTGCGCGGGCCGGATACGGACCAGTCGGACATCAGCAACCACCTCGTATGCTTCTCTGACCCTGGACATCTCTGTCTGGAGCAAGTCCCTCGACCATATATCATTCCAAGGAACAGCGGCCCTCACATACGGGCGATTGGCAGGTGGTTGCCTCGCGTGCTTGGCGAGCTTCGAGTGCCAATGACCCCGCGGCGGAGCCAAAGAGCCGTCCCCGAGGATGACGCTCTCCTGCTCAGACCTTGTCCTTGGCACCCGCCATCAAGCCAGGGCGCGAGACCGCTCGCCTCGCATTGCCCTTCTCGGGACGCCCTCACCCGCTGTGCTCAGCGGGTGTTCACCGCGATGATCTCCTGCTGGTACGGTGCGATGACCGACCCGGAGATGCGGCAGTCGAGGACTAGGAATCGGCGCTCGTGCACCGGTGTCACCGCCCAGGCGGAGAGCCGGTCGAGATCGTCGAGCTGGCGCACAACGACGCCCTCCGCACCGAGAGCGGCCCCGAGGGCGGCGAAGTCGGTTTCGGGGATGAGCATCGCGGCGCGATCGAGTCCCTTCGCCTCGCCGTACAGGGTGACCTCCGCCCCGTACGCCGCGTCGTTCCAGAAGACGGCGACACCGCGACCACCGGCGACACGAACGGCGGACTCCAGATCGGCAAGTGCCATCAGCCCTCCGCCATCGCCTGTTGTCAGCACAATGGTCGAGTCGGGTCGGGCACGTGCGGCGCCGGGCACGCTTCCGAGTCCGAGGCCGATCGACTGGAATGCTGTTCCGACCATGACCATCCGGTCGGGCGCGGCCACGCTCCAGTGTGTGTTGGCCCAGCCGATGAAGTGGCCGCCGTCGGAGACGACGACGCGGTCGGCGGGGAGCAGTTCTTCGAGCCTCACGGCTACGCTCCGCGGATCGAGTCGGCCGTCCAGGGCGACACCGTCGCCAGAGTGGCGGCGACGCGTGGATGTGAGGTCCGCCGAGTGGCGCCAGCTGTCCGTCGGCCCGCTCCGGCGGGCGAGTTCGTCGGCGATGGCGTCTGCGGCGAGCAGCGCGTCGGCGTGGATGAACTGGTTGACGCGACGATGCGTCGGGTGATCGGTGATGTCGATCTGGATCACTTGCGCGTCCGGGCCGAAGAGGTCGCCGAATCGCGTCGTGAACTGGTTGAGGGACGCACCGAACACGACGACAACGTCGGCGGAGCGTGCCAGGTGCATGGCCTCGTCCTGTCCGAAACCGCCCGCGACGCCGAGGTCGAATCGCGAATCCGGGAAGATGCCCCGACCGAGCGCGGTCGACGTGGTGAGCGCCCCCGCGAGCCCGGCCACCCGTCCGAGCGCTCGCCCGGCACCGGCGAGGTGTGCGCCGCGTCCCGCAAGCAGGAGGGGGCGGGTAGCCGCCGAAAGCGCCTCCGCGACGATAGCGACCGCATCTGGCCTCGGAGCCACGCGTGTGCCTTCTGACACTCTCGGGATCGTTCCGATCGCCCCCGCGTCGGCCTCTGCCAGGTCGTACGGGACGCCGAGGACGACGGGTCCGCGCGTTGAGAGCGCGAGATCGATCGCCTCGATCGTCGCCTCGACCACTCTTTCCCTTCCGATGGCGATCGTGGGTGCGCCGAGTACTGTGGCGAGCGCCGGTTGGTCGACATCCCAGTCGCGAAGTCCCGTCGTCGGTGCGTCGCCGGCCACGAGGAGCACGGGGACGCGCGCACGTGCGGACTCGACGATCGCGGTCGCCGTGTTCGTGAATCCTGCCCCGTAGGTCATGGTCGCGACCGCGAGTCTGCCGCTTGCCCGGTAGTACGCGTCCGCAGACACCACGGCGGCGGCCTCGTGGCGCACCGGCGTGAATTGCACCGAGGTCCGTGCGAGTGCGTCGAGCAGGTAGGCGTTGCCGTTGCCCATGACCCCGAAAGCATCGGTGACATGGGTGGCAAGGGCTGCGGCGATGTGCGCTGAGACGGATGGCATACGGGTCAACTGTGTGTCTCGGTGGTGTGCATCTGGGCCTCCTGGAATCGTGACGTCACCAAGGACAGAGGGTCAGGAACTACTTTCGACGTCTCTCGCCGGGACGTGTTGATTCCGTGTGCACAACGGGTTGATCACAGCGCAGGACGCAGGCCCGCGCGGAGCAGGGGGCGGCATGTGCCCGCCAACGCCAGCTACGAGACGGGGATGAGGGTGTACTTCGTGTCGAGGTACTCGTGGATGCCCTCGAAGGAGCCTTCGCGTCCGACGCCGGACTGTTTGACGCCGCCGAAAGGTGCGGCAGCATTGGAGACGAGGCCGGTGTTCAGGCCCATCATGCCGGTGTCGAGGCGGTCGATCATGCGGTGGCCGCGTGCGAGGTCCTCGGTGAAGATGTACGAGACGAGTCCGTATTCGGTGCCGTTGGCGAGCGCGACGGCCTCGTCCTCTGTGGCGAATTTCGTGATCGCGAGCACCGGGCCGAAGATCTCTTCACGCAGCAGCCGGGCGTCCGGGGTGACCTCGGTCAGCAGGGTCGGAGCGTAGAAGGATCCGATGCCGTCGATCGGGGCGCCGCCCGCGAGCACTTTCGCGCCTTTGCCGATGGCGTCCTGCACGAGAGCATCGGTCGCATGCACCTGGTCGTCGTCGACGAGCGGTCCGATCGTGACGGCGTCTTCCGTGCCGCGGCCGACCTTCAGGGCGGCGACCTTCTTGTTGACGCGGGCCGCGAACTCGTCGGCGACGGACTCGTGAACGATGAAGCGGTTCGCCGCGGTGCACGCCTGACCGATGTTGCGGAACTTCGCGAGCATCGCGCCTTCAACCGCCTTGTCGAGGTCGGCATCGGCGAAGACGACGAAGGGGGCGTTCCCGCCGAGCTCCATCGAAACGCGCAGCACGCCCTTCGCCGCCTGCTCCATGAGTCGGACACCTACCTCGGTCGATCCGGTGAAGGAGAGCTTCCGCAGCCGCGGGTCCGCGATGATCGGTGCGGACAGCTTCGAAGCGGAGGATGAGGTGACGACGTTCACGACGCCGGCCGGGACGCCGACCTCTTCCAGCAGCGCCGCGAAGGCGAGAGTGGTCAGCGGGGTGAGCGTTGCAGGCTTGATCACCGAGGTGCAGCCGGCGGCGATCGCCGGTGCGATCTTGCGCGTCGCCATCGCGAGCGGGAAGTTCCATGGGGTGATCAGGAACGTCGGACCGACCGGACGCTGGGACACGACGATCCGGCCGGTACCCTCCGGGTTCAGGCCGTAGCGGCCGTGAACGCGGACCGCCTCCTCGCTGAACCAGCGCAGGAACTCAGCACCGTAGGTCACCTCGCCGCGTGCCTCTGCGAGCGGCTTGCCCATTTCAAGCGTCATCAGCAGCGCGAACTCCTCGCGGCGCGCAATAAGAAGGTCGAAGGCGCGGCGCAGCAGCTCGCCGCGCGTCCTCGGCGCGGTCGCGGCCCAGGACTCCTGCGCTGCCACCGCGGCATCGAGCGCACGAAGCCCGTCTGCGGGCGAGGCATCCGCGATCTCCTTGATCACCGCACCGGTCGCCGGATCGTGGACCTTGATCGTCGCACCGGTGCCACCATCGACCCACTCGCCCCCGATCAAGAGCTTGGCCGGCACCTTCGCGAGGAGGTCTGATTCGGTGGTTGACGACATGGAGGTGCTCCCTAAAGTTTGTGGATCGTCGGCCGATGCGCCATGGACGCGACCGAGATCGCCCGGTGGCCTGGATTACGGGTGGCGGCTACGCCGTGCTATCCGGCCGTTGACACCAGTGGTGCGGCCAGAGCGTGCGCGAAAAACGAGGCAAGCTCCTCGGTGGCCGTGAGCGGCAGAACCGCCGCAACATACTGGTCCGGGCGGACGACGACGATCACCCCGTCACGGCTGACGCCGCGTTCGGCGAAGATGTCAGTGGTCTGCTTGTCGGCGGTGCCGGTCGTGAAGATCTTGTTGATGTCGGCGAGACCAAAAGGGAACTTCCGAGGTATGAACGCCTCCGGCACGTCCGCAGTCTCGACCTGCGTATAGTCCTGCTGATAGACGACCTTGACGTCGAAGACGCTGTCGCCGTCCGTGTCCGGCGGTGTGTATCTGACGAGCGGCGACTCCGGGTCGTTGCCGAGCCATTCGCCGAGGACGCGAAGCTTCGAGTCAGGGTCGGATGGCGCAGCGGCGTCCGCGAAGGCGTAGATGCGCCAGCGGCCGTCGGCCTCGTGGAGGTGACCGAGGTGCACGACGTTCGAATCGGAGCGGCGCACCACCTTCGCCGACTTGAAGCGCTTGCCGACGGGAAAGCCGGTCGCGAGGGCCTGGTGGGCGGTATTCGCGACGATCATCGACTCGGGGTACTCGGTCTTGAACCCGTTGGAGAACTCATAGCTCGCGACGTAGTAGCGCTCCAGCTGCGCCGGGTCGTCCATCTCGTCGGCGGGGGTCGCCATGAGGGTCGACCATTCCTTGTCAAAGTCGATGAGATTCTTCGCGATGACCTGACGCTCGGCCGAGTAGGTGGCCAGGAGCGACTCGGGTGCCCGTCCCTGGAGGACTGCGGCGAGCTTCCAACCGAGGTTGAACGCATCCTGCATCGACACGTTCATGCCCTGCCCGGCCTTCGCGGAGTGCGTGTGGCAGGCGTCGCCCATGATGAACACGTGCGGCGGGAGCTGTCCGGCCAGGTAGGCCGGCACGTCATCAAAGCCGTCGGTGAGGCGGTGGGCGACCTCGTAGACCGAGTGCCATGCGACCGACTTCACGTCGATCGAGTAGGGGAAGAGGATTGTGTTCGCACGACGGACGATCTCCTCGACCGAGGTCTTGCGGATCTCGCCCCGGTCTTCCTCGTCGATCTCGCCGAGATCGACGTAGGCGCGGAACAGGTAGCCGCCCTCCCGCGGGATGAGCAGGATGTTTCCGCCGTCGTGGGACTGGATCGCGCTCTTGATGTGGATGTCTGGGAAGTCGCTGGTCGCGAGCGCGTCCAAGACCCCCCACGCGTGCATGGCGGCATCGCCGTGGAGCCGGTGGCCGATCGCGGCTCGGACTTGGCTTCGCGCGCCGTCGGCGCCTGCGACGTACTTCGCCTTGACGGTGAAGTCCTGACCCTCGCGCGAACCAGCGGTGTGGCGGAGCCGCACGGTGACAGGATGCTCGCCGACCTCCGCGATGGTGAGCCCGACGAACTCCACTCCGTAGTCGGGGATGATGCGACCGGGTGCGTTGTACGCGGCTTCGGCGAAGTAGTCGAGCACCCGCGCCTGGTTGACGATGAGGTGGGGGAACTCACTGAGCCCTGTCGGATCGTCGGGGGTACGTGAGGTGCGAACGATGTGCGTCGGATTCTGCGGGTCTGGTTTCCAGAAGCAGGTCTCGGTGATCTGGTAGGCCTCGGCGGTAATCTGCTCGGCGAAGCCGAACGCCTGGAAGGTCTCGACGCTGCGCGCCTGGATACCGTCGGCCTGACCGATTTCAAGCCGGCCCGCGCGACGCTCGACGATGCGGACGTTGAGGTCCGGGAAACGAGAAAGCTGTGCGGCCAGGAGCATCCCCGCCGGGCCGCTGCCGACGATGAGCACATCGACCTCGGAGGGGATCTCGGTCGGTCGGTCGATGCCGTAGCCCTCGGCAGGGCGGATACGTGGGTCTGTGGACTCGTAGCCGCGGTAGTGGAACTGCACCGGGGGTCTCCTCAAGAGATCGTCGTTGATTCGCGATACCAAAATGTCCTATAATCGAACGCAAAGTTCTATAAATGGGATTGTACTCCGGAAGGGTCGACGATGACAACCACGGTCGCCGCGGCTGAGGCGCGGAAGGACGACGCGGGTTCGCAGACGCTGTCGCGCGGGATCCGCATCCTTGAGTTCCTCGCAGACCACGGTCAGGCGACGACGATTCCAGAGATCGTCGCGGGCGTCGGACTTCATCGCTCGATCGTCTATCGCCTGCTGCGGACCCTCGAGCAGCACCGCCTCATCGGCAGAGACGACCGCGGCCTTGTCAGCCTCGGCCCCCGTCTGGCGGCACTGGCCGCCGGTGTCGAGCGGGACCTCCAGGTATCTGCGGCGCCAGCGCTGCGCGCGGCTGCGGAAGACCTCGGGGTCACTTGCTTTCTCGTGTCGCTCGATCACGCCGAGGTGATCACCCTCTTGAGCATCGAGCCTCAGCGCTCCCTCGTCACCGTGGCGCAACGTCCGGGAACCACGCATCCGCTGGGCATCGGCGCACCAGGAAAGGCCATAGCCTCCCTTGTGCCTCGGGATGCGTGGCCGGCCCAACTGACCGAGGAACAGCTCTCCGCCATCGACGCCGTGCCTGTCAACGGCTTCGCCTGGAGCCATGACGAGGTGATCCCGGGATTGCAGTCGGTCGCCGTGCCGCTGGATCTCTCTGGCTATGTCCCACTCGCCATCGGAGTGGTCTACATCGCAACTGGTCATCCGCATGCGGATGTCGCCGAGCGGCTGAACGCAGCGGGTACGCAGATCAGGGCGGCTCTCGACGCCTGAGCACGAGATCCTGCGCCGCAGTCGCGAAGCGCCCAGGACTCTACGCATCCGGAAGGTTTCGAGTCCTGTTCCACACTGGACCGGTTTTGCGCAGGCGATGATGGTCGGATGGAATCCCAGCGTCCGCGGATCGACTCGCGCGCATTCACGAAGGCAGCGAACGACTACCTGGCGGTGACCTCTCCGGATCATGATCAGACGTCGCTCCAGATCGGGCTCGTCCTGGTGCGCGCGGCGAACCAGTTCGTGCAGGAATCCGAGCAACGGGCGCAGCGGCCGTTCGGCCTGCGTTGGAGCGGACTCTCCGCAACGTTCGCGCTGGCACTGTTTCATGCGGTCGAGGCGAGCACCCTCGCGCGACTGACCGGGATTACGCGACAGGCGATGTCGCAGGTCACGCGAACGCTCGAACGTGATGGGCTGGTGCGCAGGACGGCGGGCGGGGATCGTCGCAGCCATCCACTCGAACTCACCGCGACGGGCTGGCAAGCTGTCGCCGGGGCGCTGGAAAGGCAGGGGGAGATCTCCGACGAGTGGTTCGCGAGCCTCGATGACGAGGAGCGGTCCACGCTTTACCGTCTGCTAGAGAAGGTGATCGAGGGTGGTGCTCGCCGCGCCCCGAGGTGAGCTCAGATGAAGGCCGCTATTCCCGTGATGTCGCGCCCGACGATGAGCGTGTTTATCTCACGCGTCCCTTCGTAGGTATGCACCGCCTCGGTGTCGGCGAAGAATCGGGCGACGTCGTAGTGCAGGTCGATGCCGTTGCCGCCGACCAACTCACGACACCAGGCGACCGTCTCGCGGGCACGCGACGTGGTGAAGGCCTTCGCCAATGCGGCCATCTCGTCGATGCGTTCGCCGCGGTCGGTCATGTCGGCGAGCTGCTTCATCATCGTCAGTGTCGCCGTGATGTTAGAAAGTGACTTGACGAGGAGATCCTGCACGAGCTGATACGACGCGATTGGCCGGCCGAATTGCACGCGCGCCTGCGTATAGGCGAGCGCCGCCTCGTACGCTCCGATCTGCATGCCCGCGGCGATCCACCCGTTCTCGGTGCGCGTGTGGCGCAGCACACGCGAGGTGTCCTTGAAGGAGCTCGCCCGCTGCAGACGCTGCGACTCCGGCAGGCGGACATTGCGCAGGGTGAGATTCGCGTTCTGCACGATGCGCAGGCTCAGCTTGTTGGTGATTTTCGTTGCGCTGAACCCGGTCGAGTCAGTGGGGACGACGAACCCCTTGACCTGGTCGTCGGCAACGTCCTTCGCCCAGAAGACGCAGATGTCCGCCCATGTGCCGTTCCCGATCCAGCGCTTTTCGCCATTGAGGGTCCACGTGTCCCCGACCCGTTCCGCGGTCGCGGTGATCCCGCGTGCCGCGTCGGAGCCGCTGAGGGGCTCCGTGAGACCGAAGCAACCGATGATCTCCCCCTGGGCCATGCGGGGCAGGTAATTGGCGATCTGCTCGTCGGAGCCACAGTGGTAGATCGACCCCATGGACAGGCCCGTCTGCACGCCGGCGAACGTCGCGAGAGACCCGTCTATACGGGCCAACTCGAGCATGGCCCAGCCTCGGTAGAGCGCCGAGTTCTCGAATCGCCTGACTTCCGGGAACATGGGACCGAACACGCCCAGCTCGGCCAGCGGCTTCACGATACCGAAGGGGAACTCCTCGCGAGCCCAGTGGTCGTTCACGATGGGCCTCACGTCGCGCTCGAGATACGCGCGCAGGGCTGCGAGTGCTTCGCGCTCACGCGACGAGAGCCCGAGTGCGACCTTGAAGTAGTCGGCGGGCAGGTCGAACGTCGTCATAGCCGTGCCCGTCCTCAGCAGACCCGCTCGAGGACGACTGCCATTCCCTGACCCCCGCCGACGCAGAGGGTCGCGAGCCCGTACTGGCCGTCTTTTACTGCGAGTCCGTGCGTGGTCGGATCCGGCTT
>Ga0180219_1000112_pt1 | contig 96315 bp, 90 predicted proteins | sample eDN3rd30CBELigMG_FD_151338 | JGI IMG/M metagenome (GOLD analysis project Ga0180219, IMG submission 151338) | Enriched Miracle-Growth compost microbial communities from Emeryville, California, USA - eDNA 3rd pass 30_C BE-Lig MG (version 2)... ...
CTCGATCAGCCTGACGATGTGGGAGGAAGGCGGCAGCTACGGCGCCGTCTGCGCGCTCGGCATCATCCAGATCCTGCCGCTGATCCTGATCGTCGCCGTGCTGCGGCGGCTGGAGCGGCGCATATCGAATGTGGGATAAACTGCCAACAGGAGAACAGTATGAGAATTTGCCGTTTCGATGAAGACAGGCTGGGTGGGGTCATCGGCGAGAACGTTCACGACGTCACCGCCGCGCAGGATGAAATCCGCAAGCACGCCCGCTACGACATGATGGGCGATGCGGTGATCGCCGCCCTGCCGGAGTGGCGCGGGCGCATCGAAGATATGGCCAGGAAGGCACCCGGCAAGCCGATCTCGCAGGTGAAGCTGCTGCCGCCGGTGGCGCGCTTCTCCAAGGTGATGGCGGCACCGACGAACTATCACGATCACATCGCCGAAATGGCGGCCCGCCAGGGCACGCCGGCCGATGCCCATCGCGGCATTCAGGCTGCCGGCATCTTCCTCAAGGCAAATTCCTCCGTTATCGGCATGTCCGAAACGATCCCGCTGCGCTTTCCCGACCGGCTCAACGAGCACGAACTCGAAATCGTGATGATCATCGGCAAGAAGGGCACCGATATCACCATGGACAAGGCGCTCGACCATGTGGCCGGCTATTGCATGGGTCTCGACATGACGGTGCGCGGCAAGGAAGACAGAAGCTTCCGCAAGTCGATCGACGGCTATTCGCCGATCGGCCCGTGGATGGTGACGGCGGACGAGATTCCAGATCCCGACGATCTCGACATCGAGCTCACCGTCAACGGCGTGACGAAGCAGAAGTCGAACACGAAATATCTCATCTACAATTGCCGCAAGCTGATCGAGTTCGCGTCCTCGCACTATACGCTGTATCCGGGCGACCTGTTCTTCACCGGCACGCCGGCCGGCGTGTCCCCGGTCAAGCCGGGCGACTGGGTGACGGCCGGCTCGCCGAAGATCGGCGAGCTGAAGATCCAGGCGACCGCACACAAGTAACCGCAGGGTTGTCATTCCCGACGCGCCGCAGGCCCGAGCGGGAATGACACACTGAAGCCGAAACGAAATAGGGAGAGACGCATGATCCAGGTGAGGCGCATCGGCCACGCGACGCTCGAGACCGCCGATCTCGAGCGCATGGTGGACTATTACAGCGGCGTGATCGGCCTGGCGCTCACCGAGCGCAGCAAGGATCGCGCGATTTTCGCCAGCCGGCAGGGACAGGAAGCCATCGTCATCGAAAAAGGCGAGACCGGGCATCTGTCACGACTTGCCTTCCAGGTGGCGCCCGGCAGCGACCTTGGCGAGCTTGCGGCCAATCTGGCGCAGCATGGCGTGAAGGCCGAGAAGCGCAGCGGCATCACGCCCGGCGTCAAGGACGCGATCGTCTTCAAGGATCCGAAGGGAACGCTCATTGAGGTCTATGCCGAATATGAGTTCCAGCCCGACGACGGCAAGGAATGCGGCATCTCGCCATTGAAGCTCGGGCATGTGGCCTATCGCTGCCTCGACGTGAAGCCGGTCGTGCAATTCTATTGCGAGGTGCTGGGCTTTCGCGTGTCCGACTGGCGCGGCGATTTCTTCGCGTTCCTGCGCTGCGGGCCTGACCATCATTCGATCAATCTCGTCAACGATCCCAAGCCGCAATTGCATCACATCGCCTTCGAGGTGAAGGACTGGCCTGAAATTCACCGGGCCGCCGAATATCTCGCCAAGAGGGACATCCGCCTGGTGTGGGGTCCGGGGCGGCATATCCTTGGGCATAATATCGCGATCTATCATCGCAACTCCGACGAGGTGCGCGTCGAATTCTTCACCGAGATGGACCAGATGAAGGATGAGGCGCTCGGCTATTTCGATCCGCGCCCGTGGCATCAGGACCGGCCGCAAAGGCCGAAGGCCTGGGGACCGGAGACACTGCGCAACTACTGGGGCTTCGGCTCGGACCGCAATTATCCCGGCTATCCGTAATGCGCTGAGGACAGAAAAAATAACAACCCGTCGAGAGAGACGTTCAATGCTCAGGAATATGCCGGTCGTCGCCATCGAGGAACATTACTGGGACAAGGAACTGGCCGATCTTTTTGCTGCCGGCGAAGCGCCACGCCGGCCGGACCAGTTGCAGCGTCTCTATGACTTCGACGAGTTGCGCATCGGCGAAATGGATGCGGCCGGTGTCGACATCCAGGTCATTTCCCATGGCGCGCCGTCGACGCAACGGCTCAAGGGACAGACCGCCGTCGACATCGCCATGCGGGTCAACGACAGGCTCGCGGCGAACGTGGCGCGCCATCCCACCCGCTATGCCGGCTTCGCGGCGCTGCCGACCGATGTGCCGGAGGCCGCCGCGCGCGAACTCGAACGCTGCGTCAAGCAGTTGGGTTTCAAAGGCGCGATGACGCACGGCCTCAGCAACGGCGAGTTTATCGACATGCCGCGCTTCCGTCCGATCTTCCAGGTCGCCGATGCGCTCGACGTGCCGATCTATCTCCACCCCGCCAATCCGAATCCGATCGTCGCGGATGCTTATTACAACGACTACGCCAAGACCTATCCGATGGTGATCCGTCCCGCCTGGGGCTTCACAGTGGAGACGGCGACGCAAGCGATCAGGCTCGTGCTTTCGGGCGTCTTCAAGGAGTGCAGGAACCTGCAGATCGTCCTTGGCCATTTCGGCGAGACACTGCCGTTCCTGCTGTGGCGCATCAACCAGGCCTTGTCGCGTCCAGGCCAGGAGGAGATGCGGTTCCGCGACATTTTCTGCAATCATTTTCACGTGACGACGAGCGGCCATTTCTCGACGCCGGCGCTGCTCTGCACCATGCTGGAAATGGGTATCGACCGCATCATGTTTTCGGTAGACTGGCCATTCGTCGTCCATGACGGCGCCATGGACTGGGTCAAGTCGCTGCAGATGAACGACAACGACATGGCCAAATTCCTTGGCGGCAATGCCAAGCGACTGCTGAAGCTCTGAACGACCAAGAATCTGAACGATTAATAAAACGACGAAGAACAAGAGATCACACGATCTCATCCAGGGAGAAACAAAGATGCCGATCCAACGTCGATCGCTAGCGCTCGCGCTTACCGTTCTGTCCGTGTCCTGCGCCTCGGCGCGGGCTGACGCCGTCTCCGATTTCTATCACGGCAAACAGGTCAGCATGATCATCGGCACATCGGCCGGCAACGATTACGACTTTCGTGGCCGGCTGCTGGCGCGGCACATGGGCCGGCATATTCCCGGCCAGCCCACCATCGTCGTGCGCAACATGCCCGGCGGCGGCGGCATCGTCGCGGCGAACTGGATGACGGGCCTCGCGCCGCGCGACGGCACCACGCTGCACATGATCATGTCGAACATGATGGCGGCCCAGGCGATGGGCACGGGCGGCGTCGAGTTCGACACGCGCAAGTTCATCTGGATCGGCAACACCACCGAGTCACCCAACGTCACCAATTCCTGGTACACCTCGGGCGTCCGCACCATCGACGATGCCCGCAAGCAGGAGCTCATTCTCGGCGCGCCGATGGGAACTTCAGGCGTCGTCTACGCGACCCTGATGAACACGCTCGCCGGCACGAAATTCAAGATCGTCACCGGCTATCCCGGCGGCAACGAGGTCAACCTGGCGATGGAGCGCGGCGAGGTCCAGGGACGCGGCTCCAATTCCTGGGCGTCGTGGAAATCGACCAAGCCGGAATGGCTGAAGGACGGCAAAGTCATTCCCCTCGTCCAGATCGCGCTGAAGCGCCATCCGGACATGCCGAATGTGCCGCTGCTGCTCGAACTCGCCAAGAACGACGAGGACCGGGCGGTGCTCACCTTCCTGTCGGCGGATACCGCCCTGTCGCGCTCGACGATCACAACGGCGGGCGTGCCGCCGGAGCGGGTCGAGGCGCTGCGGCGCGCCTTCGACGCAACGATGAAGGACCCTGCCCTTCTGGCAGAAGCCGACAAAGCCAAGATGGATATCAGCCCGTCGACCGGCGAAGAGGCGCAGAAGATCGCCGATTCCATCGCCAACGCTCCGCCCAAGGTTGTGGCGCGGGCGAAGGAGATTCTGGGCGATCTGGTGAGGTAATGCTGCGCCAGACCATGGGTGACCGAATCACGCGATTCGTGCCATAAGCCCCCCATGGCTTCGCGCTTCCCGAACTACGATCCTGGCTTTGGCGTCTACGTCCATTGGCCCTTCTGCCTGTCGAAATGCCCGTATTGCGACTTCAACAGTCACGTGCGGGCGCAGCCCATTGATGAGGCGCGCTATGTGGCGGCGTTCCGGACGGAGCTGGCGCATCGCGCCGCCCTGGCGCCGGGACGCACGGTCAATTCGGTGTTTTTTGGCGGCGGCACGCCGTCGCTGATGAAGCCGGAGACGGTCGGCGCCATTCTGGAGGCCATCGGCAAGCACTGGCAGGTCGCGCCCGACGCCGAGATCACGCTCGAAGCCAATCCCACCTCGGTCGAGGCGCAGCGTTTCAAGGGCTACAAGGCCGCCGGCGTCAACCGCGTCTCGCTTGGCGTGCAGGCGATGAACGATCCCGATCTCAAGGCCCTGGGCCGGTTGCACACGGCCGCCGAAGCGATGACGGCCGTGGGCGTCGCCTCGGCGATTTTCGACCGTTTCTCGTTCGATCTCATCTATGCCCGGCCCGGCCAGACGCCCGACGCCTGGCGCAGCGAGCTCAGCGAGGCGGTGAAGCGCGCCGGCGGGCATATGTCGCTCTACCAGCTCACCATCGAGCCGGACACGATGTTCGAACGGCTGGCCGCGGCCGGCCGCTTGAAGACGCCGGACGAGGAGACCTCGCGCGCGCTGTGGGACATCACCCAGGAGGTGATGGGCGCGGCCTCCATGCCGGCCTATGAGATTTCCAACCACGCACGGCGCGGCGAAGAAAGCCGGCACAATCTGATCTACTGGCGCTACGGCGAATATGCCGGCGTCGGGCCCGGCGCCCATGGCCGGCTGGTGACGCCGCGTGGCCGCCTCGCCCAGTCGACCGAGAAACATCCGGAAATGTGGCTCACCGTCGTCGAGAGCGACGGCAACGGCCTCGTCGCCGATGAAGTACTGACCCAGGAAGAACAGGCAGACGAAATGCTGCTGATGGGCCTGCGCCTCACGGAAGGCATCGAGGCGCTGCGCTTTGAGGCCATCCGCGGCCAGAAGCTCGACGAAGAGCGCATTGCAAGCCTGATCCAGGACGGCATGATCGAGGTGACGGATGACGGCCGCATCCGCGTCACCACATCGGGTTTTCCAGTGCTCGACGCGGTGGTTGCGGATCTCGCGGCTTAGAGCATTTTCGAGCGAAGTGGCTGCCGGTTCGCGTGAAGAAAATGCGTCAAAACAAAAACCTAGAGCTCGGTTCTGATTCCATCAGAACCGAAAAAGCTCTAGGACGCCTCTGTCAGCCCCGGCGTCCGCGACTATCCTGAAACGGCGGCAAGTCTTCGGATCCAGGCCAGATGCCGCCGTCCGAGGGCTTTTCTATCTCGGACCTGGGAGCATTCCCGGCGGCCTTCTGGCCGTTCGGCATGCCCAACAGCAGTGAGCCCAGGGTCGCAGCCTCTGCCTCGTCCAGGCTCACTTCCACCTTCCGCTTGTCATCGTCAATCAACGTCATGATGACCTGTGCACCGACCCGACGCACCGTTATTTCAGGCATTCAATTCACCCCTCTGCCGAGGACGCTCTGCACGCTCACGTGCCGGGCGTGGTGGTGAACTTCTGTTCCGCCGGGCTGACGACAGTGGTTGTGCCGTTGCGTATCTGGAGAACCGACAGGCCGCGTTCATTCTGGCCATCGGTGCGGAAGCGGAACAGGCCGTCGGCGCCTTTGAAGCCGTCGGCATTGGTGAGCGTCGCCTCGCTGAAGCCGCCGGCGCCCTGGCGTTGCGCCAGCGCTGCGAGCAACGACACCGCGTCATAGGACAGCGTGGCGATGCGGACCGGATCGGAATTGAACTTGGCGCGGTATTTCTGGGCAAAATTCGAGAAGCCAGCATTGTCGGGTGCGGCGAAATAGGCGCCCTGCAAAGCGGCAACGCGCATGGCACGCGAATCGTTCCAGACTCCCGTGCCCAGAAGCTGGATGCGCTTCACGTCGAGACCGGCGCCGGTGATGGCGCTGCCGACAGCGGCCATCTGATCGGCCTGTTCGGGAACGAACAGGGCATCGATGCCGTCCCCAACGGCGGCGATCTTCTGCGCCGCGGCAGCGGCGCCGCCCGGACGATAGCGTTCGATCGCCTGCACGCGAACGCCGCGCGCCGCCGCGACCGTCTGGAACTGCGCCAGTGCGATATTGCCGTATTCGTTTTCAGGCACCAGAGCGGCGAAGCTCTTCCTACCGCGCGACACCGCATAATCGACCACGCGGCTGACCTGGGTCTCGACCAGAAAGGACAGCGCATAGACGCCGCGCGCGACAGCGCTGGTGTCCGTCGAGAAGGCGATCACCGGCTTGTTGGCGGCACGCGCCACGCGGCCCACCTCACGCATGCTGGGAGCATACAACGGCCCGATGATGGCCTGCGCCCCTTCGTCCAGCGCGGCCTGAGCGGCGACACGCGCGCCCTCCGGCGTCGACTGATCGTCCTTGACCAGAAGCGTAATGGCATTGGAGCCGGATTCAGACATCGCCAGCTCGGCGGCGTTGCGGAGCGATTCGCCGACGCCGCTGGGACCGGAGGCCTGGGTGAGCGGCAGGATCAAAGCGACGCGAATCGGACCCGACCCGATCGTCGCGCCTGGGGCGGCGGCCGCGGCGTTTTGGTTCGGCGCCGGCCTTGCCGCCTGGTTATCGCCTGAAAACGGCCCGCCAATCCCTGTTGAGCCGCACCCCGCCAATGTCAGCAGACTTGCCAGCGCGAACCCTGCGCGTGCGCCGGAGGTCAGAACCGAAAAGCCCTTCCGGGCATCCGGACGCGCATCCGCAAAAGCCTTCATTTCAATTGTATCCCGCCACTGAAGCGCCTCACCCGGAAGCCGCGATTTGATTAGACCTACGCCGATTTAAGAGCGGCGGACAGAACGCCCCGCCTTTTAGGGAGAAAATCTCGCTGAAAATGTTGCCTTGGAAAGGTTAATCACAGTTTTCATTCGACGCGAAGCCCAGGCTTGGCCGGTGAGGGATGTTCCATGCGTAAGTTCGTTAAAAAGGATATTTGTACTATTTACAGAACATCGGCGTCGGAATAGTTTGCGTTTTCCAAAATCACCGGCCAGAACGACACGTGTAATGGAGCCTCGAGCCATGACTTCGCATTCGCGGACCACGCCGGCGAACAGGCCCGCACCGACGCCGGACCCCAAGCCCGTCGCAAGCTACACCGCATTCGGCCTGCAGGCGGAGGCCGAAACGATCTCGCCCGGGCTGCATGTGGTCGCAACGCCGATCGGCAATCTTGGCGATATTTCCTTTCGCGCCCTGTCGACCCTGGCTGCAGCCGACGCGATCATCGCCGAGGACACGCGGGTGACGCGCAAACTGCTGGCCCATTACGGCATCGCCACACCGATGATCGCCTATCACGAGCACAATGCAGCGGTGATGCGCCCGCATCTGGTGGCGCGGCTGGAAGCCGGTGCGGCGTTGGCGCTGGTGTCCGACGCGGGTACGCCGCTGGTCTCCGATCCGGGGTTCAAGCTGGTGGCCGACGCGGTGGCACGCAATATCCCGGTGACCTCCGTGCCCGGCGCCTCCGCTGTGCTTGCGGCACTGGTCGTGGCCGGGCTGCCGACGGATCGGTTTTTCTTTGAGGGTTTCCTGCCGCACAAAAGTGCGGCCCGCCGCACGCGCATTGCCGAACTGGCGCAGGTGCCGGGCACGCTGGTGTTTTTCGACTCGCCGCGCCGTGTCGCCGAAACCCTCGCCGATCTGCACGCGGTGCTGGGCGAACGGGACGCCGCACTGGCGCGCGAACTGACCAAGCACTACGAGACAGTGCGCCGTGGCACGCTCGGCTCGCTTGCCGCCGAACTCGCCGCCGAGGAGCCGCCGAAGGGCGAGATCGTGCTGCTGGTGGCGCCGCCCGGCGAAGAGGCGGCGGGGGCGGCCGATGTCGATGCCCAGCTTGAGATCGCCCTGCGCAAGCATTCGGTGAAGGACGCAGCCGCGCTGGTGGCGGCGGAAACCGGCCAGCCGCGCCGCAAGGTCTATGCCCGCGCCATCGAACTCGGCGCAACGCAAGCGCGCGACGAGCCGTGAGCAACGGCTCCGACAGCAATAACTTGCGTCGCGACAAGCGGCTGCGCGCTAATGCTTTCGGTCTGCGGGCGGAGACGCTCGCCACCTACTATCTGCGCTGCAAGGGCTGGCGCATTCTGGCGACGCGATACAAGGTTCCCGGCGGCGAGATCGACATCATCGCAAGACGCGGATCGCTCGTCATCTTCGTCGAGGTGAAGGCGCGGCCGACCCTGGCGTTGGCCGGCGAAAGCATCACCATGCAGAAGCACCGCCGCATTTCCCACGCCGTGCGGCTGTGGCTGTCGCGCAATCCCTGGGCGATGGAGCGAACCTTGCGCGGCGACGCGATCTTCTTCGCGCCGCGCACATGGCCAAGCCACGTCCCGGACGCGTTCCCGCTGGCGGTGTGAAAGCGGTTGTTTCAATCGCGGCGCGTTCCGGCTTAAGATCGGTCAACGACACGTATCGCGAGGGTGGGAACGGCTTATGAAAAATATCGTGACGATTGGCATCCTGGCGAAAGGCATCGCTTTCGCCGCCATGCTGGCTGCCGCAAGCGCATCGGCGCAGACGACGACCTCAAGCGAGGACTGGAACAAGATCGTCGCTGCGGGAAAAGCCGAAGGCAAAGTCGTCTATTACACAGCGCATGTGGGCAACCCGCTGCAGAAGGCGATCCTGCAGGCGTTTACAGCGCGCTATGGCATTCCGGTCGAATCGCTCGAGGCACGGGCCAGCGAATTGCGCGAGCGCACGCGCGTGGAACAGGCGGCGGGCCGGTTTGTCGCCGATGTCAGCTTCACGTCCGACGGCCAGGCCGCCGTCATCGACAAGGAGGACGGCGTCTTTGCCCGTCACGCCCTGACGCCGAACGCCAAGGACATACGCGCGCCGTTCAAGGCCGACGACCTCTTCGCGCCTTCGATGATCCTGAACTACGGCGTGCTCATCAACACCTCGCTCGTCAAGCCGCAGGACGAGCCGAAAGCCTGGGCCGATCTGACCGACCCGAAATGGAAGGGCCGCATTCTTTCCGACGATACGCGCGCCATCGGCGGCGGCTATCTCTGGTTCTACACGACGATGTATCTGGCCGGGCTTGGCGAAAAATACCACCAGGCCATGGCGGCGCAGGAGCCCGTGTTCACGCGCGACCAGCGCGAGGCGGGCCGGCGGGTGGCGCGCGGCGAGTTCGCCATGTTCATCCCGTTCATCTTTCCCGACGCCAACAATCTGAAAGGCCTGCCGGTCAAGGTGCTGCCGATGGCGGAAGGCGCGCCCTATGTGCTCTATGGCGCGGTGCTGATGCGCAACGCGCCGCGTCCCAACGCGGCGCTGCTGCTGATCGATTTCATGATGTCGGAAGAAGCGCAGTTGATCTGGGCGCGCGGCGGCCACGGCTTCGTGCGCAACGGCATCGAGGAGAAAGTGCCGGCGGAGTTGCGCGCCTATGCCAATCCGAAATTGTTGGGCACCACCGACTGGCGGCGGCAGGATGAAGGACTGGCTGCGGCGAAACGGTTGTATAAGTAGAGCCAGCTGGGCCGCCACCTGTCCGTCATGCCCGCGCTTGTCCCGGCCACCCACGCCGTGCGGGCGGATCATGTTTGAAAATGAAAACGGCGGCTCTGCCGCAGCTCTTTCCTGAATCGCATCCTGATGTCCCGGCGTGGGTGCCCGGCACAAGGCCGGGCATGACGTGGTTCAGGGTGCAACGGCTTTCAGAATTCACCGCCACTCATCAATCGACACCACAGCGCGCTCATTGGCGCCCATGATCTGCCAGTAGCCGTTGGCTTCGCCGCCGACGACCACGACATTCACGTCCTTCTCCTCGAAGAAGTTGATGTCCTCGTCGGGCGTCGCCTTCAGCTTGGTCGCCAAAGGCTCCTCGCCATAAGTGGCGCGCGGATAGCGGTAGTTCTGCACGAGCTGCAGATCCCAGTAGCGTGCCGACGGCATGGTGGCGTTTTCCCAGATCCAGCGGATCAGCTTCTCTTTGGTGTCGAAACCGCCGCGATCGATGAACTGGCGCGCCGTGATCGGATCAAGCAGCAGGACGGGCCCGGTGATGGCATCTGTGCCGCGCAGCATGTCGCGCACATGCTCCTGCCAGTGCTTTTCGCGCAGCCCGAGCGAGAACGTGGTCGAGCGGCAACCATAGAAGATCGTCACCGTGCTTTGCTCGGGCTTGAAGCCTTTCTGCACATGCAGCGGCTCCCATGGGCTACGCTCCTCGTTCTCCGCGAAGGTGATGCTGTTGTAGGTGTAGTTGTTGCCGATGGAGCCCATGAAGGTTTCGCCCGGCACCGAACCGCCCTGCAGGTTCTGCGACAGCAGGCCATAGGCGCGCCCGATGGTGGCGTTGGCATGATTGTATGGCCCCATGGCGCCGATGCCGCAGTTCATGCTGATCTCGTGACGGATGGGTCCGTTGACGACGACCATGGCCGAGGCCGAACTCGAGGTGGAGCCGCGCGCCGAGACGCCAGAGGCAGCGAGCGCGAGGATCACGGGGAAATATTCCGGCCGGGCGCCGGCCATCACCGCGTTCACGGCGACCTTCTCGACCGTGTATTCCCACAGGCCGCGGTTCATTGTCGGCTGCATGCGGCCGACGACTTCATCGGGCTTGCGGCTGGTGTGCGCCAGCATGGCGGCGACTCTTTCCTGCGTCGGCAGCACGATGGGCAGTTTGTCGGTCCAGTTGTTGTCGAGAAACAGTTGATGCAGGTTCTCTTCGGTGTCGGGATCGACGAGGCGCGGCGTCGAGCGGTCGGCGGGCGTCACTTCCGCCGCAAGGCCGCGCGTCAGCGCTTCGATGATGCCCTGCATCACCGGCTGGCCGAGGATCGGGTCCTTGCCGTTCACATAGGCGGCGAGTTCAGCCGCGCTCTTGCCCATCACCGGTTGCGGCACGAACACGCAGGGCGCGTTGGCGAGGCCGGCCATTTTGGCGACCGAGCGCACGACCTTGTCGAATTTGTCCGTATGCATGGCGACGGTCGGCACGCCGTACTTGGTGTCGAGGTTGATCGCATGGGTGGCGACAGCCGGCGCGCAGGTGCTGCAATGGCCGACGCCGATGATCGCCGCATCGCCATTGGCCTTGATCTCCTCCCAGGTCTTGGGATCGTCGTGGCCGTAATAATGCGACAGGCTGACGAGCTTCGTCGTGACGCTCGGCATATGGGTCTTGAACCAGATCTCGACCTGTTTCAGCAGTTCGATGGAATCATCGAAGCGGCAATCGACGAGATAAATGGTCTTGCCGTCGAGCGTGCTAAGGCGCGGCGCCGCCGTCTTGCGCGTCACCTTCGGCGGGTAGCCAACCGGATTCATGACGGTGATTTTTGCCACGTTCTGTGTGGAAACCTTGTCGAGCATTTTGTCCTCCCGCGTCGCGTCTGCGAACGACTTCGATCCCTAAGCTACATCATTTCCGCACGCGGCGCACAGGTCTAGGCCTGTGAAATGGCGCGCCAGGCCGCCGTCGCCGCCGTCGCGCCATCGCCGGCGCAGGCGGCGAGCAGGCCCACGGACTGGGCCCTGATGTCGCCGGCCGCGAAAATCTCAGGGATCGACGTGCGCATCATGATGTCGGTCTCAATCCGACCATCGGCATCGAGACCGACGAGGCCGCGCAATAACGCGCTGTTGGGCGTGGTGCCAATGCAGACGAAAATGCCATCACACGGCGCCTGCGAAGTCGTGCCGCTTTTGAGATCGCGCAAGACGACATGGGTGACGCCTGCATCGCCCGCCACTTCCTCGACCGCGGTCTCAAAGCGAATCTCGATGTTGGACAAGGCTTTCGCCCGTTCGATCAACGCCGCCTGCGCGCGTAATTGCGCCCCATGGGTGACGATGAGCACGGATTGCGAGCGTTCCGCCAGCACCAGCGCCTCATCAAGCGCCGTATCGCCGCCGCCGACCACGACGACCGGCTTGCCGGCAAACAGCGGCGCATCGCAGGAGGCGCAGTGGGAGACACCCCTGCCGACGAATTCCGCCTCGCCCGGCACGCCGAGCGTGCGCGGCGAGGAGCCGAGCGCCACGATCAGGGCTTTCGCTTCAATGGTTTCACCGCTGCAGATGACGGCGATTTTGCCGCCGTCAGCGGAAATGGCGTCGATCGTGTCGATGCGGAATTCGGCCCCCGCCGCCTCGGCCTGTTCGAAAACCTGCGGTCCCAGTTCATAACCCGACACCGCTTGAGTGAGACCCGGCAGATTCTCGATGCTGGTGGCGGTGACGATCTGGCCGCCGGCGCCCATGCGATCGATCACGACCGTCTTCAGCCCATAACGGGCGGCGCACATGGCGGCGGAAAGCCCTGCCAGACCAGCCCCAAGAACCGCAACATCGTAGGATTCCATACCGATTCCCCTGGGCTTTTGCGCAAAATCCGGGCGCGAACGTCATCCGGCTGGGAAGGATTGTAAAGCCGGGCGTTCCCGCTGACTTTCAATCGACCCTTAAATGTTTGTAATTTTAGCGAAATCGGCGATTGCGAAGGTTTCTTGACGTAGCCGCAATTGTGAGCGACTTATAGCGCCAATTGCACATGGGTGGGGCCCGAGAGTCATTTTGCGTCAAGAACATCATCACGACCGCGGACCGCGTGCCAGGTCCAAAGGAACGCTGCAGGAGCGCTTCTCCGATGAAGCGCGCTTCATCAAGGCTTGGCTTGAAAACCCCGGCAGCACCGGCGCCGTTTCACCCTCAGGCAAATTTCTGGCGCGCACCATGGCGCGCTATGTCGATCCCGCCATCAAGGGCAAGGTGATCGAACTCGGACCGGGCACCGGCCCGGTGACGCAGGCGCTGATCCAGCGCGGCATTACGCCGGATCGTCTGATTCTGGTCGAATATGATGCGGCCTTCTGCCGCCTGCTCGAGCGGCGCTATCCGGACGCGACCGTCATCCAGGGCGACGCCTACAATCTCGGCGACACGCTCGATGGCCTGATCGACGGTCCGATCGCGGCCGTGGTCTCGAGCCTGCCGCTGCTCAACCGGCCGGAGCCCGATCGCTGCACCCTGTTGCGCGACGCCTTCGGCATGCTAGGCGTGGGCGGACGCTTCGTGCAATTCACCTACGGCATGGTTTCGCCAATCCCGCGCCGGCCGAAGAACGGCGTCGCTCCCGTGGCGTTCGATGCTGAGGCCTCGCAGCCGGTGTGGCTGAACATCCCCCCTGCCCGCGTCTGGGTCTACAAGCCATCGCTGGCGGTCCGCATCGCCCGCAAGAGCCCTGCGGAACAATTGATGCTCAAGATTCGCGAAGGCACCGACCGGGTGAAGGACGAGATTCTCGACACACGTGACCGTATCGAGACCGAAATCCGCATCGCCAAGGACCGGATGCGGCTGGATATCGAGCGTCAGACCTCGCGGATGCGCGACGAGCCGGCGATTCGTCCGGCGATGGCGCTGTTGCGCAAGCTGGGCGACGGCAAGCGCAAGGCGCGCTAGGACTTTCTCTTCACTTTTTCGCGGCCCTCTGGCGCGTTTTAGCCTTTATGGGTTAGGAGAAGCGCGCTTGCGCGCCGCGCCGAAGGATTCGCACATGCCAGCTTCCGCCATTTCGCCTCGCGACCGGATGATCGTCGCGCTCGACCTGCCATCGGTGCAGGACGCCCGCGCCATGGTGAACACGCTGGGCGACACGGTGAGTTTCTACAAGATCGGCATGGAGCTGACCTATAGCGGCGGCCTGCCGCTGGCGCAGGAACTTGTGCGCGAAGGCAAGAAGGTCTTCCTCGATCTCAAGCTGCACGACATCCCCAACACGGTCACCCGCGCCACGGCGCAAGTTGCCGAGCTGGGCGCGACCTTTCTGACGATCCATGCGTATCAGCAGACCATGCGGGCGGCCGTCGCGGGCCTCGGCGACTCCAAGCTGCGACTTCTAGCGGTGACTGTGCTGACGAGTTACGACGATGCCGATCTGCGCAGCGCGGGCTTCGCGATCGGCGTGCGCGACCTGGTGATTCATCGTGCGCGGCAGGCGCGGGACTGCGGGATCGACGGGATTGTGCTTTCGGCCGAGGAAGCTGAGGCGCTGCGCCCGATCGTCGGCCCGGAAGTTCTGCTGGTGACGCCGGGCATTAGGCCCAGCGGCACGGACATCGGCGACCAGAAGCGGGTGATGACACCCGGACGGGCGATTGCGGCCGGCGCCGACTATCTGGTGATCGGCCGGCCGATCACCCAGGCCAAGGACCCGAAGGCCGCGGCGGAGGCTCTGCTCGCCGAAATCGAGCAAGCGGTCTCCTAAAAACGTTAACGCCGGGCGTACATCCGGCCCGGCGTCCGGCTGCATGCAGCGCTAAGCGCTACCTGCAACCTTGATGATGAAACTAGCCGGGGATTGTTGCGAAATCGTGACGGTTGAAACGATTTTTCGCTCTTTTGCGTTTCGGTCCGGGAGGGGCAGGCCACAAAAAGTCGCCGGGCAATGGCGGCCCGGCGACAGACGACCGCCGGAATTTGGGGGACGCGCCGGGGGGACCAGGGCGCTGCGGTCGAATCGGATTTAGTCGGCCCAGATCACAAAGGGATGACAGCGCGGCGCGCCCCCTGCCGACAAGCTTTGCGCCGGCAACCTATGCAAATTGCCCCTGCCTCGCTATAGAGCCGCAAGACAATCGATTTTTGGAGACTCCTATGAGCGATATGCGGCTCGTGGTCGCCGGCGCCGCCGGACGCATGGGGCGGACGCTCGTGCAGATCATCCACGCGACCAAGGGCGCCACCCTCGCCGGCGCGCTGGAGCACGACGGCTCCAAGGCCCTGGGCCAGGATGCGGGCGTGCTGGCCGGAATCGGCGAGATCGGCGTTCCCGTCACTGCCAATCCGCTGGAGACACTCGTCAAGGCCGATGGCTTGGTGGATTTCACCAGCCCCGCCTCGACCGTGCAGCTCGCCGGGCTCGCGGCGCAGGCGCGCATCGTCCATGTCATCGGCACGACAGGACTGTCGGTGCAGGACATCGAGAAGATCGATGCTGCGTCGCGTCACGCGGTCATCATACGTTCGGGCAATATGAGTCTTGGGGTGAACCTGCTCGCGGCGCTGGTGAAGAAGGTCGCCGCCACGTTGGGCGAGGATTACGACATCGAAATCGTCGAGATGCATCATCGCATGAAGGTCGATGCGCCGTCGGGCACGGCGTTGATGATGGGCGAGGCGGCCGCCGCCGGACGCGGCGTCAAGCTTGCCGATGTCTCGGCACGTGGCCGCGATGGCCACACCGGCGCGCGCAAGGACGGCGACATCGGCTTTGCCTCGTTGCGCGGCGGCACCGTGGTCGGCGATCATGACGCCATCTTCGCAGGTCCTGGCGAACGGCTGATCCTGAGCCACAAGGCCGAGGACCGCGGGATTTTCGCGCGCGGCGCGGTGCGCGCCGCGCTGTGGGGCAAAGGCCAGAAGCCCGGACATTATTCCATGGCCGACGTGCTCGGCCTTTCTGATATCTGAAACCTAAGGAAGCTAAGATGGATCGTATTCTCGTCCTGCTGCGCCACGGCCAGAGCGAATGGAACCTCAAGAACCTGTTCACCGGCTGGAAGGACCCGGCCCTGACCGACGTCGGCATCAAGGAAGCCACGGCGGCGGGCCAGCGGCTGAAAGCGCATGGCGTGACGTTCCAGCATGCGTTCACCTCGGCTCTCGCGCGCGCCCAGCACACGACGACGCTGGCGCTTGAAGCGATGGGTGCGCCGGAAGTGCCCACAACGCGCGATGAGCGGCTCAACGAGCGCGACTACGGCGATCTCTCCGGCCTCAACAAAGCCGAAGCCGCCGAGAAGTGGGGCGACGAGCAGGTGATGGTCTGGCGCCGCTCCTACGAGACACCGCCGCCGGGTGGCGAAAGCCTGCGCGACACGCTGGCGCGCGTCCTGCCCTATTACAACCAGGAGATCCTGCCCTGCGTGCTGCGCGGCGAGAGCACCGTGGTCGTCGCACACGGCAATTCGCTGCGCGCGCTGCTGATGGTGCTGGAACGCGCCACGCCGAAAACGATCACGGGCATCGAGCTCGATACCGGCGTGCCGGTTGTGTATCGGTTGAAGGCGGATTCGACGGTGGAGTCGAAGGTTATTTTGAAGGCGTAAGCCCGCCACGCAAGGGCACGATGATCTCATCGCGGATGGCTTCGACCTCCGCGATGCTCGGCACGAACTTGAACAGGAAAAGTTCGATGCCCATGTCGCGATAGGCCAGCACCTGGGCGCGCACCTGATCGGGCGTGCCGACGCAGCCGGCCTTCGTCGCCGGGCCGATGCGGTTCAGCAGTTTGCGCGTGTCCGCATCTGAACCATCGGGCGTGACCAGCTTCATGGCGCGCTCCAGCGCCGCCTCGCGCGAGTTACCGAGGGTGACGAACGGATTGAAGGCGAAGCGGACCTTGCGTCCGCGCGCGGACGCCTTTTCCCGCATGCGGTCGATGGATCTCTGCAGGCTGTCCATCACGTCGCGCGTCGTCTCCGCGCCCTTGTCGTAATCGAGGAACCACCAGTCGGCGATCCCGGCTACCATGTCGAGGCCGCGTTCGCTGCGGCTGGCGGTGAAGATTTCCGGCGGCTCTACTGTCGCCGGCTTGAGCAGCAATTGCGCCTTGTCGACCTTGTAAAATCGGCCGTCATAGGAGAACGGCGTCTCGCGCCACATGCCGCGCAGGACGTCGGCGAATTCCTCGGCGCGCACATAGCGATCGTCGTTGTAGGGAAGATCGTCGCCGCCGAACATCTTGTGTTCCTCGATGTTCCAGCCGGTGACGAGATTGATGGCCATGCGGCCGGTCGACAGACGGTCGAGCGAAGCGGCCATTTTGGCGATCAAGGTCGGATGCCACAGGGTCGGATGGACGGCGACCATGGAACGTATCGTCTTGGTCCAGGAGGCGACGGCAGCGCCGAGAATCCAGGCTTCCATATCGGCGCCGAGATGGCGCTCGGCAAACAGGATGATATCGAAGCCCGCCGCTTCGGCCGCGAGCAGCACGTCTTTCGCCAGGATGAACGCCGGATCGACCTGACCAGCGGCCAGCGGCTTCTGGCCGCCGGCGACGGAAGCGGCGATTTCCCGCGAACCGACGGTGACATGGGGCACCGGCGCGTAAAGTCCGAATTGCATGTTGGCCTCCCTGTTTATTTTGGAGGCATGGTAGACGCTGCGCTTCGCGCTCGCAAATGCGCGGAGCGGCAATCACTTGCCGGAAGGCCTGACCCTATCGAGGATTTAGGGGAGGGTGCGGCTTCCTCCTTCCGTAGCTTTGATAGTATCAAAGGCTCGGCCCGACAGGGCTGCTCACCGTTTGCTACTTCTCAATTGATGATCCCTGGGGCCGAACGTAATGCGCGTCATAGCGACGGTGATCATAGGTCTCATCTGCACCATTTTTTTCGTCATCCTGGGCCTGCAGATCATTTCGAATGTCTATGATTTATTCAGCCGCGGACAACTCGATCTTTATGGCAAAGACGACGAGGAGGAGCCGGAGGAGCTTTTTTGGCCCGCGGACAGGACAAAAATAGCCAGACACCTGCTTGGACAGATTGCCCTCGCCATGGCTCTGATCGCTGTTGTGATCTACTCAGCGTCCTAGAAGAGGCGCAACGCGCAAGTGTCGCGCCTCGAAGGATAAGGGTGGCAGGCCGTATCAGAACCCCAGCGTCGGCACGACGTCGGCCGGCGGCGTCTTCCATTTCTTGTGCGGCTTGCCGGCGGCGATCAACGCCAGTTCGCGCATCAGTATCTTGCGCCAGGCGATGATACCGGCATCGGAGCGGCCGAGATGCTCGCGGCCGCGATCGGCGATGCGCCCCTGCCCTGCCTGGACGGCGATGTCCTGCACGATGGCCAGATCGGGATGGCGGACGTCGGGATAATAGTGCTCGCCGGCAAGGACTTCGTTGGCGACAGAGACCGATGATTTGGCGCTGGCGAGCAAGGCCTCATACTTCTTGCGCTGCTTGTGATAGGCATCGAGATCCTTGCCGCTTACCTCGACGTGGCTGGTGATGTACCAAATGTGGTTGTGGTCATCGACGGGCGTGAAACTGAAATAGATTTCCGGCCAACCGCCGACCTCTTCCATGCCCGATACGGGCGGCACGATCACGCGCACGATGTTCGGCGCGTAGTGCAGGCTCTGGCGCACGAGGCCTGTCTTGCGCGTGCCGAAGCGCAGGATGCCCCAATCGGTCTCCTGCACCGAGATTTCCGGGAGGTCGACCGAGAGCTTGGAATGCGATCCGCCCGGCGCGTGGGTGAAGGCGACGTGCACCTCGTCAAAGCTGTTTTCGAAGCTCTGCAGATAATTGCAGGGCACGTGTTCGACATTCCATGTCTGGATCACACCCGGCGTGGCGCGATGGGGAAACGGCGGAAAATGGGGCGCGTCGCCGTCGCCGAAATAGGCCCAGATCATGCCGAGATATTCGGCGCAAGGGTATGACCTGATGCGCACCTTGCGCGCGAAGCCGGCGCCTTCCGCCGGCTGTTCCGTGCATTGGCCGTGACTGTCGAATTTCCAGCCATGGTAGATGCAGCGGATGTCCTCGTTCTCGATCCAGCCCAGATGCATCGGCGCACCGCGATGCGGGCAGGCATTGTCGATCACATGCACGCCGCCGGTTTCGCCGCGATAGAGTGTAAAATCCTCGCTCATGATGCGGATCGGCTTCGCCCGGCGCTTCGGCAGGTCTTCGCTGCGATGAACGCAGATCCAGAACTGCCGCATGAAAATGCCGCCGGGCGCGCCCGGTGCCGTCGTGGCGATATCGACATCCGTATATCTTTTGGAAGCGACCTTGCGCACCGGCTTGAGTGCTCTTCCCTGCGGCGGCTTCTGGGCGATGTTCATGATGCGTCTCCCGCTCTTGAACGATTATTTAGCGAGGGTATCTTCCTCGGTCGGCTTGTAGGCATATGGGCCGAGCAGAAGGAGCAGAATGCAGACGACAGCCAGCGCGATCATGTAGAAGGTGAGGATCGGCGTGTAGGATTTGTATCTGTCGAAGCTCGATCCGCTGAGGAATGGTCCCAGGCCGGTGCCGACGTTGAAGAAGACGAACATCAGGCCATAGATCTTGCCGAACGCCTTGAGGCCGAAATAGCGGCTCATGAGATAGCCCATGAGATCGATCTCGGCGCCGATGCCGGCGCCGCACAGAACAGCGCCGAGGAAGGCCATCCAACCGGTCACGCCACTGGCCAGAAAGCCCATGCCGATGATCGACAGGCCAAAGAAGAAGATCGCCACATAGGAGCCCCAGACCCGATCGAGGAACCAGCCGGCGATCATGCGGCCGATGATGATGGCGCCGCCGGCAAACGACAGCGCCTGAACCGCTTCCTGCGGCGACACGCCACGATCCCGCAGCAGAGCGACGACATTGGTGATGGTGCCGTTGATGGCCATGACGGCGACGAAGAAGATGAGCGTCAGAACCCAGAAGCGCCAGGAACTAAAGGCTTCAGAGGCTGTCATGCCGGGAAGATGTTCCGTCGAAACCTTGCCCTGCCGTTCGACGGTGGGCGGGTTGCGGATGAACAGGAGAGCCGGAATGAAGGCGAGGACGACAATGGCAATGGCGAGGCCCACATAGGCGCCGCGCCAGCCGTAGCCGGCCATCAATCTTGTGACCAGCTGCGGGACGAAGACGACGCCGAGACCCACGCCCGCGGTGGCGATGCCGAGTGCGAGACCGCGCTGACGGTCGAACCATTGATTGATGACCGTGGTATAGCCCATTGGCGTCTGCGCGCCGCCGACCAGTCCGGCAAAGCCGAAGATCAGATAAAGCAGCGCCAGATTTGGCGTTATCATCGAATAGAAATAAGTGGCGACGGCGCAGAGGAGAATGCCGGGCAACAGAATTCTGCGCACACCATAACGATCGTAGAGGAAGCCGAAGATGAAGACGGCGACGGCGGTGAAGATGCCATTGACCAGGAGACCGAACGTGTAATCGCCGCGCGAAATGCCGAGTTCCTGCGTGACTGGAACCAGAAATATTCCGGACGCAAAAATATTCACGACACCCGAGCCGACCAGCAAGGCGCTGAACGACGCGAACACAATCCACCAGCGATTGACACTGAGCATGGCCGTCTCCCCCATTTGTCCGATGCGCCGGTCTTGAACTGCAAGACTTGCCGACAAGACTTGGCTGCACCGCTCGTTTGCGTCATTTTGCGCAATCGGGCCGGCCCCCTTCGGATCACCGGCTGTTTGAACATGCTACGGCCAAGTATGGCGAAGAGGCAATGTTGCGAAACACAAATTTGCATCGCATGGTGGGCTTTCCGATTGCATGAGATTATCGACGGCCTCGTTTATTTCCCGGGGTTCTTCTCGCGCGAGGAGCAGGAGACGCTGGTCGCGGAACTACGCGACTGCGTGCGTGCGGCGCCGCTGTTCATCCCGCTCATGCCAGGAACCGGCAAGCCGTTTTCAGTGCGCATGACCAATTGCGGCGCACTCGGCTGGATGTCGGATACGGATCGCGGCTACCGCTATGAGCCGCGGCATCCGATCACCGGGGCGCCATGGCCGCCGATCCCGGAGTTGGCGCTGAAGGCATGGACCGAGGCCGGGCATTATCCGGCGCCGCCGGAAGCATGCCTGGTGAATTTCTATGGAAGCGGCGCGCGCATGGGGCTGCACCAGGACCGCGATGAGGCCGCGCTCGACGCGCCGGTGGTGTCGATCTCGCTTGGCGATTCCTGTCTGTTCAGGATTGGAGGGACGGCGCGCGCAGACAAGACGCAATCGTTCCGTCTGCACTCCGGCGATGTGCTGGTCATCGGCGGCGCTTCGCGCCTCGCCTTTCACGGCGTCGACCGAACCATGCCTGGCACGTCGACCCTGCTGGAGGGCGGCGGCCGCATCAACCTTACGATGCGACGGGTAACGAAGGTGGAGGGTTAAATCCTTCTCCCGTTTACGGGAGAAGGTGGCCCTTGCGCAGCAAGGGTCGGATGAGGGTACGATGAAGGTGATATTTAGAGCAGCTTGCGGACGAAGATGAGTTGGTCGGCGGGAGAGCATTTCTCCACTCTCGCCCTCATCCGACCCTCGCGATGCGAGGGCCACCTTCTCCCGCGCAGCGGGAGAAGGGTTCGCACTTATTCAGTCAGCCTGCGACGCCGTCTCGGCCGCAGCCTTCGGGCCGCCGCGAGCGACGCCGACCTTGGCCGGGCGCAGGCAGCGGTCGCCGATCGAATAGCCGGCTTCCATCACCTGCACGACGGTTCCCGCCGGCACTGAAGGATCGGGCATTTCGAACAATGCCTCGTGCATGTTCGGATCGAACTTCTGGCCCTGCGGCTCGATTTTCTTGACGCCGTATTTGGCGAGGCGCGAAAGGAAATCGCGCTCGGTCACTTCGATGCCCTCGACAAAGGCTTTCAGCGGCCCCTCGGCGCCGGCGCGCGCTTCGGCCGGCACGCTGGCGATGGCGCGCTGCAGATTGTCGGCGAAGGTCAGCATGTCGCGGGCGAAATTGGTGACGCCGTAGATGCGCGAATCGGCGACTTCCTTCTCGGTCCGCCGGCGGAGATTTTCCATTTCCGCCAGGGTCCGCAGGTTGCGATCCTTGAGCTCGGCATTTTCAGCGGTCAACTTTTCCAGCACGGCGAACGGATCGGGCTGCCCGTCGGCTCCGTTCTCCGGGTTCAGATTCGTCGGCTCAGCCGGGTTCGTCGCGTCGTTATCGTTCATGTCCTGCTCGATTGGGTGCAAATTCAAACCGGGATATCAGGTCCGGATATCAGGTCCCTTCCGCAAAAAATCAAGCGCCAGCGGGCTCTTGAGTGCTTTTACGCCCCGCAGAACGGGCTGCGGGCTCCTGAATCTGCAGGATTTCGGTCAATTGTCGCCGGATCGCCGCCTGGCGGCTGGTATTGGTCACCTTCAGGCCGGTCAGATCGGTGACGTAGAAGGCGTCGACGGCCTTCTCGCCGAAGGTCACGATATGGGCCGAACCGATGTTGAGGTTGAGCCGCGACAGGGCCGAGGTCAGGTCATAGAGCAGGCCCGGACGGTCGAGGCCTGCCACCTCCAGCACGGTGAACTGGTTCGACAGATTGTTGTCGATGATCACCTCCGGCTCGACGTGGAAGGCCTTTTCGCGGCTCCTCGGCGCCTGGCTCTTTTCGGCGACGATCTGGCCCAGGCGGATTTCGCCGCGCAGGGCCTTCTCTATCGTCGCGGCGACCCTTGCAGCGCGCCTCTCCTCGTCGGCGTCCTGATCGAAGGCGCGGCGGATGGAAATCGTATCGACGGCGAGACCGTCGGTCGTCGTGAATATCTGCGCATCGACGATGTTGGCGCCGGCGATGACGCAGGCGCCGGCGATGATCGACAGAAGGCGGGGATGATCGGGCGCGACGACCGTGAGCTCGGTGACGCCGGTGAAGGATTCCGTCGCATATTCGGTGGCGAGCGAACGCAGCTCGACCTCGCACAGGCGCAGCAGGTTGGCGTGGCGGATCTTGTGCTTGAGATCGACCTTGAGCCAGTAGGCCTGATAGTGGCGGGCCGCGTAAGCCTCAAAATCCGGATCCGACCAGACCAGCGCGCGTCGCAGTTCGTCCTGGGCCATGACGACGCGCTGCTTGCGATCGATGGCGGAGTGGCCGCCCGACAGCACCGGCTCCGTCTCCCAGTAAAGCGTGCGCAGCAACTGGCCCTTCCAGCCGTTCCAGACGCCGGGGCCGACGCCGCGGATGTCGCAGACCGTCAGCACCAGAAGCATGCGCAGGCGCTCGAGCGTCTGCACCGTCTTGGCGAAGGCCTCGATGGTGCCGCGGTCCGACAGGTCGCGGCCTTGAGCGACATTCGACATGTCGAGATGATGTTCGACGAGCCAGGCAACGGTATCGACCTCGCCGGGGGTCAGGCCGAAGCGCGGACAGATCTTGCGGGCGACCGCCGCGCCGGCGATCGAATGATCCTCGGGCCGGCCCTTGGCGATATCGTGGATGAAGAGCGCGATATAGAGGACTTTGCGATTGAAGATCGTCGGCAGGATTTCGCTGGCGACAGGATGATCCTCGACCAGCTCGCCGGACTCGATGCGCGAGAGAATGCCGACGCAGCGGATCAGATGTTCGTCCACCGTGAAGTGATGATACATGTTGAACTGCATCATCGCGACGATGCGGCCAAACTCTGGAATGAAACGGCCGAGTACGCCCGCCTCGTTCATCAGCCGCAGCACGGTCTCAGGCGCATTGCGTGACGTGAGAATTTCAACGAACAGCCGGTTGGCCTCGACATTCTCGCGCACGCCGGCGTCAATCCGCTTCAGCGACAGGGTGACGAGCCGCATGGCGTCGGGATGAATGGCGAGGCGATGGCGGTCGGCCAGCCAGTAGAGCCTTATCAGGTTGACCGGATCGGTCTCGAAGACATGGAAATTGGCGACGGTGATGCGATCGAACTCGATGCTGAAATCAGCGAATTCCAGCGGCTGCGGCCGGCGTCGCAACTTGCCCATGAAACGGTTGAGCGCGGCGCGGGGCTTCGCCTGCTTCTCCTCCAGCGCGGCGCAGACGATCGCCGTCAGATCGCCGACGTCCTTGGCGATCAGGAAGTAATGCTTCATGAAACGTTCGACGTCGGACAGACCGTTGTGCGTCACATAGCCCAGGCGCTCGGCGATGGTGCGCTGGTAGTCGAAGGTCAGCCGCTCCTCGGGCCGGCCGGCGACGTAATGCAGATGGCAGCGCACCCGCCACAGGAACTCTTCGCAGCGGCGGAACAGGCGCGCTTCGCGCTGTGTGAACACGCCGGCCTGAATGAGTTCGCTGACCTCGCTCACCCGGTAGACGTATTTGGCGATCCAGAAAAGCGTGTTGAGATCGCGCAGGCCGCCCTTGCCTTCCTTGACGTTGGGCTCGACCACGTAGCGCGAGGCGCCCGACTTCGCCAGGCGCGCATCGCGTTCGGCTAGTTTGGCGGCGACGAATTCGCGCGCCGTCTTGCTGACGATTTCCTTGTCGAAGCGCTTCTGGAAATCCGCGAACAGGTCCGCATCGCCGAGAATGAAACGCGCCTCGTGCAGCGCTGTGCGGATGGTCATATCGCCCATCGCCTGGCGCAGGCATTCGGTGACCGTGCGCGTCGCGTGGCCGACCTTCTGGCGCAGGTCCCACAGCAGATAAAGCACCGCCTCGATGACGCTCTCGCTCCAGGCCGTCTGCTTGTAGGGCAGCAGGAACAGGAGATCGATGTCCGAGCCCGGCGCCAGGGTGCCGCGCCCATAGCCGCCGACAGCGACAATGGCGATGCGCTCCGCCGTCGAAGGATTGTCGGCCGGGTACATCCAGGTGATGACAAAATGATGGATCGTCCGGATGATCTCATCCTCGAGCCAGCCCAGGTGCGAGACACATTTCAGGCCCTGCCCGTCAACCTCGAACCAGGCGCGCACGATCGCCTGGCCCTCGGCCATGGCGGTACGGAATTCCTCGAGCGCCGCCGCCCGCATGGCGGTGCGGTCGGCGCCCAGGCGGGTGCCGATCTCGTCAAGGCGAGCCTGCAGCGCGGCCCGATCGATGATGGCGGAGCGGGGATGGTGCGATGGCTTGGCCGGCCGGGGCAAAACACGGCTGGCAGTCTCTGTCGAAGCGACGGTCATAGTCATTGCACCGATTTAGCACAGATGGCGCAGCTGCGCTTCCGGGTTTCGGAGCCGCTTGAAACTATGCTCAAGAAACCCGAAAAATGCGCAAAAATTGTGCAGGAAACACGGCGATTTATCCGCCCCGCTTGCGCTCGATAGCGTCCCAGAGGGCAGCGGCGAGATCGAGCCCGCCGAGCTTCTTGATCGCCCGCAAACCGGTCGGCGAGGTGACGTTGATTTCCGTCAGATTGCCGTCGATCACGTCGATGCCGACAAAGATCAGCCCGCGCTTCTGCAGTTCGGGTCCGATGGTCTGGCAGATTTCGCGTTCGCGCGGCGTCAGGTCGGTTTCACGCGCCGCACCGCCGCGCACCATGTTGGAGCGGATGTCATTTTCCGCCGGAACACGATTGACCGCGCCCATGGCGACGCCGTCGACCAGGATGATGCGCTTGTCGCCTTCGGTGACTCTCGGCAGAAAGCGCTGCACCACCCACGGCTCGCGGAACGTCACCGAGAACAGATCGAACAGAGAGCCGAAATTCGGGTCCTTCTGCGCAACCTTAAAGACGGCCGCGCCGCCGGCGCCGTAGAGCGGCTTCATGACGACATCGCCATGCTGCTTGCGGAACGCCTCGATCTCGCCCTTGTCGCGGGTGATCAAGGTGTCCGGCATCAGTTGCGGATAGTCCATCACGAACAGCTTTTCCGGCGCGTTGCGCACGCTGGCCGGATCGTTCACCACCAGGGTCTTCGGATGGATGCGCTCGAGCAGATGCGTCGTGGTGATATAGGCAAGATCGAACGGCGGGTCCTGGCGCAGCAACACCACATCGATCTCGCTGCCGAGATCGATCCGGCGGCGCTCGCCCAGGGTGAAATGATTGCCGGCCTCGTCGCGCACTTCGAGCGGCTGCGCCTCGGCGACGACTTGCTGCCCCGCCAGCGAAAGCCGCTCGGGCGTGTAGTAGAAAATCCTGTGGCCGCGCGCCTGCGCTTCCAGCAGAAGGGCAAAAGTTGAATCGCCCGCGATATTGATGCGTTCGATCGGGTCCATCTGGACGGCAATATTAAGCGGCATACGGATCTCCAGCGGCTCGGTCGGCCCTATGCACACTGGCGTAAACCTCTGCGGCGCGGGACACAAGCGCACGACCGCGAGCCCTGCGCCAAACGCGCACCTGACTCTTGCACCCAGGGCTCCGATGGGCCATCTTGCCGGCCGACGGTGCGCAACAGGCGCCAATCAAGAGAAGCAGCGGCCGGAACAGGCCGCGCGGAGGAAGCAGATGCTTAGCCCGGTCCAGCTCTATTGCTGGCATTTCATGTCCTATCCCTATCTGCCGGACGATTTCGACGAGACGCAGGAAACAGGCTGGGTAAAAGTTCCCAATACGCTTTGGGACCGCCAGCGCAGCCGCGGGCTCTATCGCCAGTACATCGATCAACTGGCCTATGCCTCGGAACTCGGTTTCGACGGCATGGTGCTCAACGAGCATCACCAGAACATCTACGGGCTCATGCCCTCGCCCAATATCATCGCCGCCGCCCTGGCGCACCGCACGCAGCGCGGCAAGATCGTCGTGCTCGGCAATCTGCTGCCGCTGCACGGCAACCCGCTGCGGGTGGCCGAGGAATACGCAATGCTCGACAATATGTCGGACGGGCGGCTGATCGCCGGTTTTGCGCCGGGCTCCGGCCCCGAGACGTTCAACTACGATGCGCCCTCGGCCGTCTCGCGCGACCAGTTCTGGGAAGCGGTCGATCTCATCCACCGCGCCTGGACGGAGCCTGGTCCGTTCGCCTTCGAGGGTCAGCACTATCCGTTGCGCTACGTCAATCCATGGCCGCAGCCGACACAGACACCGCACCCGCCGATCTGGATTCCCGGCGCACGGTCCCGCGACACGCTCGTGCAGATCGCCAAGAAAGGGTACTGCTACTTTCTGTCGTCGCGCAGCCACGGCAAGGGCACGGCGAATTCGGTCGCCCAGTTCGGCCGCGTGCTGGAACAGCATGGCGATCGTTACCAGCCCTATCGAATGGGTATTCTGATGTCGACCTATGTCGGCGAAACGGATGAGATCGCGCAGAAGGAATCGCGCGAGGGCATCTGGTATTTCCTGCGTAATTGCCTGAAAGGCCATCAGCGCAGGGTCGGCCGCCAGCTCACCTTCGGGCCGGGCATTCCCTATATTCCGACCAGCGAATTCCGCGACTATCTGAAGAACTCCGATCCGACCCAGCCGCTGCTCGGCGATACCGAGGACTGGGACGATCTGCAGCGCTCGCAGTCCATCATCGTCGGATCGCCGGACACGGTGTATCGCCGTTTCATGGACATTCTGGAGCAGGCCCCGGTCGGCCATCTGCTGATCCAGTTCCACATGGGCAATATGCCGGATGAAAATGCGCGCAAGAGCATGCGCCTGTTCTGGACCGAAGTGGCGCCGCGCCTGAAGGCCGCGTCCGGCAAGCTCTTCGCTGAACAGTTCAAGGGAATGGAAGAAAAAATGCAGTTGGAGCTGACGAAGTGAGCGCGCGGGAAATCAACGTCAAAGGACGCAAAGTCACGCTGATCGAGGAAGGTACCGGCGAGCCGATCGTCTACCTCCACGGCTTCGCCGACGTCCATGGTGTTGCCGGCGACCTGCTGGCGTTTCACAGGAACCTCGCAGGCGCGGGCAAACTCATCGTGCCTGCGCATCCAGGCTGCAACGGCAGCGATGAACTCGAAGACGGCTATAGTGTCGAAGATGTCGTCTTTCATTATCTCGAACTGTTCGACGTGCTGAACCTGAAACAGTTCACGCTTGTGGGCCATTGCGCCGGCGGCTGGATCGCCGCCGAGATCGCCGTGCGCCATCCCGAGCGGGTGAAGAAGCTGGTGCTCATCGGCGCCTGCGGACTGTTCGTGCCCGGCGAATTGATCGAAGACATCTTCATGCATGCGCAGCCGGAACGCGGCGTCGATTACAAGACCCTGCGCAACGTGTTGTTCTCGTCGTCGACGGCCAAGGACGCCCTGCGCTATTTCCCCGACGGGCGCGGCGACCTTGACGAAGAGACACGGCGTTACGCGATGCTGCGGTTCGGCTCTTTCGTCGGGTTCAAGCCGCCGTATTTCTATAACCGCTCTCTGATCAACCGGCTGCATCGCGCCGCCATGCCGGCGCTTGTGCTGTGGGGCGAGCATGACCACATGGTGCCGCGCGCTCATGGCGAGGCTTATGCCAAAGGCCTCGCCGGTGCAGGCGATCTGCAGATCGGCACCGGCGCAGGCCATGCCGCCGTGCTGGAAGGCGAGGCTGCGCTAAGCAAGGCAGTCGAGGCTTTTTTCAAAGCCTAGCTGGACGCCCGGACGGTCCTCGCCTATGAAATTGCAAAAATAGGCGACACCGGACCTGGGAGGGATCCATGCCGTATCACAAGAGCATTCTCGCAATAGCCACTCTCGGCGCATTTTCCGTCAGCGCGCAAGCACAACAATCAGCCGAGCAATTCTACACGGCCAAGAAGACGATCACCATGTCGGTCGGCTATGCGCCCGGCGGCAGCTACGATCTCTACGCACGTCTTGTCGCCCGTCATCTCGGCCGTTTCATTCCCGGCCAGCCGGCCGTCGTGCCGCAGAACATGCCGGGCGCGGGATCGCTGCAGGCAGCGAACTACATTTACGCCGTTGCACCGAAAGACGGCTCCGCCATCGGCGCGCTCGGCGAGACGCTGGCGATGGAACAGGCATTGCAAAATCCCGGCGCCAAATATGACGCGGCGAAGCTGACCTGGATCGGCCGCATCGCCTCGAGCAACAATATCCATCTCGTCTGGCACACATCGAAGGCGCAATCGGTGGAAGACGCCAAGACCACGGAGATGACGGTTGCCGGCACCGGCCCCGCCAATCTCGCAGAGACCGTGCCGCGTCTGCTGAACGTTCTCGCCGGCACGAAGTTCAAGGTCGTCTCCGGCTATCCCTCTTCCGGCCCCGGCATGCTGGCCATGGAACGCGGTGAAGTCGATGGCGCCGGCACATCCTGGGCCGTGATCAAGGCGCAGCATCAGAACTGGCTGCGCGAGAAGAAGATTAAGATCATCCTGCAGGACGTTCCGGAGCGCGATCCCGAATTGGCAGACGTGCCGGCGCTGCTGGAATTCGCGAAGACGGATCAGGACAAGCAATTGCTGGGGCTCTACGCCTCCGGCGGCGCCATCGGCCGCGCTTATACTGCGCCGCCCGATGTGCCTGCCGTCATCGCCACGGCCCTGCGCGAGGGCTTTCAGAAGATGGCGAAGGATCCGGAACTGCTCGCCGAAGCGGCGAAGATGAATCTCTCGGTTGAGCCCGGCGATCATCTCCTGCTGCAGAAGGTGGTCGAGCAGACGGTGAAAGTCGACGATAGCGTGCGCAAACGGGTGCGCGAAATTTTCGGCAATTGATTCAAGCCGCAGTCTTTGTGTGTCATTCCCGCCAAGCGAAGCCCAGAGCGGGAATCCAGGGCAACATGAACCATCTTGGCTCCTGGATTCCCGCTCGCCCGCCTGCCTTCGCCGAAGCAGAGGCAAGCTCTGCTTGGCTCCGCGCAGGCAGGCTACGCGGACGTCGGGAATGACACCGTTCATTGCCGGTCACATCCTCAGCATTGCCAAGCCTGAACAGGCGTGAGACGTTGGCTGGAAACTATCACTTGAGGAGACCAGCCATGACAACCCTCTATTACGCGCCCGGAACCTGCGCGATGGGCATTCACATCCTGCTCGAGGAAATCGGCAAGCCTTACGAGTTGAAGAAGGTCGACTTCGCCAATCAGGCGCAATTTGGTCCCGAATACGTGGCGGTCAATCCGAAGTCGAAAGTGCCGGCGCTGGAGCGCGACGACGGAACAGTCCTGACAGAATTTCCGGCGATCGCCACCTGGCTGGCGCTGACCAATCCGGACAAGAAACTGCTGGCGACTGATCCGGAAAGGTTGGCGCGCACGCTGGAGACAGTCGACTATATCGTCGCCACCCTGCATATGCAGGCATGGACCCGCTTCTTCCGCACGGTGAATTACAGCAGCGTCGAGGAAGAGCATCCCAAGATCAAGGCGCGCGGCAAGGAGATGACCGAGAAAGGCCTCGCTTTGCTCGACAAGCAGCTCGACAAGAAGGAATGGCTGATGGGCGACTTCTCCATCGCCGACAGCGCTTTGTACTACTTCGAATTCTGGATCGCGGAGCGCGCCAACTGGCCGCTGCCGCCGAATGTAGCGGCGCATTACCAGCGCATGAAGGCGCGCCCCTCCGTGCAGAACATGCTTAAGCTCGAAGGACTGGCCTAGATTAAGGACTGGCCTAGATTTTAGCGGGCGGCAGGCTGACGATGACATCGGTGATGGCCGCGACATCGTGGCCGCCGAGACCATCGACCATCGCTTTGCCGAAGAGTTCTATGGTCTTGTCGAGCATCGGCGTGGCGACACCAAGGTCCATCGCCATGTCCTTGATCGCCGCTTGATAGTGCGCCACCAGTTCGATGCTGCCCTGGGCCGGTAGAAACTTCCGGTCGGCCATCCACGGCGCGCGAATGGCGAACTGTGTCGAATTGCCGGCGCCGCTTGTCACCGCCTGGATGATCGCATGCGGATCGATGCCCGTCTCCCGCGCCAGGGCCATGGCTTCACCGGCCGCGGTGACATTGAGCGTGACGAGAAGATTGGCGATCAGCTTCACCTTGATGGAAGAGCCGAAGGTGCCGAAATAGAAACATGAATCGGAGAAGCCGGCGATGACGGACCTGGCGCTTTCACAGGCCTGCGCATCGCCACTGATATAGACGGCGCTCTTGCGGGCAGCGACCATGCCCGGCGTGCCGCTGATTTCCCCGTCGATGAAGATTGCGCCGATCTCTTCCAGCCGGCGGCGCTGGCGTTCCTTGGCGGCGGTCGGATAGGTGCCGAGCTCCAGACAGATCTGGCCGGCGCGCATGCCATGCACAAGCCCCCTGGGGCCGGCGACAACGTCGTCCAACGCCGCCTCAGACGGCAGGCAGGACAGAATGAAATCCGATTGCGCGGCGACCTCCGCCGCCGAGCCGAGCGGCGTGCCGCCCGAAGCCTGCAAGGCATCCATGGCGCTGCGACGAAAGCCAACGACCTTGAAGCCGCTCTTCAACAGCAGGTCGGCGATCGGCATGCCGATCTTGCCAAGCCCGATCACGCCAATCGTGCGCATGTCCCCCTCCCACCGTGAAGGTGCGCGTTCTAAGCGGCGCGCGCCTTGTTGAAATCGGTTAGAATGCGTGTGCTTGATTGCGCCAGTTCATCAAGGCGCCGCGACATATCGGGATAGAGCATGACGCCGTCGCGCTTGCGCACGCTCCCGCCGACGATCACCGTATCCACATTGGCGACGCCGGCCTGCAGCACGATGGAGGCAAGCGGATCGACGACCGGATGCATGTTGAGATCGCGCGCCGACAGCAGGACGATGTCGGCCGCTTTGCCAGGCGTCAGCGATCCGACGCGATGGTCGAGCCCGGCCATGCGCGCGGCGTCGATGGTCGCCCAGCGCAGCGCCTCGCGGCAGGGAATGGTGATTTCCGCCGGGCCTTTGCCGCTGTTTTCAAAACTGTCGAGGCTGTCGAGGAAGCGTTGCGACTGCAAGGTCATGCGCGTCACCGTGAACATGTCGCTGCTCATGCCGGATTCGATATCCGAACCGATCGAGATCGAGGCGCCGCGCCGGCGCAGGCGGCCGGTGAGCGGACGGCCAAAGCCCATCTGCATCTCGACTTCCGCCGTCACGGTGAAATGGACACCGTGATCGACCAGAAGATCAAGCTGCGCATCGCTCAACACATTGCCGTGCACGATGTTGAGCGCCGGCCCGAGCAGTTTTTCCGCCGCCAGGCGCTCGAACCCGTCCTGCGTCAGCAATGGGCCGGTGACATGCATGCTGGCGACCGCGCCGGTCTCGCGCGCCAGCCTGAAGTCCTCGCAGCAGACATCGTAGATCGACATGCAAGGCCCGAGGATCGCGAGGCCGAGCGTCACCAGCGCGTCATCGGAGGCGAGCTGCCCCTTGCGCAGGCGTAAAACCTCGCCGCGCGGCATCGGCACTTCACTGAAATGCTTCTGGCCCGGCTTCGGATCAGGCTTCGGCGAGCCGTGCAGGAACAGAGCGCGGATGCCTGATTGCAGGAGGCCGTCGATGGCTGCGTCCGTATGCGCCGGGCTCGGGTTATTGTGGCACCAGTCGACGAGGGTCGTCGTGCCGCAATTGAGCTGGTTCAGCGCGCCGGCAAGGTTGGCGATGAAAATATCCTCGGCGCGAAAATGCGTGGCAAGGCCGGCGTGGATGGCGCGCAGATATTGCGAGATAGTCCAGTCGGCGGCGACGCCGCGCAGCCCGGTCTGCCATGTATGCATATGCGCGTTGACGAAACCCGGCATGACGATCTTGCCGGCGGCCTCCAGAACCTCGGCGCCCGGCGGCGGCGCGATGGCAGGCGCAATCGCGGCGATCCTGCCGTCGCGGACGAGAACATCGCCCTTCAGATCGCCGACATGATCGTCCATCGAGACGATGCTTCCGCCCCGTATCAGCATGTCCGGCATCACGCGCCTCCGATGGCCTTTGGAATCTCTGGCGATCTCTTGGTGGACCGTAGTCCTAGAAATATCAGACGCGGCGATTACGGCAAAGGCATCCCATCGGGGGACAAATCGCCATTTTTGCCCATACCGCAGCGCCGCGTGACCTGCTAAGGACTGTCACAAACCGCAGGACTGCCAGGAACAAGCTATGTCGAATGGAAAAAAGATTGCGTATCAGGGCGAACCGGGAGCCAATTCCCACATCGCCTGCAAGGCCGTGTATCCGCAGTGGGAGCCCCTGCCCTGCGACACGTTCGAGGATGCCCTGGCCGCCATCGCCGACGGCAAGGCCGAGCTTGGCATGATCCCAATCGAAAATTCGATCGCCGGCCGCGTCGCCGATATCCATCACTTCCTGCCCGGCTCGGGCCTGCACATTATCGGCGAATATTTCCTGCCGATCCGCTTTCAGTTGATGGCGATCCCGTCCGCCAGCCTGGCGACGATCAAGACCGTCTACAGCCATGTCCATGCGCTCGGCCAATGCCGCAAGATCATCAGCAAGCTCGGGCTGACGCCGATCATCGCAAGCGACACCGCGGGCTCGGCTCGCGAAGTGGCGCAATGGAACGATCCGACCCGCGCTTCGCTGGCACCCGAACTCGCCGCCGAAATCTACGGTCTGAACATCCTGATGCGCGACGTCGAGGACGAGAAGCACAATACGACGCGCTTCGTCGTTCTCTCGAAGAAGGCCGATTGGGCGGCTCCCAACAACGGCGCGACGATGACGACTTTCGTGTTTCGTGTCCGCAACGTGCCGGCCGCGCTCTACAAGGCGCTCGGCGGCTTCGCCACCAATGGCGTCAACATGACGAAGCTGGAAAGCTATATGGTCGACGGCGAATTCTCGGCGACCATGTTCCTCGCCGACGTCGAAGGCCATCCGGAAGATCTGCCGCTCAAGCGCGCGCTGGAAGAGCTTGAGTTCTTCACCAGCGAGCGGCGTATCCTCGGCGTCTATCCGGTGCATTCGTTCCGCAAGGAGACGAGTGCGAATGAGTAATGCAACACCCTCATCCGACCCTTGCTGCGCAAGGGCCACCTTCTCCCGCAAGCGGGCGAAGGATTAGCGCGTTCTTCCTTCTCCCGTTTACGGGAGAAGGTGCCCCTCGCAACGCGAGGGGCGGATGAGGGCTTGTCAATGAGGACTCATGCATTGTCAGTCGGAGTCCGAGGTTGAGATGGACACTGTTGCATCTCGCGATCAAATCGTTCTGGTGATGGGCGAGGCTATTCTCGATCTCATCGCCAGGGATGCGGATATGGCGTCCTTCGAAAGCGCATTGGGTGGCTCGTCATTCAACACGGCATTGGCACTCGGCCGCCTCGATGTCGCAGCCGGCTTTGCCGGTGCGCTGTCGCATGATGTCCATGGCGAGCGTTTCGTGCATGCTTTGAAGGAAGCCAACGTCAATCTCGATTTTTGCGTGCGCAGTCCTGCGCCAATGCCGATGGCCCTGGCAACGCCGGACATCGCCACCGGCGCACCGCGTTTCAGCCTCTATCTCGACGGCACGGCCGATCGCGAGCCTTATGCGCTTCCCGCATCCTGGCCTGCCGGCATCCATCATCTGCATGCCTCATCGTTTCGCTGTACGCTCGGCGCGCAAGGGGAGGAGGCACTTGCCTTCATGCGGCTGGCGCGTGGCCACGCCTCGGTCAGCTTCGATCCGAACATCCGGCCGTCCATCGTGCCGCCGCGCGAGACGACGGTGCGGCTCATCGAAGACAGGGTCGCCGCCTCGACGTTCGTGAAGGCAAGCGAGGAAGACATGGCCTGGCTTTATCCGGACGCGCCGCCGGAAGCGGCGATGCGGCGCTGGTTGACGTTTGGCCCTGAGCTTGCCGTACTAACGCGCGGCGCCAATGGCGCAAGCGCATTCTTCGGCCAGGACATGCTCTCCGGCACGGCGCCGGATGTGGAGGTCATCGACAGCGTCGGCGCCGGCGATGTGTTCAGTGCCGGCCTGCTGGCGGCCATGCACGCGGAGGGATGTCTCGGACCGGGCAGGCTTCTACCGACGCGCCAGAACATGGCGCACTGGCTCGCTTTCGCCAACGGCGCGGCAGCGATGACGTGCGCCCGGCGCGGGGCGGAGCCGCCGACGCGGACGCAGGTCGATACATTTTTATCAACATAGACAAGGCCGTCGGAGGCAGGCGGATCAATCCGGTACTGCTTGGCTGTTACGCCCAGTCAAAGCCGCTTTCCCTTGCCTGCAGCATGGGGTAGTGAAGACGCGCAATCTACAGGAGTTCTACATGCGTCCTTCCAAACGCGCCAATGACGAAATGCGCGCCGTCTCTTTTGAACGCAACGTTGCGCGATACGCGGAAGGTTCGTGCCTGATCAAGTTCGGCGAAACACATGTTTTGTGCACCGCCTCGCTCGAAGACAAGCCGCCCATGTGGCTGCGCGGCCAGGGCCGCGGCTGGGTGACCGCCGAATACGCCATGCTGCCGCGCGCCACGCAGACGCGCACGCGCCGCGAAGTCACGTCGGGCAAGCAGTCCGGCCGCACACAGGAAATCCAGCGCCTCATCGGCCGTTCGCTGCGCGCCGTCGTCGATCTGCAGATGCTGGGTGAACGCCAGATCACGATCGATTGCGATGTGCTGCAGGCCGATGGCGGCACGCGCACGGCCTCGATCACCGGCGCCTGGGTGGCGCTGCATGATTGCCTGAAATGGATGCGCTCGCGCTCGATCATCCGCGACATGCCGCTGAAAGACCATGTGGCGGCGATCTCCTGCGGCATCACGAACGGCGAGGCCGTGATCGATCTCGACTATGTGGAAGATTCGGCCGCGCAGACCGACGCGAATTTCGTCCTCACCGGCAAAGGCAACATCGTCGAGGTGCAGGCCACGGCGGAAGGCGCTCCGTTCGACGAACAGCAGTTGGCGCAGATGATGACCTTGGCCAAACAGGGCATCGGCAAGCTCGTCGACATGCAGAAGCAGACCGTCGCCTGAGATGACGACACATCGCAGGATCGAAGGCCGCCTGGTCATCGCCACGCATAACGCGGGCAAGCTGCGCGAGATGCGCGAGCTGCTCGAGCCTTACGGCATCGAGGCCGTGTCCGCCGGCGAGCTTGGCCTGCCGGAGCCGGAGGAGACCGGCGACACATTCATCGCCAATGCGATCATCAAGGCGCAGGCGGCAGCGCAGGCCGCCAACCTGCCCGCCTTCGCCGATGATTCAGGCCTCTGCGTCGATGCGCTGGGCGGCGATCCGGGGATCTATTCGGCACGCTGGGCACGCGAGGCCGGCGATTTCCCCAAAGCCATGCAGAGGATCGAAACCCTGCTGCAGGAAAAAGGTGCGACGACGCCCGCCAGGCGGCGGGCGCATTTCGTCTCGGCGCTCGCGGTCGCATGGCCCGACGGCCATATCGAGACGGTCGAAGGCAAGGTGTTCGGCACGATCGTGTGGCCGCCGCGCGGCGACAAAGGCTTCGGCTATGATCCGTTCTTCCAGCCGGACGATCACAAGCTGACATTCGGCGAGATGTCATCGGAAGAGAAGCACGGCATTCCCGCCGATGGGTCGCGCGCCCTCTCCCATCGCGCCCGCGCCTTCCAGGATCTGGCGAAGCTCTGCCTGCGCGTTTAACGTTCGCAGCGTCTTTCAGCAAAAAGGCCGGGCAATGCCCGGCCTTTTCGTTTGCGTCACTCGGCGGCTTTCGCCTTGCCGTTGGCGTGAATGGCTTCCCAGATGCGATGCGGCGAGAACGGCAATTCAACGTGGTTGATGCCGAGGCCGCGCAATGCATCGATCACCGCGTTCGCAACCGTCGGCACAGACCCCGTCGCGCCGGCCTCGCCGACGCCCTTGGCGCCGAGCGGGTTGGTCGGGCTCGGTACCGGCCGGTCGATCATGTGCAGCGGCGGCAGCAGGTCGGCGCGCGGCATGAAATAATCCATGAAACTGCCGTGCACCGGCTGGCCATCGACAGGGTCATAGACGATGACCTCGCCCATCGCCTGCCCGATACCCTGCATCAGGCCGCCGTGAAGCTGCCCCTCGGCGAGCGCGTGATTGATGATATTGCCGGAATCATCCACCGCGACATATTTCACGATATCGACCATGCCGGTTGCCGGATCGATCTCGACTTCGGCGATATGGGCGCCGGTCGGGAACGATAGGCTGACGGGCACGCCGTCGATCGTGTCGAGCGGGTTCTCGCCCTTGTTCGCAAGCGTCTTGGCGAGTTCCAGCAGACCGACGGACACATCGGTGCCGCGCACGCGATAAGAGCCCTTTTCAAATTCGATATCGGCTTCGGCCGCTTCGAGATGTTTCGCGGCGTGTTCCTTGCCCTTACGCACGACTTCGCGCGCCGTGATCGCCAGCGCGCCGCCGTGGTTCATCACGCCGCGTGAGCCGATGCTGCCCGATCCCTTGAGCACGGGACCGTCAGGATCGCTGAAGCGCAGGGTGATCTGCTCAGGATCGAGGCCGAATTCGCTGGCGACGATTTCCGGATAGACCGTCTCATGGCCCTGCCCCGAAGGACCTGAGACCGTGAAGATGACCGGATTGCCGTTGTCGCCGAACTTGATTGCCGCCTCTTCGCGCGGCACGCCACCACCGCCCGACGGCTCGACGAAGACGGCGACGCCGGCGCCATAGAGCAAGCCGCGCTTTTCCGCCGCCTTGCGGCGCTTGGCGACGCCCTTCCAGTCCGCCGCCTTCAGCGCATCCGCGAGCAGACCCGGCGGATCGCCACTGTCATAGGTCGAACCGGTCGGCGTCTTGTACGGATAGGCCTTGCGTGGCAGCAGGTTTTTGCGACGCAGCTCGATGCGGTCGATGCCCATCTCGCGCGCCGCCTCGTCGACGAGGCGTTCAGCGAGATAGGTGACGTTCGGCCGCGCAGCGCCGCGATAGGGCGTAGTCGGCGTGGCATTGGTCACCACCAGGCGATGCAGGCCGTAGACCGCCGGCGTCGCATAGACGTTGATCGGATTGGTGCTCGGTCCAGCGGTATTGGTGAGAGGGCCTGAGCCCGACAGATAGCCGCCGCAATCGACGATCCATTCGATGCGCATGCCAAGGAATTTTCCTTCCTTGTCCATGGCGAGCTCACCCTGCAGGATCGCGCCGCGTCCATGGTGATCGCTGAGGATGGTTTCGCTGCGCGTCGACACCCATTTGACCGGCCGGCCGACGATCTTCGCCGCCATCATCAGCGCGCAATATTCGGAGTAGGCCTCGCTGCGGACGCCAAAACCGCCGCCGACGTCCCAGGCGTGAAAGCGGATTTTCTCTTCGGGTATCTGCGTGCCGGCCGCCAGTCCGGGACGGATCATGGTGATGCCCTGCGACGGCGCGTAGACATCGTAGATGTCTTTCTTGGCGTCGTAGTTGACGAGGCAGGCCTTGGGCTCCATCGGATTGCCGACGATGCGCGGCGCATCGAGCGTGATCTTCGTCACGTGGTGAGCCTTGGCGAAAGCCTCGTCGGTCTTGGCCTTGTCGCCATACTCGTAGTCGAACACGAGATTGTTGGGGACGTGATCGTAGAGCTGCGGGGCATCGGGCTTCAGCGCGGCGGCTCCGCCGATGACGACCGGCAGGTCCTCATACTCCACGACGATCAGCTCGGACGCATCCATGGCCTGGTTCTGCGTTTCGGCAATGACCAGCGCGACGCCCTGCCCGACGAACCGCACCCTGTCGACGGCCAGAACATCGCGGCCGGTCTCGATCAGCTTCATGCCGCCCTTGCCGGGATATTTCACCATATTCGGAATTGGGCCAAGGCCCGCCGCCAGCGCTTCCGCACCGGTGATGACCGCCAGCACGCCCGGCGCTTCCTTGGCCTGCGACACGTCGATCGACAGAATCTTCGCATGGGCGCGATCGGCGCGCAGAAAACAGGCATGGGTCTCGCGCGGCAGCGACCAGTCGGACGTATAGCGCCCCTGCCCGGTCACCAGCCTGAAATCCTCGCGACGCCCCTTGAAGGTCGATGACATAGTGTCCCCTTAGTCGAGTTTTTATGAGAGTGTTGACGGCGCGCTGCGCCGTCTTGTTATTCGATCAGATTTTTGGCGCGCGCGGCAAGGTTTTTCGGCGTGGAGAGAACGCCGGCGACGACTTTTTGAATGTCCTCGCCGCGCACCGGATCCACCTCGATGCGGGCCTGCTCCGCTTCCTTGAGGAACTCAGGGTCTTTCATCGTCTGGTCGAAGGCCGCGCGAAGCGCCGCCACCCGGTCGGCGGGAACGCCGCCGTTGGTCGCGAGCGGCCGGCCGAGCCTGGTGCCGGACACGATGAGGTCGATGATGCGGCGCGTGTCCTCGTCCCTGGCAAGCTCCGAGACGGTGGGAATATCAGCCAGGTCCTTCTGCTTCGGACCGGCGTAAATGAGCACCTTGATGTCGCCGTTCTTCAGCCATTCCGGCTTCGTCACCTTCCAGCTCGACCAGGTGTTGTTGCGGCCCTGCACCTCGCCGCGTTCCATCGCCAGATTGATGTCGTTGCCGCCAGGGTAGCCGGAGACGATCTTGAACTTGGTGCCGAGAAATTCATTCAGCGTGGCGGGGAAGGAATAGGTGATGGCACCCTTGCCGGTCGCGCCAACGATGATTTCCTTCTGCTGGGCTTGCGCGAACGTGCTGATGCCGGCGCTCTTCCAGACCGTCATGGTCTCGACCGTCGGTGAGATCGATCCGATCCACTGGAACTTGCCGAGATCGAAGCGGATGAGATCGACGCCGGCGGCCTGCATGGCCGGAAAATTATTCGCCATCATGCCGATGTTGGTGCCGTCGTGAGGCGCGACTTCCGCAAGGTAGGCGCCCATTTTAGCGCCGCCGCCACCGGTCATGTTCTGTGGAACGATGGTGGGATTGCCGGGAATGTACTTGCCGATGTAGCGGGCCGTCAGCCGCGCATGCAGATCGTATTCGCCGCCGACACTGGTGCCGATGAGGACGTTGATGATCCGGCCGCGATAGAAATCCGCCGGCGATTGCGCCGAAGCAGGCGCGGCCGCAAGGCCAGACATCCCCAACACAGCCGCAGCCGAAACAAAGCCAATAGAGGTCCGGCTTCCGAACATGAATCCTCCCGATCCAATAAAGGATAATATTGCAACGGCGCAGGACTGCGCCGGACGATTGCGGCGCGAAACGACGCGGCCGATCGGGGCCAATATAGACGGCGCGGCGGCCGGGTCAAAGGTTTAGCGCGTCATCGGGCCCAGCCAAGCTATTGACGTCAAAGGCATAGCTTCGCGATATGCCCGCGATAATCCAAACGAAATTGAATTATAAATCATGCATTTAACGGCACGGCTAGTGAATGCAGGCCCAACGCCCGCCCCGCAAGCCGGCGGCTTCCACTCCGGAACGATTATCGAATTGCGACAAGCTTTCGAGATTGTCGTATATGCGGTGCGCTCCCTGGAGGGGAGAGCTTTTTGAAGGGATAAATGATGACATTCTCCGGTCTCAAAGGCCTAGTTGCTATCAGCGCGGCGCTCTTGCCGGGCATTGCTGCAGCCCAGCCGGCCGATCAATTTTTTGCCGGCAAGACGATCACCATCACCATCGGCTTTTCGCCGGGCGGCACCTACGATCTCTTCGGCCGCATGCTGGCGCGCTATTACGGCAAATACATTCCAGGCAAGCCGACGGTCATCGCCTCGAACATGCCGGGCGCAGGCTCCTTCACAGCGGCCAACTGGCTTTATCGTGTGGCGCCGAAGGACGGCACCGCCATCGGCATCGCGGCGCAGACGATCGCCATTGAAGAGGCGCTGAAGAACAAGGCCGTGCAATACAAGGCCGCGGAATTCCAGTGGATCGGCCGGGCCACGGCCAACGTCGAAGTTCAGGTTGTGCTGACGCGCTCCAAAGGCGCGACTTTCGAAGGATTGAAGAAAAACGAAACGCCGACCGCCAGCACCGGCCCCGGCTCGCCATCCGAGAGTTATCCGAAAATTCTGAACGCTGTTGCCGGCACGCAGTTCAAGATCATCCGCGGCTATCCGGGCTCCACCGACGGCCTGCTCGCCATGGAGCGTGGCGAAGTCGACAGCGCGTTGACCTCATGGAACACCATGAAGACGACGCGGATGGACTGGCTCAACGACAAGAAAGCCGTCCTCCTCTTCCAGTATGTTCCCAAGCGCTCGCCGGACCTGCCGAACGTGATGGCGGTTGTGGAAGCGGGAACCAATGATGCCGACCGCGCCCTGCTGACCTTCGCCGCCAGCAGCGCCGAAATTGGCCGCGCCTTCATGGCGCCTCCCGGGGTGCCTGCCGACCGGATCAAGGTGCTGCGCGACGCGTTCGATGCGACCATGAAGGACCCGGACCTTCTGGCGGAAGTGGCAAAAGCAAAGCTTGATTTCGACCCGGCCAGCGGCGTGGTTGTGCAAAAGATCGTCGCCGACACCGCTAATGTGGACCCGACCATCGCCGACCGGATGCAGAAACTGCTGGCGGAGTAATCCGCCGCCCTGCGGCGTTAAGGAACGATCCGGGGACGAACGCTCCCGAATCAGGTTTTTCGGAATGGATGCATTCCGAACGGATATGGAACACGCACGGGGGCTGATCGGCTTTGACCCGATCAGCCTCCGGAGTGGGTTGACGCCCGTCGTGGGGGGCCTAAAAGCTGCGCCAAAGAGATTTCCAGCGAGGTTGCCATGCCCGGCGTTGAAACGTCTAACCCTCAGAAAGCCCGATCTTTCGTCGTCGACGACAAGGAAAGGGGCATCTTTCTCCTCGACCGCGAGGCGCTCGTTTCCGAGCAGGTCCTGCGCGATGAAGTCACCAATATTTTCGCCAAGTGCTGGATCTACGTCGGGCACGGCTCGGAACTGAAAAAGAACGGCGATTTCCAAACCCGCAAAGTCGCCGGGCGGCCGGTCATTTTCGTGCGCGACGCCAAGGGCGAGGTGCGCTGCTTCTTCAACACCTGCCGCCATCGCGGCGCTATGGTCTGCACCGAGCGGCAGGGCAACCTGCGCCGCTTCAACTGCGTCTATCACGGCTGGATCTACAACAACGACGGCAAGCTCGCCCGCGTGCCGGGCGACGAAGCCTATATGGACTCCTTCGATACCAGCGGCCTCGGCCTCAAGTCGCCGGCGCGTTTCGAGCAGTATCGCGATTTCTGGTTCATATGCCTCGACCCGGATGTGCAATCGCTTAGCGACTATCTCGGCAAGGCGGTGACGGACTATATCGACCTGGTCATCGACCAGTCGCCGTCGGGCAAGATGGAAGTGCTGCACGGTACGCAGGAATACGACGTTCAGGCCAATTGGAAGCTGATGGTCGAAAACAGCGTCGACGACTATCACCTGCCGACAACCCATTCGACCTGGCTCAACTTCATGGCCAATTCCGGCGTCGTCGTGGAGCCGCCGAAGGACAAGGACCTGGTGCTGCCGACGCGCGGCTTCGCCTTCGATCTCGGCAACGGCCATTTCACCACCGACAACGTCAACTTCCGCGGCCGTCCGGTCGCCGCCTGGATCCCGCTTTACGGCGAGAATGCCAAGCCGGAAATGGCCGCCATCCGCAAGGAACTCGTCACCCGCCTGGGCGAGGATCGCGCACGGCGCGTTGCCGACACCAATCGCAACCTCGTCATCTTCCCCAATCTCGTCATCAACGACGGGTCTTCGGTGACCATTCGCACCTTCTATCCCGAGGGTCCGGGCAAAATGCATGTGACGGCCTGGGCGCTTGGCCCGGTGGAAGAAAGCGAAGACGCGCGCGCCCGCCGGCTCGACGCCTTCCTCACCTTCTACGGCCCCGGCGGTTTTGCCACGCCTGACGACGTCGAAGCATTGGAACTCGTGCAGCAGGGTCTCGCCAACTGGTCGGACGATCGCTGGTCTGAAATGTCGCGCGGCATGGGCCGCGCCGGTGAGCAGCTCAACAGCGACGAACACCATCTGCGCACCTTCTGGCGTCACTGGAACAAGCTGATGTCGGGAGCCCAGTCATGAACGCCCACGCGAACGTGCAGGTGACTCGCGCCGAGGTCGAGGACTTCTTCTATCGCGAGGCAGCCCTGCTCGACGAATGGAAGCTCAACGAGTGGCAGGAACTGCTCACCGACGACGCCACCTATTACGTGCCGCCGAACGACGATCTCGAGGGTTCCTACAAGAACACGCTCTACATCATCTCCGATGATCGCGAGCGCATCCGCCAGCGGGTGATCCGCGTGCTCGATCCCAATTGCCATGCGGAATATCCGAAGTCGCGGACCTGCCGTCTGATCACTAACGTCCGCATTCTCAGCGTCGAGGGCGATCTCGTTACCGCCACCGCGAATTTCGTCGTCTATCGCTACCGCCGGTTCCAGCGCGAGTTCTCCTATGTGGGGACCTATCGCTTCATCCTGCGCAAGACTGGCGACAGCTTCCTCATCAAGGAACGCCGCGTCTTCCTGCATGCCCATGAACTCGGCAGGCTCGGATCGGTGAGCTTCATCCTCTAGGTTTGAGAGTGCGCCGATGACTGCCAGGATAGACCGCGCACAGGCCAGCGTGATCGAATACAAGCTCGATCAGGCTGTCGGCGGCTCGGGCGTCGCGGCCGTCGATCTCATCGTTGTCGAACTCGCCGACAGCGATGGCGCGAGCGGTCTCGGCTTTTCCTATGTGCTGGGCGGCGGCGGCGATCTTGCGCTACGCGCCGCAGAGGCGCAGCTGGCGCGCTTCGTGCGCGGACAGGCTTTGGCGCCGCCGCGCGCGCAGTGGAAGAAGATCGCGCAGAGCTTCAACCGCACCGGGCTCGGCCCCAATCTCATCGGCCTGGCGGCTGTCGACGTCGCCTGCTGGGACCTGCACGCCAAACGCATGAACGTGCCCGTGGGCGTGGCCATGGGTGGCCAGATCCGGCCGACACCCGTCTACGGCAGCGGCGGCTTCAATGTGGTGCAGTCTGCATCGGACGCGGCAGCCGTCGCCGAGACGCAGGCGTTGCGTGGCCTCAGCGCGGTGAAGCCGCGCGTGGCCGGCATCAAGAAGGACGCCGAGGTGCTGAGCGCCGTGCGCAAGGCCGTGGGCGAACGGACGCAGATCATGGCCGACGCCAACGAGAAGTGCGACCTGGCTTCGGCGCAATGGCTGATGGCGCTCGCGCGCGATCTAGGCCTGCTGTTCGTCGAGGAGCCGCTGCCCGCGCATGCGCTCAACGGTTATCGCGTGCTGCGCAATGCGGGCAGCGTCGCGATCGCCACCGGAGAGCATCTGCAGGGCCTGCGCGATTTCACCGGCCTGATCTCGGATGGCATCGTCAGTGTGGTGCAGCCCGATCTCGCGATGATCGGCGGCCTGACGCCCTCGCTCGATCTCGCGATTACCGCGGAAGCATTTGACGTTTCCGTCAGCCCGCATTTCCTGCCGGGCCTGTTCGCGCATCTTGCAGCCGCCTCTTCCGCCGTGCGCTGGCTGGAAGAATTTCCGCTGCTGGAGCCGCTGTTCGATGGCTGGCCGGAGATTGCAAAAGACGGCACGATGAGCGCGTCTGAAGCGCCTGGTCACGGGCTTGCGCTGACTGTGAAAGCGCGCGGGATGTTGAGGGGCTGAAGCGCACCACCCTCATCCGACCCTTGCTGCGCAAGGGCCACCTTCTCCCGCACGCGGGAGAAGGGACGCGCCTCTTCCTTCTCCCGTTTACGGGAGAAGGTGGCCCTCGCATCGCGAGGGTCGGATGAGGGCGCGTACACTGTAAAAATTCTGCATTATTATGCACGACGCAAAAGCATTTTCTCGGCAACGCGTTTGGCGTAATCTCCCCGCGCATTCGAATTATAATCGTTAGGGAGAGATAGATGGCGGAAATATTCGTGGCTAAGGCCGATGATATGGCCGACGGCGACAGGCGCATCGTCAGGACGAGCAAGGGCGAGATCGGCGTGTTCCGCCACAAGGGGGCGTTCCATGCCTATGCCAATCGCTGCGTGCATTCCGGTGGACCGGCCTGCGAAGGCGTTCTCATTCCGAAAGTCATCGAGCTGATCGCCGAGGACAAGACCTATCAGGGCCAGACATTCTCGGAAGACGAGATGCATTTCGTCTGTCCGTGGCACGGCTACGAATACAACATCGAGACGGGCGTTTTCGCCGGCGACAGCAAGTTGAAACTCAAAAAATACCAGATCGTCGAGCGCAGCGGCGACGTCTACATCGTGGCGTGAGGAGAACAACCATGGACATGCCCAACAACGAAGTCCGCAATCTCCGCTTCGACGAATATCATTCCGGCGAGCATCTGCGGAACGCCACCAAGCAGGCGATCGAGCGCAAGTATCAGGACTTCCTCATCGTCGATGTGGACGCGCATCATTACGAGAGCGAGCATCACCGCGAAGTATTTCAATATATCGAAAGCCCGGTGATCAAGCGCATGGCGCTTGAATCGTTCAATCGCGGCGGACGATCCTCCTTTCTCGGCGGCGAGGTCGGCTATCAGGATATCGGCGGCCGCGTGACGCGCCACTGGCTGCGCAAGCACGAGAAGACCCCCGCCTCACCGCATAAGGACATCACCACCACCCTGCGCTGGATGGACGCCATGGGCGTCGATTATACCTGCCTGTTTCCGACGCCGATGCTGTTCCTGGGCACGCATCCGCAGCCGGAGATCGAGAGCGCCCTGGCGCAGGCCTACAATCGCTGGCTGTGCGACCGCATTCTCGCGCACGAAGGCCGCATCATCTCCATGCTCTACCTGCCCTTCAACGATCCGGAAGCGGCCTACAAGACGGTGAAGGAATTCGGCGGCAAGAAGGGTGTGGTCGGCTTCATGGTGACGGCGCCGCGCTACAAGCCGGTGCATGACAACGCCTATATGAAGACCTACCGGCTGCTCGAGGAAATGAACCTGCCGCTGTCGTTCCACGCGGCCTATACCTGGGGTGACCAGGCGCTGAAGATGACCAACCGGTTCATCGGCGTTCATGCCTTGGGCTTCATGTGGTTCAACATGATCCACATGACCAACTGGGTCATCAACGGACTGCCGGAACGCTTTCCGAAGCTGAAGGTGATGTGGATCGAAAGCGGCCTGACCTGGGCCTACAGCCTGATGCAGCGGCTCGATCACTCCTATCTGATGCGCACCTCAGACTGTCCATCGCTGAAGCGCAAGCCGAGCGAATATATGCGCGAAATGTATTTCTCGTCGCAGCCGATGGAAGTGCCGGACGATCCGTCAATTCTTGAAGCCACCTTCAAGATGATCAATGCGGAAACACAGCTCGTCTGGTCTTCGGACTATCCACATTGGGACTTCGACCTGCCGGGCGTGATCTACGACCTGCCCTTCCTCAGCGAGAAGTCGAAGCACAATATCCTCGGCGCCAATGCGGCGCGCCTCTTCAACCTGCCGCTGAAGCCGGTGAAGAAGATTCCCAACGTGGATTAAGTGCTTGTTGTCATCCCCGACGCCCGCGTAGCGGGCGAGCGGGGATCCAGTAGCCAAGAGTGATCACGTTGCCCTGGATTCCCGCTCTGTGCTTCGCTTGGCGGGAATGACACCCAAGGCAAGTCGCGTTCTCATTCCACCTTGATTTTGGCCTTCTCGACGACCTCGTGCCAGCGCTTGGTCTCGCTGGCGATGATGTCGCGGAATTCCTGCGGCGTTGTCGGCCAGGGCTCGGCGCCGTCGCGCTCCAGCGCCTCCTGCATCTGCTTCGATGCCAGCGCCCCGTGCACTTCCCTGTTGAATTTGGCGACGATCTCGTCCGGCGTGCCGGCAGGCGCCATCATTCCATACCACTGCGTCGCATCGAAGCCCGGCACGCCGGCCTCGGAAATCGTCGGAATATCCGGATCCGACTTCAACCGGTTGGGACCGGAGACGCCAAGCCCGCGCATGGTGCCGGCGCGGGCATGGGGCAGCACGGCCGGCCCGCCCGTCATCATGAACTGGATCTGGCCCGAGAGAAGATCGGCAACCGCCGGCGCCGTGCCGCGATAAGGCACATGCGTCATCTGCGTGCCTGTCGCGACCATGAAGGCGGCGGTGGCGATGTGCGCCGCGCTGCCGTTGCCACCGGAACCGTAGTTGAGCTTGCCCGGATTTGCGCGGGCATAGTCGATGAACTCGCGCACATTCTTGATCGGCAGCGAGGGATGCACCACGAGCACGTTATAGACCCGCGCGAGCATGCTGATGTGCGCGAAGCTCTTGATCGGGTCATATTGCAGGTTGGGATAAAGCGACGGGTTGACGCTCAAGGTGCCGATATGGCCCATGCCGACGGTGTAGCCATCGGGCGCCGCCCGCGCCAGGGCGACGCTGCCGACAGAGCCGCCGGCGCCAGGCCGGTTCTCGGTGACGACGCCCTGCCCCCAGGCTTCCGTGAAACGCTGGCCGATGAGCCGCGCCAGAATATCGGTCGAGCCGCCTGGCGTGAACGGCACGATCATCGTGATGTTCTTATTCGGCCATGCCGATTGCGCACGGGCCGGAATGATTCCGGCCGCGGTCGCCGCTGCGAGACCGGCGTTGAGCTCGAGAAAGCGGCGACGGTCCATTGATATTCCCCCCATTCATCCCCCTCTTGCCGCAATTCGCGATCGAACGCTCGCTGGCTACCACATCATGCTGGCTGTGACGGCGTTGCGCAACTGTATCGCCTGGCGATCAGTCTGGAATGACTCCCGACCACAAAGTTATGGCTCCGGCGCGATGCGCTTCACCAGTTCGCATCCGTCGTCCGCATCGAAAATATCGGCTTCTTCTTTTTCGGGTTCATAGCCGCGCGCGAGATAAAAATCCCTGGCCGTCCAGGTGCTCGTCAGCCGCAGGCTGGAGAGACGATGCGCTGCAGCGAATGTTTCCATATGGGCCAGCAGCGCTGTGCTGACGCCGGAGAAGCGCGCCCCGGGCGCGACATAGTTGAGCATGATTTCGCCGGCGCCGGACAGCATGCCGACGCCCACCATCGCATCCTCGCGCATGAAGACCCAGACCTGCATGTCAGGCGAGGCAATCCAGGCGGCGACATTGGCCGGCGTCTTGTTCGACAGCCAGCCCTCGAGCGTGGCGGCATGGCCCTGGTGATCGGGCAGGCAAAGCTCCGCGATCGAGCGGCGCAGCAGCCGGCAGATGTCTTGCGCGTCCGTTGCCGTCGCGTCACGTATCATGCTGTTTCTCCGCTAAAACCGTAAGCCGAATTTCGAACCATCCTAACATGGCGGCGTCAATCACATTCGTGCCTTATGTGGCGCTTAGATAAGGCATAATTGCCGATATCGGCTATTGTCGGACATCCAGTCGGAGCCATCGATGAACGAGAAGACGCTTCCTTTACCCGTATATGGCCTGCGCACGGAAACCGACAGCTTTGGGCCGATCGAGGTCGAGGCGAGCCGGTACTGGGGCGCGCAGACGCAGCGCTCGCTGCAGAATTTCCGCATCGGCGGCGAAGTCATGCCGCTGCCGCTCATTCATGCCCTGGCCCTGGTCAAACGGGTCGCCGCTGAAGTCAATCGCGATCACGGCAAGCTCGATGCGCCGCGCGCCACAGCCATCGCCGCCGCCGCGCAAGAGGTGATCGACGGCAAGTTCAACGATCATTTTCCGCTCGTCGTCTGGCAAACCGGCTCGGGCACGCAGACCAATATGAACGTCAATGAGGTTGTGGCCAATCGCGCCAACGAGATGATGGGCGCGCCCCTCGGCTCGAAATCGCCGGTGCATCCCAACGACCACGTCAACATGAGCCAGTCGTCAAACGACGCCGTCCCGACCGCCATGAACATCGCCGCGGCGGGCGAGATCGAGCATTACCTGCTGCCGGCGCTGGCGGCGCTCGCAACCGCGCTGCGCGCGAAGTCGCAAGCCTTCGCGTCGATCGTCAAGATCGGCCGCACCCATATGCAGGATGCGACGCCGGTGACGCTCGGCCAGGAGTTTGCCGGCTATGCCAGCCAGGTCGAGTTCGCCGCCGCGCGCATCCAGCAGGCACTGACGCAGATCATGCCGCTGGCGCAGGGCGGTACAGCGGTCGGCACCGGCCTCAACAGCTATGCCGGCTTCGCCGAGGATTTCGCCGCGCGCGTGGCGGCGGCGACCCGCCTGCCCTTCACCAGCGCTGTCGACAAGTTCGAAGCGCTCGCCAGTCATGACGGCCTGGTCTTCGTGCACGGCGCCCTGAATGCGGCGGCGACGGGCCTGTTCAAGATCGCCAATGACATTCGCCTCCTCGGCAGCGGTCCGCGCGCCGGTCTCGGCGAACTGGCCTTGCCGGAAAACGAACCGGGTTCGTCGATCATGCCGGGCAAGGTCAATCCGACGCAGACCGAAGCCATGACCATGGTGTGCACCCGCGTGTTCGGCAACCAGACCACGGTGACCGTCGCCGGCTCGCAGGGGCATCTGGAACTGAACGTCTACAAGCCCGTCATCGCGCAGGCGGTGCTGCAATCCATCCGCCTGCTGACGGATGCCGCCGCGAGTTTTCGCGAGCATTGCGTGGAGGGACTTGAGCCCAACCGCGAGCGTATCTCGGACCTGCTGTCGCGCTCGCTCATGCTCGTCACCGCGCTGGCGCCGAAGATCGGTTACGACGCGGCGGCGGCTATCGCCAAGGCCGCACACCACAATGGCACGACTTTGCGCGAGGAAGCGCTGAAGTCAGGCCTGGTGACGACCGATGAATTCGATGCGATCGTGCGGCCGGACAACATGCTGAGTCCCTCTGACTAACTTTATTTAGAGAGCCCTCATCCTGAGGAGCCTGCGCAGCAGGCGTCTCGAAGGACGAGGGCGTCACGCCGCAGCCAATCAACAGTGTCATGCCGGCGCTTGCGGCTTTGACGCGGTTGTGAAATGCCGCCTATCGCCCCCGTCCTTCGAGACGCAACGCAAGCGTTGCTCCTCAGGATGAGGGCTTCTGGGAACCTGCTGCCACTTGCGAGAAGCCTACTTGACCGCGCTGTCCCTGATGCATTGCTGGGTCAGCGCGTCATATTGCTTCTGCTCGTCGGCGCTGAGGTCATTGCGCATGATCTTCTGCCACAGGTTCTGTGCCTTCGAGACGTCGATGAGACAGCCGCAGGTGCGGGCGCAGTAAGCGGCATCGGCGCGGGCCTCGACGCAGCGGGCCACGCAGGTGCGCTGGAAGTCCGCTTCCGGTGACACGGATGCAAGCTGGCGCGGCGCGAGGACGAGCGACAGCAGGAACGCGATGGCGATCAAGACCGGCTGGTGAGCCAGGTAGATCAACAGCGAATGACGGCCGCCAAAAACGAGCGTGCGGTCGACCGGGTTGGATGCGGACCAGTGGAGGAGCGATTGCGGCGCGCCATAGCGCAGCGCCGCCTGCGCCAGCGCAAGTCCTGCCAGGGTAAAGCCGGCCCACGGGAAGACGGGCCGCCAGTCATTGGTGCGCGGTTCCTCGAATCCCATCCCCAGCCACCAGTTGCTGGAATCGAAAGACGCGCTCGCCAGAAAGTATGGCGCGGTGATCATCGCAAGCCCGACAAGCCCGGTCACGAACCAGGGCGCCCGCGTAAAGACCAGTGCCAGGATGCTGGCGACAACGATGCAATGGAGGATGCCGAAGAAAATCGTGGCGTCCGGAAACAGATACCAGGTCGCCAAGGTCACCAGCGCCGCAGCGCCCGTCACCATGGCCAGGCGCAGAAGATAGGCATGCCAGTCCAGCCCGCCGCGCGTCGACATGGCGTGGCTGATGCCGACCACCGCCAGGAAGGTCGCGGCGACGATATGGCCGCAGAACTGGAACCCGGGACTTTGCGGGAATGACGCCGGTATGATGTTGAAAAACCCAAGATCCCAGATGAAGTGATAGACGAACATGCCGGCGATCGCCGCCCCGCGCAGGGCGTCGATCAACGGGACACGTTTGACCGTCGCAAGAGACAGAGCGCCGGTATCGGCCGGCATCGCGGAGGCCGACATTCCTATTTGCCCATCGTGGCGCGGAAGCTCTGGAAGACCATATCCGGCGCTGACAGATTATGCCGCGACGGCACGGTGCGGCCGGCCCAGAGTTCCATCGCCTGTGCACCCTTGAAATCCATGATGTTGCTTTCGCCCCAATGGGTCGCGTCCTTGCCGCGCCATTGCACGCGCGCCACGTCCGAATTGGTTTCGGTGATGTACATGGAGCGCAAGGAGGCGAACGGCAGATTGTCCGGCATGGCGCGATCAAACGCCACGTCGAGGCCCAGATGATCCTGGTCGATCTTGTCGATGTGCACTTTCGCCGAGCCGCCACGCACAAAGTTCAACGTGAACGTCATGGTTGCCGGATCAAAGGCGATGTCTTTCAGGGCGACGATGGGACGCTGCTGCGTTTCAACGGGGCCGACGAGGAAAGACGAACCATAGGCCGTCCAGCGCATGTCGCCGAACGGCAGCGGTCTGGCCCGCCAGTAGCCATCGGGCGGATAGAGCACGAGCACTTCCTCGGCGCGCTCACGATGCAGCTTCCACAATTGGATAAGATGAAAACTTTGCCCGTTCCCATCGCCGACCTTGATCGGCACATTGTTGGGACGCCAGAATGAAGGGAAGACATAGCCCGTAAGCCAGTATTCCGGCGTTTCCCAGAAGGTCACCCGCTTCGGCTTCGCCGCATCACTGGTGAAGACGCTGTCGCTCGACATGTCGCAACTGGTGAAGTCCGGCGCCCAGCGATCGGTGGCAATGGTGCCGATATAGGCCGGGTGCTGCGCCTGAATGCGGAAAGACCGCACGTCGGGAGACGCGAAGTCGACACGGATATTGTCCTTCTCCGCGCAGAGCACCGGCTCGCTGAGATTGCGCATGTCGACGGCGATCTCCGGCGCTTTGGCTGCGGCCGCGGGCGCTGGCGGCGTCTGCGCCAGACAAAGACTCGTGAAGACCTGTGCGATGAGAAGCGGGGCAGACAACAAAAGCGATTTCATACGGCCTCGTTTGGCAAAAGCAGGGTTTCGACAGGCGGCTCGGTCGCGTGCGGCGCGTCGAGCCGGGACAGAATCAGCGGCGGCGAAATCTCTTCTGGAATAGCGCAAAGACCCATGCGCTCAAGCCAGTTCCCCAACTGTGGCGATGAGCTCACCACGGCAAAGGGAATAGCGATGACGTAACCCAGTGTCAGCGGCAGTGATGGCACGATGATGGCGGGCGCGAGCAACGCTGCGATGGACAGAATGATAATGCCGAAAACGGTTTGCGGCCAGAGGCCGCGTGCCGCGGTGCTCCACGACAAGGCATGGGCATCGCGGGCCTGCCCGCTCCATACCACCGTGCGGCCGAAGACAAGGCCGATCATGAACATGCCGGTGCGGAATGTGGTTGCCGCGCCAAGCAGAAACGAGAACAGGATTTCGACGATCGCACCCGCCGCGAAGCGAACGCCGCCGCCGTAGCGGCGCACACCATCGCGCGTCAGCGCAATGTCGATGAAGCCGGCGAGCTTGGGGGCGAGATACATCAGCAGAAATACAAGATAGAACGCCAGCGCCGAACCGGCCGGAAACAGGGCCGTGTTCTCGCCATCGAGCGGCTTGATCGCGGCGAGCGCGATGATCGCGGTCCAGGCGGGGATGCCGATGAACATCATGATCGCCCAGAGAAGCTGGAAGCGGCTCATCGGCTGCAGGCCTTTCAATCCGAGCAGGCGAAAGTACTGCATGTTGCCCTGGCACCAGCGCAGATCGCGGCGGGTGAACTCCAGCACCGTCGGCGGATTGTCTTCCCAACTGCCGCTTTCCTCCGGCAGCACGCGCACCTCGAAGCCGGCGCGGCGCATCAGCACCGCCTCGACCTGATCATGCGACAGGATCGGCCCGCCGAAGGGTGGCGCGCCGGGCAGCAACGGCAATTCGCAATGGCTGCGGAATGGTGCGATGCGCACCAGCGCGTTGTGGCCCCAGAAGGGTCCGCAATCGCCGGCCCACCAGGCGCTGCCCATCGTATAGGGACGCATGCCGTGGCGCATGCCGAACTGGAAGATACGCGCGAAGGCGGACGATGTCGGCGCGCCGACCACAAGGCTCTGCAGGATGCCCAGCCTTGGATAGGCCTCGCCGATGCGCACCAGCCGCAGGATGGTCTCGCCCGACATCAGTGAATCCGCATCGAGCGGAATCATGAATTCGAAATCATCGCCCCAGCGCGCGCAGAAATCCCGCAGATTGCCCGCCTTGAAGCCTTCATTGGTTTCACGCCGCCGGTAGAACAAACGCGTGGCATCATCGGCGCAGAGCGTTTGCCAATGGGCGAAGGCCGCGTGCTCGGCAGCGGCGACGGCCTCGTTGTCCGTATCGCTGAGAACGAAATAAGCGAAGTTTGCACCAGAGCCGGTGGCGTCAACGCTCTCCTTGATCGCGGTGAGGCGGGTAAAGGCGCGCAAGGGATCCTCGTTGCGGATCGTCATCAGGATAGCGGTCCTGCTGGCGAGCGGCGTCAGTACATCGCCGGCCCTGGCGAAGGGCGCCACCTCAGCCAGCGGATCGTGCGACGTGTGCAGCAGCCAGACGCCGATCAGCGCGTTCCAGACGCCCAGCACGCTCCACGGCACGGCAATCGCGAAGCAGAGGAAGATCAGCCCGTCGATCACACTCCAGCCGCTGGCGCCGAGAATCTGCGCCAACCAGAAAAGGAGCCCCCCGTAAGTGGCGAGATTCAGAGCGACGACAATCGCCCGGCGGCGGGCGAGGACGGCGCCGGACCGGATGCCGGCCGGGGTCAAATCAGACCTGGAACCGCCGGAATCGGAAACTTCCATCTAAAATCAACCCTCTGGCGGTGGAAATCCGGGCCGCTTTGCTCTAGTTGCGAGAGGACCATATTAGGAGCCCCGATGGCGGTCGATACCAAAATGGTGGAAGGCGAGCCGGCGCACGAAGCGGAGGCACGTGCCCTCTGGTATGCGGCGCCGGGGCACGCCGAAATCCGCCCTGCCCGGCTGCCACCTGTTCCTGCCGGGCACGCTCAAGTCCATACCTTATGGAGCGCAATCAGCCGCGGCACGGAACGCCTGGTGCTGGAAGGCCGCGTGCCCGCCTCGGAAACGGCGCGGATGCGCGCGCCAATGCAGGAAGGCGATTTTCCATTTCCGGTGAAATACGGCTATTGCGCCGTGGGCCGTGTCGAGGCCGGGCCGGCGGATATGCAGGGCCGGCTCGTCTATGCGCTGCATCCGCACCAGACGCGCTTCATCGCGCCGCTCTCGATGCTGACGCCTTTGCCTGACGGGCTCGATCCACGCCGGGCTGCAATCGCCGCCAATATGGAAACGGCGCTCAATGCGGTGTGGGATTCAGGCGCGGGCCCCGGCGACCGGATCGCTATTGTCGGGGCCGGGCTTGTCGGACTTCTCGTCGCCTATCTTTGTGCGCGCCTGCCGGGCGCGGAGGTGTGCGTCATCGATATCGACGCATCGCGAGCTGATATCGTGCACTCCTTCGGCGCGCGTTTCGCGCAAACGCCTGACAGCGAGATCGCTGACGCCGATGTCGTGTTTCACGCCAGCGCCTCGGCGGCAGGCCTCGCCACGGCGATCAGTCTTGGCGCACTTGAAGCGCGCATCGTAGAACTGAGCTGGTATGGCGAAGGTGAGATTCTCGTGCCGCTTAGCGGCGCGTTTCACAGCCGGCGGCTGCAGCTTGTCTCGTCGCAGGTCGGACACGTTTCGCCGTCGCGACGGCCGCGCTGGGATTATGGACGGCGCATGCGCAAGGCGTTGGAACTTCTGCGCGACGAGCGGCTTGATGCCCTGATCACCCACGAATTTTCATTCGACGACCTGCCCCGGCACTTGCCGGCGTTTCTCGGCAAAGGCGCAGCGGGCCTTGCCGCCGTCGTCAAGTATTAAGGAGACCGCCATGTACGCCATCGAAGTGCGCGACCACATCATGATAGCGCATTCGTTCAAGGGAGAGCTGTTCGGGCCGGCGCAAAAGCTGCATGGCGCGACCTTCGTTGTCGACGTGGCATTCTTCCGCGAAGAACTGACGTCAGATGCCGTGGTGGTCGATATCGGCCGCGCCCACGATGCGTTGAAAGCGACGCTCGCCCCGCTCAATTACAACAATCTCGACGAGCTGCCGCAGTTCAAAGGCAAGCAAACGACGACCGAATATCTGTCGAAGTATATTTTCGACACCATGGCGGATGCGGCGCGCAGCGGCAGGCTCGGCCCCGGCAGCGAAGGCATTACGCGCATCCGCGTGCAACTGCATGAATCGCATGTGGCGCGGGCCTGGTTCGAGGGACCGGTTTGAAGGCGGCCTTTGTCATCCCCGGCGATATCGAAGCGCTGACCGGCGGCTATATCTACGACCGGCGTGTGCTGGAGTTGTTGCCGGCGCACGGGATCGATATCTCGCTGTGCCGGCTGCCGGGCGGATTTCCTTTTCCCGATGCAGATGATCTCGCGCAGACGCAGACAGCGCTGGTGCGCGTTCATGCCGATAGCGTCCTGCTGATCGATGGCCTCGCCTGGGGCGCGATGCCGCCCGATCTCGCCGGCGCTGTGGGGCCGCGCGTTGTCGCGCTGTGCCATCATCCGCTTGGGCTCGAGGCGGGACTGACACGGCAGCAGAGCGAAAGCTTCCTCGCCAACGAACGGCAGACCTTGGCGCTCGCCGATCATGTGATCGTGACCAGCGCGACGACGCGCGACACCTTGATCGAAAAGCTCGACGTGCCCGCCGGCAAGATCACTGTTGCGGAACCTGGCGTCGATCCGGTCCAACGCGCCAGAGGCTCCAGCGGTGCACCGGTGCTGCTGGCCATCGGCACCATTATTCCGCGCAAGGGTTATGATATACTGATCGATGCCTGCGCGATGATCGCTGATTGCGACTGGCGGCTGGTCATTGCCGGATCGCTCGAACGGGCGCCGGAGACGGCGCAAGCGGTGCTGGCCCAGATCGAGGCGTGCGGATTGAAAGACCGCATCACATTTGCCGGTGAAATCCCCCGCGATGTGCTGGAGAACGCCTACGACACAGCCGACGTTTTCGTCATGTCATCGCATTACGAGGGCTATGGCATGGCGCTGGCTGAGGCCATGGCGCACGGCCTGCCGATCGTCACCACGACTGGCGGCGCCATGGCCAGCACAGTGCCTGATGAGGCCGCCATCAAGGTGCCGCCCGGCGATGCGGATGCGCTGGCGAAGGCCTTGCGGCAGGTCGTGACCGATCGCGGCAGGCGCGAGACCCTTGCAGAGGCTGCCTGGCATGCGGGCCAAAGCCTGCCGCGCTGGAATGATACAGCCGCGACCATCGCCGCAGTCTTGAAGGATGTCGCGGGGACGAAACGATGAGCGGTTTTTCAGCCGAGTGGCTGGCCTTGCGCGAGCCGGTGGACCATCGCTCGGTCAGTGCGATCGTGCGCGATGCCGTATGTGAGTGGGTGGGCGCGCGGCAGCAGGTCAGCATGATCGATCTCGGCTGCGGCTCGGGCTCGAACCTGCGCGGGCTTGCGCCATACCTGCCGTCCGCGCAGCACTGGCGGCTGGTGGATTGGGACAAGGCGCTTCTCGACCATGCGCGCATGGCGATCTTCGAATGGGCCGACAGTGCCGAAAGCGCTGTGAACAATCTTGCTGTACGGAAGGCAGGCAAACAGATCGACGTGGCGTTCGAACAGGCCGATCTCATGAGAGATTATGCGCGCGTACTCGACAAACCGGCCGATCTTGTCACCGCTGCGGCGTTCTTCGATCTCGTATCGGCGCAGTGGATTGCGGACTTCTGCACCGCGCTCGCGCAACGGCGTCTGCCGCTCTACACCGTGCTTACGTATAATGGTGAAGAAGAGTGGACGCCCGTACATGCGGGCGATGCCGCCATGCTTGCGGCGTTTCACGCGCATCAGCAAAACGACAAGAGCTTTGGTCCCGCTGCCGGACCCGGTGCGATTGCAGCCTTGTGCAACGCGCTTGAAGCGCATGACTATACGGTTGTTACCGATGTAAGCTCCTGGCGGCTGGACCGCGCAGACGCAGGCCTCATCGCCGAACTTGCGGCAGGCTCAGCGCAGGCGGCTATCGAGTCAGGGCAGGTCAGCGAAAGTGCTGCAGCGGAATGGCTGACGGCGCGACGCGACGCCGACACGTGTCGCATTGGGCATGTGGACTTGTTTGCATCGCCTAGTTGAACTGCCCTCATCCGACCTCTGCTACGCAGAGGCCACCTTCTCCCGCAGAGCGGGCGAAGGGTCGCGCCGAATCCTTCTACCGCTTGCGGGAGAAGGTGGCCCTTGCGAAGCAAGGGTCGGATGAGGGTGTCACTTAGACTCTCTGCGCCCAGTCCTGCGCCTTGCGGCCGACGATGGGTGCCAAAGAGTCGAGCCGCTCCGCCACAAGCCTGTCGACGAGCCCGCGCTTGATCTCGTCGATCAGCGGCAGGCCCGCGTAGACGAGCAAGGAATAGAGCTGCAGCAGAGTCGCACCGGCCTCGATCTTGGCGAAGGCCGTCGCCACGCTGGATATGCCGCCGGAGCCAACGATCGGGAAAGCGTTTTCCACGCGCAGAAACACTTGGGCGAGCACCTTCGTTGAAAGCTCGAACAGCGGCCGGCCGGATAGGCCGCCCGGCTCGCCCGCCTGAGCACTCTTCAATGAGGACGGACGGGTGATCGTGGTGTTGCCGACGATCATGCCGTCAATGCCGCGCGCACGCGCCACGCGGACAATGTCGTCGAGATCGCCTTCGGTGAGATCGGGCGCGATCTTCAGCAGGACCGGCTTGAGGCCATGTTTGGCTGTCATGCGGTCGCGGCCTTCCAGCACGCGCGCCAGCAGTTCGTCGAGCACGGAGGCCTGCTGCAGGTCGCGCAGGCCCGGTGTGTTCGGCGATGAAACATTGACGGTGAAATAGCTCGCCACATCGGCAAACGCTTCAATGCCGGCGACATAGTCCTGGGTGCGATCCGAGGCATCCTTGTTGGCGCCGATGTTGACGCCGACGACGCCCTTGCGACCGGCCCGCGCCGCCAGCCGCTGGTGCATCGCCGCATGTCCCTCGCTGTTGAAGCCGAAGCGATTGATGACGCCCTCGTCCTGCGTGAGACGGAAGAGACGCGGCTGGGGATTTCCCGGCTGCGGTTTTGGCGTGACGGTTCCAGCCTCCGTGAAGCCGCATCCGGCGACGCGCAGCACCGCATCGGCGACATCGCCACCTTTGTCGAAGCCTGCCGCCATGCCGATGGGGTTGGGCAAATCGAGGCCGAAAGCCTGCACACGCAATCTCGCGTCGTCGGCCGCCGCCGCGGGCAGCGGCAGATAGCGCAGCGCCTTGATGGTGAGGCCATGGGCGAATTCCGGATCAAGCCGGAACAGCACCGGGCGGGCCAGCGGCCACAGAAGGTTCATCATGGCAGGAGGCCAGTGAAATCGTGCGCGCCGGCGGCATCGACCGGCAGCGGCTTCGCCCAGATCACCTCGTCCATATCAAAGGGCCGGTAGAGATGGGGAAACAACTGGCCGCCGCGCGACGGCTCCCATTTCAACTCGTTGCCCAGGGCGTCGGCGTCGAGCGCGGCGACAATGAGGCCGGTCTGGCCGGCGAAATGCTTGGCCGCCGTTTCCCGGGTCTGTACGTCCGTGGAGAAGTGAATGAAGCCGTCGGCGAGATCAATCGGCGCCCCCTCGAATCGGCCGCGGGCGGAAGCAGCCTGCCATTGGTCGTGGGTCGCAATTTTATAGATAAGCTTCAAAACAGGCTCTCTTATAGGCCGGATGCGTCTTTCCGATCCCAGTGGATCGAAAAACGCTATGAATCAGGTTCCGGACCCTAAAACGGCGCGGCGAGCGGCGCAAATACCCGTAAAATGCTTGAGACCACCCCAAAACAGGCATATATGCTGACAACAGGAACTTTGTCTTGTAGTTTCTGTAATTATTTCCTGCGCTTGACGTGAGGCACCCATGCTGACGCACACACAGGTGTGGACCGCCATCGATACATTGGCCGAACGGCACGGCCTGACGGCCTCGGCTCTGGCGAAGAAGGCCGGCCTCGATCCGACGACGTTCAACAAATCCAAACGCAAGACTGCCGACGGGCGCCTGCGCTGGCCGTCGACAGAATCGGTCGCGAAATGCCTGACAGCGACTGGCGCCACCATCGAGCAGTTCGTCACATACATCTCCCCCAATGGAGACGAGCCAAAACGCGCGATCCCGCTCATCGGCATGGCGCAGGCAGGCGCCGGCGGCTATTTCGACGATGGCGGTTTCCCGACCGGCACGGGCTGGGACGAGATCGGCTTTCCCGCCGTCGGCGACGAGCATGCCTATGCGCTCGAGATCGCCGGCGATTCGATGATGCCGCTTTATCGCGACGGCGACATCGTCGTGGTTTCGCCCTCATCGGCGACGCGGCGCGGCGACCGGGTGGTGGTGAAGACGAAAAAGGGCGAAGTGCTCGCCAAGGAATTGAAGCGCGTCACCGGCAAGATCATCGAGCTCAAATCGCTCAATCCGGATTATCCCGATCGCACGGTCGAACTGGAGCATATCGAGTGGATGTCGCGCATCGTCTGGTCAAGCCAGTAACCCCGCCTAGTTAATGGATGCTCGACCCCGGAAAAGCCAGCAGCCATAGACCCATCCCGACATAGATGGCGCTCAACACCAGGATGATCGTCTTCGTCCATTTGCGGAAACTGGCGTCGGACATGCGGTTGAGCACGCCGGCCGCCGCCGAGCCGCCGGTAAAGCTGAGCAGCACGTAAATGACGAACAGCCAGATGGGCATATGATGGCCCGCTTCCAGCGCCACCGCGCCGAAATAGAGAAAGCGCATGGCTTGCGAGAACAACTGCGTCACGGCTTTCGTCGCGACGATGACGTGGCGGCTCAGCGGGCTCGCCTGAAAGAACATGTCGAGCACATTGCCGGCGCCGCCGACGCCGATCTGCAGCACCATGACGATGAACCCGCAGATGCTTGCCATGCCCGGCCGCGTCACATCGGGCGCGTGCCGCTTCGGCAAGGCGTAGCCCACGAGCGGCAGGACGCCAAGGCCGAGATAGATCACCGCCTTCGACGGCACGAAGGCGACGAACAGCATCAGCACATAGCCGACGGCCGAGCCTGCGATGTAGCGCAAGGTGAGCGGCCAGTTGATGTGCTGCCGCCACAGCACGCCGCGCCACAGGCCCGAGGTGAACATCAGCGCCGAGAAGATGGTCATGGCGGCGCTGACCGGCAGAAAGTACAGCAGCGCAGCCAGAACAATCTGGCCGCCGACCATCCCGAATATGCCGGATGTGAAGGCGCCGACGAAGACCGCAAGCGAGATGATCGAACCGGCGAGGACTGAGATCAAGACAGGCTTTTCCCCGAATGCGTCACGCAGCGCGGCTTTCGAGGAATGCCTGATGCTCCTTCGCCAGATCGCCCGACAATGCCTTGGCGATCAGCGCGCGGGTCTCGGCGATGCCGTAGAGCGCCACGAACGAGCCGAAGCGCGGGCCGCGATTTTCCCCGAGCAGGACCTGATAGAGCATGTTGAACCATTCGTTCGCCACACCCGGCCGTTCCGGCGTCGCGCCCTTGGCCTTCATGTCCTGATAGCGCGGGATCGGCCGCGCCACATCGTAGAGGATGGTCTGGATGTCTTCGGCCGAGGCATCGGCCGGCAGCTTCGCCAGTTCGGCATCGAGCTTCGAAAGCGCCTCGCGCTCGACATCGTCAGGCAGGCGATAGGACTTCGCCGGCCGCACGAAATCGCGGAAGTAGGCGACGGCGTAACCCACCAGCTTGTCGAGACGCGGATGGGTCTCGCGCGACACGCCCGGCGCGTAGCGACGCAGGAAGCCCCACAGCACCTGCGCATCCTCGCTGTTGGCGACGGCGGCCAGATTGAGCAGCATGACGAAGGAGATCGCCGTGCCCGCCCCGCCCTGCTCGCCTGGATGATGCAGCACTTCGGGCTGCGGCGGCTTGCCACTGTGAATATGCCAGACGGGGTTGCCGAGCTGGTTCTTGATATCCTGCCGTCCAAAGCCGTTGAGGAACTGCAGATATTCATCGACGGCGCGCGGGATCGCATCGAAGTAGAGACGCTTCGCCTCGCGCGGCTTCTGGAACATGAACAGCGACAGGGATTCCGGGCTCGCATAGGTGAGCCATTGCTCGATCGTCAGGCCATTGCCCTTCGACTTCGAAATCTTCTGGCCCTTCTCGTCGAGGAACAATTCATAGTTGAAGCCCTCCGGCGGCGTACCGCCAAGCGCGCGCACGATATTGCTGGAGAGCTTGACGGAATCGATCAGGTCCTTGCCGGCCATTTCGTAATCGATGCCGAGCGCCGCCCAGCGCAGGGCCCAGTCAGCCTTCCACTGGCACTTGACGGCGCCGCCGGTGACCTTTGTTTCGACCTTCTGTCCGGTATCAGGATCGACATAGACGATGGTGCCCTTCGCCGGGTTGCGCTCGACCATCGGCACCTGCAGCACGATGCCGGTGCGCGGCGAGATCGGCAGGAACGGCGAATAGGTGGCGCGACGATCAGGCCCCAGGGTCGGCAGGATGATGTTCATCACGTCATCGTAGACTTCGAGCATGCGCAGCAGCATCTCGTCGAAGCGGCCGGCCTTGTAATATTCCGTCGACGAGGCGAATTCGTACTCGAAGCCGAAACGATCGAGAAAGGCGCGCAGGCGCGCATTGTTGGCGGCGCCGAACGACGGATATTCGTTGGAGAACGGATCCGGCACCTGGGTCAGCGGCTTGCCGAGATATTGCGCCATCATGTCCCGGTTGGGCACGTTGTCGGGCACCTTGCGCAGGCCGTCCATATCGTCGGAGAAGGCGAGCAGGTGCGTCTTGACCTTGCCTTCCGTCAGCACCTCGAAGGCGCGCCGCACCATGGTCGTGCGCGCCACCTCGCCGAACGTGCCGATGTGCGGCAGGCCCGAGGGGCCGTAGCCGGTCTCGAACAGCACGCTGGTCTGGCCGGTGCGCTCGACGCGCTGGACAAGCTTTCTGGCTTCCTCGAAGGGCCAGGCGGCGGAAACGCGCGCGGCATCGGCGAGCGAAGGAGTTTCGGCGGTCATTGAAATGTCCCGGAAGGTGAAGCATTGCGCGGCCAAAGGACCGGCGCGAATTTTGCGGCACACTAAACCATGATTCCCGCGAGTGGAAGCTTTTGGTGCCTTTCACGGGTGGTAACAGTCTGAATAGCCATGGAATCCGACTGGAAAAACTAGCTTTCGGCACGCTGAGCGGGCCTCCCGCTTGCGTCGGCCCGCGCGCCATGCGACGAGCAATTGGTTAATTTCGCCGCCCGCGACCGCAGACAGATGTTCAAAACGCTCTCAAACATTGCCGGTGGCACCGCCAGACTGGCGCTGCTCATCACGCTGGCCTTGAGCGCCCTGACCGCCAGTGCGCCGGCGCAGACGAAGCCCCCTGCGGCCGCGGCCGACGTGCCGATGTTCTGGGATCCGCAGCGGCGCATGGAGCGGCCAGATACGAGTTCGCTGCGGACCTTGCGGTTCATCACCGATGACGAGTATCCGCCGTTCGGCTTCACCACGCCCGATGGAACGCTTAGCGGTTTCAATGTCGATCTGGCGCGCGCGATCTGCGATGAGCTGCGTGTCGCCTGCACCATCCAGGCGCGGCGCTTCGACACCATCTTCGACACGCTCGACAAGAACGACGGCGATGCCGCCATCGCCTCGATTGCGATGACCCCGCACAACCGTCAGCGCGCCGACTTCACGCAAGCTTATTATCGCACCCCTGCCCGCTTCATCACCCGCGCCTCGGTGGCGCTCGACGATCCGCGGCCGGAAACACTGGCCGGCAAGGCCGTCGGCGTACAAGGCCGCACGGCGCACGAAGCTTTCCTGCGTAAGTTTTTCCCCAAGTCCGAGATCAGAACGTATGAATCCCAGGCGGCGCTGCGCTCGGCGCTGAAGCGCGAGGAAATAGACATCGCCTTCGGCGACGGCGTGTCGCTGGCGCTCTGGCTCAATGGTCTCGACGCCGCCGACTGCTGCGCCTTTCGCGGCGGCCCCTATCTGGAAAGCTCGTATTTCGGCGAAGGCGTCGGCATCGCCGTACGCAAGGACAATGCGGCGTTGCGACGGGCGCTCGACTACGCCCTGGCGCGCCTGTCGGCACGCGGCGTCTACACCGAGCTATATCTGAAGTACTTTCCGATCGGCTTCTTTTAAATGGCGCACCCTTCCTTCTCCCGCTTCGCGGGAGAAGGTGGCCCTCGCATCGCGAGGGTCGGATGAGGGCGGTGCGCGAAGTCTAAATTCATAAGGAGCGATTCACACGAAGGGGCGATACGCTCGCTTTCACCCTCATCCGACCCTTGCTGCGCAAGGGCCACCTTCTCCCGCAGGGCGGGAGAAGGGACGCAACTCATAAATACCGTGCCAGCTCCTTCGCCATGTCCTGGGCATTCAACTGGGTGTTGAGCGCCGAGACAAAGCGGCCCTGCTTATCCATGATGTAGACGATGGCGCTGTGATCCATCGTATATTCCTGGCCCTCGCCAGGCACCCGGCGCGCATAGACGCGATAGGTCTTCATGACTTTATCGATCGACTCGCGCGGGCCGGTCGCCGCCTGGATGCGCGGATCGAAATTCGACACATAGTCCTTCAGCACCGCTGCCGTATCGCGCTCCGGATCGACGGTGACGAACAGCGCCGAAATCTTCTTGTCGGGGCCGAGCGCCTTGAAGGCCTCGGTCAGTTCGAACATGGTCGTCGGGCAAACGTCCGGACAATGGGTGTAGCCGAAGAAGACGAGGAACGGCTTGCCGAGCATATCGCGATCGGTCAGCGCCTTGCCGTCCTGGTCGATCAAGGCGAAGGGCCCGCCGATCGCCGCAGGCAGCGGCGCGGTCAAATCGCCACGCTGGCGCAGAGTAAGGAAAGCCGTAGTGCCAAGCATGGCGACACCGAGCACGAGGCAGATGATGGGAACGATCAGGCGGCGCTGGGCGCTGGTCATGAATTTATCCGGTGGGTGTGAGGCTGCTGCGGCCTTCAGAAACAGTTGGCGACGGCGGTGACCAGATCCATGAAGATCAGCGGACCGAAATGGATCCACATCACGGTCGCGGCGATGAACATCAGGGCGAAGCCGGCGATGGCGATACGCGTGGCGATGCGCCCTGCGCGCTCGTCCCGTGCTGCCTCCGCCGCCTCGATGTCGCTGATATGCTCGCTCATGGCTGTCCGCTTGGCGCCTCAGATGAAGGCGCATGCGGTAATATAGGCCTTTATGACGCTCTTCGCATCATTTTGGCGTGAGCGGGCGGCGCCAGCGGCAATTTGGCGCTCATAGGCGCTGCCAATCCGGCTCAAACCTTGTTGTCATTCCCGCCAAGCGAAGCGCAGAGCGGGAATCCAGGGGCAAAGCGACGTCAATCGCTCCTGGCTTCCCGCTCGCGCACTGCGTGCGCGTCGGGAATGACAAACTCTCAGGACAGTTCCACCGCCAGCGCCCGCATGAAGGCGATACAGGCCTGCAATTCGGAGATTTCGATGAATTCGTCCGGCTGGTGAGCCTGATCGATGCTTCCCGGCCCGCAGACGATGGTCGGGATGCCAGCCGTCTGGAAGCGGCCGGCCTCGGTGGCATAGGGCACGGCGATGGTCCGGTTGGACTTGGTCAGCTTGAGCGCCAGGGTCTCGGCCAGGGAGCCGGGCTCTGAATCGAGCCCCGGCACCTCGACTTCCGTCACCGTCTCGATACGCGCGTCAGGCGCATAGCGGCGCATGCGCGGCAGTACCGTCGAGGCGGCATAGTCCTCAAGCTGACGCAGGGCACGGTTCTGCGCCACGTTGGGCAGGCCGCGGAACTCCCACAGGAAAGTACATTGCTTGGCGAGGATATTGCGCGCCGTGCCGCCATTGATCGTGCCGACGCTGATGCTGGAAAACGGCGGATCGAAACGCCCGGACGGATCGCCCGCGCCGGCCAGTTCATCGGCCAAGCGATAGAGTTCGGAGACGAGCGCGGCCGCGCCCTCGATCGCGTTGGCACCCAGATGCGGCTTGGCGGAATGGGCCTCGTGGCCATGAACCGTGGTGATGAAGGTGGCGATGCTCTTATGCGCATCGGCGACCTGCATCTGCGTCGGCTCGCCGACGATGACCGCACGGGGCTGCGGCAGATCACGGCCAAACCGCGTGATCGTATCGACGGGGCCGAGACAGGTGGTCTCTTCGTCGTAGCTGAGCAGAATATGGATGGGCGTTTTCAGCTTCGCCTGCTGGAAGTCCTCCACCATGGCGAGGCAAACCGCGTCGAACCCCTTCATATCGCAGGTGCCGCGACCGAAAAAGCGCGAGCCTTCGCGACGCACCGTGAAGGGATCGCTGGTCCAGGCCTGGCCGGCCACCGGCACCACATCCGTATGGCCGGACAGCACGATACCGCCGTCTTTCATCGGGCCGATGGTGGCGAAGACCGCCGCCTTGTCGCCTGCCGCATTGGGCACAGTGACATAGGGTACGCCGCGGGCGCGCAGATAATCCTCGATGAAGACGACGATCGGCAGGTTCGATTTCGAGCTTTCGGTATCGAACGCGATCAGCCGCGCCATCAAATCGATGGTGCGGGACAAACGCTCATCATGCGCGACGGACATGGGTACTCCGTAAGCCGCGAGACAGCTCCTTCAATTCAGGACACGCCTCGCATGCGGGCTGTCGAGCGAGAACGCGGGAATTTCCACCTGAAATTCATCGCCATCCTGATCGACGAAGCGATAGCTGCCCGCCATGATGCCGGACGGCGTCGTGAGCGGACAGCCGGACGTATAGTTGAACCGCTCACCCGGCTGCAGCACCGGCTGCTCGCCGACGACACCGGGGCCGCGCACTTCCTCGCGCTTGCCGTTGGCGTCGGTGATTTGCCAGTGCCGGTGCATAAGCTGGACGGTGCTGCGGCCCATATTGGTGATGCCGACGGAATAGGCCCAGAAATAGCGCCCAGAGTCGGGCTGCGACCTGTCAGCCAGGAATTCCGGTTCGACGGTGACTTCGATGTTGTGAGTCATGGATTTGTACATGCCGCCAGTCTGCCCAAAGCCGCCGCCGCCGTCGAGCCCTTCGCGGCGGCAAAAAGGCGCTTTGGAGGCCAGACTCTCACCTTCCAACTGCTGAAAAACGAATTTCAGGTGGGCATAACAACCATTTAATACAGTTTTGTGGCCTGCCGTCCTACTCTAGCCTCCATTGGCCTGCAGGCGGCGTATGGCATCCTTCAGGTCCTGCGGCGCATTGGCCAGCATGTCGAGCATGCGCACCGCTTCATCCGCTCCCACGGGACTGACATCGACACGCATTTTTTCGGCATCGGACAGAAATTCCGCATCCTTGCCCAGCGCCATGAAGGCAGCCTGAAGCGCCCTGGCGCGATCGGCCGGGAGATCCGGCGGGGCGACATAGGGCCGCGACAGCATATAGGGGATTTCCGCCAGTTCGATGAGCTGGCGCGACCGCGCGTCCTTGGCGAGTTCGCGGGCCGTCGGTGCATCGGGAAAATCGGGATGCCGCGTCGTGCGGGCAAACTGGATGAGCGGCTGCATGATGCTGCCGGGGCGCAGCCATTCCGGGTGGGTCGAGGCGACGGCGGAAGAGCCGACGAACCTGCCGTCGAGTTCGCCGCGTTCGATGGCGATGAACAATGCGTTGCTGTCGGGATAGCCGGCGATGAGGCGCAGATTGACGCCGACGGCATCGCGGATCAGCAGCGCGATGTCATTGCCCGTTGCGCCTTCGGCGGTGCCGCCCAGCACCAGTTGCGGACCGCCGGGGCGGCGCGCGTCATCGAGCGACTTCGCCTTCGCGTCCTTGCGCACGAACAGCACATAGGCCTCGTCCTGCGAACTCGACGGCGAGCCGAGCCAGGTGAATCTGCGCGGATCGAAATGCACATTGGCGTTGCCGCCGAGAATGCCCATGAGCGGCATGTTGCGGGCAAACGTGCCGATCGTCGATCCGTCCTTCGGCGCCGTATTGAACAGATAGTTCGCGGCGCGCAGACTGCCGGCGCCCGGCATGTTCTGGACGATGGCGCTGGGCCTTCCGGGAATGTGCTTGCTCAGGTGCCGGGCCACAAGCCGGGCATAGACATCGTAGCCGCCCCCTGCCCCATAGCCGACAACGACCTGCAACGGGTGGCTCTTGTAGAAATCGGCGACCGAATCGGCCAAAGCGGGCCGACCGATCATCCCGCCGGCCAGAAAGCCCAATGCCGCAAAGCATTTGGCCACGCAGCGTATGGCGACATATCCGCGCATTTCTCCTCCCGTCTTACGGAGAGACTAGGCGAGGCTTAGGAAGCCCTCAAGGGTGCCCGTTGGAGAGTTGGCCGCATCGCGCTAGATTAAGGACCATTCAAGGAGACGACCCATGACGATCCGCACGGCAGGCCCGATCACGCGCAGACACGCGCTCGCAGGATTGGCCGCAAGCGTCGCAGCGCCTGCCATCATCGCCGCGCCCGCTCGCGGCCAGGCCTTGTGGCCGGCCGGGCGCACGCTGCGCATGGTGGTGCCGTTCACGCCCGGCGGCGCGACGGACGTGATCGCGCGCATCGTCTCCGACAAGCTGGCGCAATTGTGGAACACGTCAATCATCATCGAGAACAAGGCGGGGGCCGGCGGCAATATCGGCACCGAACAGGTCGCGCGTTCGGAACCGAACGGCGAGACCATGCTGATGGGCACGATCGGCCTCGCCCTGAATTCGTTCCTCTACCGCAAACTCAGCTACGATCCGATCGCCGATTTCACGCCGACCTCGCTGATCTCGGTGATGCCGAACATGCTGATCGCGCCCAATAGCGCGCCGTTCAACTCGGTTGCTGACCTCATCGCCTATGGCAAGGAAAACCAGGGCAAGCTGACCTTTGCGTCCTCGGGCGTCGGCACGTCGGTGCATCTGTGCGGTGAAATGTTCAAGAGGATGACCGGCATCCAGATGTCGCATGTGCCCTATCGCGGCAGCGCGCCCGCCGTGCAGGACGTGATGGCGGGCCGCTGCGATATCATGTTCGACAACATCACCTCGTCGCTGCCGCAGGTGCAGGGCAAATCGCTGAAGGGCCTGGCGGTGACGACCGCCAAGCGCTCGAGCTTCGTGCCCGACCTGCCGCCGGTGAACGACACGGTGCCGGGCTTCGACGTCTCCGCCTGGTTCGGCACCCTGGTGCCGGCCAAGACGCCGAAGGAGATCGTCGATCGCATCACGGCGGATACGAAGCTGGCGCTGACCGATGCGATGGTGAGAGAAAGACTTGCCTCGCTGGCGGCCGAGCCCGTGGGCGCCGGCTCCGCGGACTTCGCCAGCCTGATCCGCAGCGAGACGGACAAGTGGGGCAAGCTGATCAAGGAAACGGGGATCAATGCGGAGTGAGGGATTGGGTGACCGATCCTTCGATGCGCGGCCAACTCTCACACCATCGCACCTGCTTTCGATGCTCAGTGACGAAGCCACTCTTCGAATAAATTGAAACCTGCGTTTCACTGATCCGAATGACGAGCAGCGGAGACTTGTCGTCATTCGTTCGATGTGGTTCTTGTTCGCATCGCATCCAGCACCACGTTATCCTAGCCGCTTGTCCAAAGGCTCTGTAATGCGGCGTTCGGCTGCCCCACAACCTTGAAGCAAGGATACTGCGATGGGCCAGCAAAATTCGTTCCGGTTAAATGAGGCGACTATTGCCGATATCCACGCAGCCTACCGCAACGGGACGCTGACGGCGCGAAAGCTGGTGCAGGGCTACCTTGACCGCATCGAGGCCTATGACAAGCAGGGGCCGGCGATCAATTCCATCATTGCACTCAACACCCAGGCTCTTGAGGAGGCGGACCGTCTCGATGCCGCCTTCAAGGCGTCGGGCTTTGTCGGGCCATTGCACGGCATTCCTATGCTGGTGAAGGATCAGATCGACATCATCGGCCTGCCGACGACGCTCGGCTCCGTGCTTTTCAAAGGGTATCAGCCGGGCAGAGAAGGATATGTCATCAGCAAGCTGCGCGAAGCCGGCGTTGTCTTTCTCGGCAAGGTGACGCTGGGCGAGCTTGGCGGCGGCGACACGCACGGGTCCCTGTTCGGTTCGACGCGCAACGTCTACGACCTCGAGCGCACGGCCGGTGGATCGTCTGGAGGGTCCGGTGCCGCCGTTTCCGCGAATTTCTGCACGGTCGCGCTCGGTCAGGAAGGCTTTTCCTCCATCCGCCGGCCTTCGATCTGGAACGGCATTACCGGGATGCGGCCGACGATCGGCCTGGTGAGCCGCTCCGGCGTCTATGGCGGCTGGCCGACGATCAATGGCTCGGTCGGGCCGATGGCGCGCACCGTGAGCGATCTCGCCACCCTGCTCGACGCAATGGTCGGTTACGATCCGGCAGACCCGATCACCGCGCATGGCGTCGGCAAAACGGAAGAGAGCTATGCACGCGGCCTTGACGCGGCCGCACTGAAGGGCGCGCGCATCGGCATTCTGCGTGAGCCGATGGGGTATCAGACCGAGCCGGAGTCAGATGATTTCAAGAAGGTCGATGAAGTGTTCAACCGGGCGGTTGGCGAGTTGCAGGCTGCCGGCGCCGAAATCATCGACCCTATCGTCATTCCGGATCTGAAGCCCCTGCTGGCCAGCCGCGCGCGCGATGCAGCGGCCGACGACGGGATGTACGAAACCTATCTGAAGGACGGCGGCAGCCCCTACCGCACCCGCCAGGATGTGATGAATTCACCGCTGTTCAAGCAGGTGGTGCCGGGATCGCAGAAACGAGTTGCTCACGACGATACCGCGGAGAAACACCATCGCTATATGATCGCGCGTGAGACTCTCATGACCAACCTGCTCAAAGTGATGGCGGACAATCGTCTTGACGCGATTGTCCATAAAGCCGTGGAGCATCAGCCAACCCTCATCAAGGATGGTGTGAACCCGCCTTTCGTCGATCAGAAAGGCGCGCCGCACATCAACACTTTCCTGATGTTCGTTCCCTCGATCGTCGTTCCGGCTGGCTTTACGCGAGACGACCTTCCCGCCGGCATCACATTCCTGGGCAGGCCATATGACGACGGCAGGATGATCAGGTTTGCTTACGCCTATGAGCAGGCGACGCATCATCGTCGGCCGCCGAAGACGACGCCCTGAGAGAGCGATCTTCCGGCGTTACCAGCCATGCAGCCACATGTTGACTTCAGGCGGCGCCTCGCTGGCGTCGGTGGACTTCAGGTTGCGGTATTTTCCGGCATGGAAAATCAGCGGCAAAGTCTTGGCGGCAGCGGTGAAGGACTTCACCTCGCAGACAAAGATCTCGTGGTCGCCGCCGGGATAGATCGCATAGGGGATGCAGTCGAAGCGCGCGATGGCGCCCGGCAACGCCGGGCTGCCATTGGCGGTGGCCGCGCTCTCAAGCCCGGCCCATTTGTCGCCGCCGGCCCGGGCGAAGCGGTTGGACAGCTCGGTCTGATCTTCGCCGAGGATGAAGACCGTCATGGCTTTGGCGGCTTTCCAATGCATCAGGCCGAGCGACTTGTTGGCAATGCTGAAGAGCACCAGCGGCGGATCGAGCGAAACCGAATTGAAAGAACTGATCGTCGTTCCGATGCGGTTGCCGTCGACGCTTGCCGTCACGATGGCGATGCCGGTCGCGAACTGACCGAGGACGTTGCGGAATTCACGCTGATCGATGGTCACAAGACGGTCCTTTCCGTGTGATCGTTACCGGCCGGGCATCACCTGCGCGACGCCCGGCGTTTGCGGATGCCTCTAGTACCGCCGGATCATCGGCAGCATCACACACGAGCCGACGACGCCCGCCAGCACCAGCACCATCAGGCCGGCATTGAAATTTCCGGCAGCGCCGATGATCCAGCCCATCAACAGCGGCGAGCAGGCGCCGATGAGATTGCCAACGCCGTTGTAGACGCCGACACCCGAGGCGGTGACGGACGGCGGGATGATCTGCGCGGCCATGGCGAACAGCGGCGGCAGCGCGGCGCCCCAGAAGCCTGCGCTCAGCGCCATCACGAACGCTGCGGCATAGGGATTCTCCATCAGCGACACGACATAGATGAGCGCACCCGCGCCAAACAGGCCGATGAAGCAGACGATCGCCCGGCGGCCGATGCGGTCCGAGATATAGCCGCCCAGGATCTCGCCAAAGAACATCAGCACGAATGGCAGTGACGCAAATATGCCGAGCGACTTCAGATCGAAGCCACGCACCCTCTGGAGATAGGTCGGCAACCAGGCGTTCAAGCCCCACAGGTAGATCAGGCATGCCGAGTTGAAGAGCAGGATCACCCAGAAGCGCCAGTCACGCAGAAACAGGCCCATGCTGCTGCGCATATCGGGCGCGGCAGCCTCTTCCTCCTTGGTCTCTTCAAGGCGGGTGGGTGGCCAGTCGCGCACGAGGGCAAGCACCAGCGGCATGACGATGACGAGGTTCAGAACGGCAAGCGCATAGAACGACGCGCGCCAGCCGAAGGCGGCGACCAGCGCGATCGTCAGCGGAAAGCCGATGGCCGATCCCAGCGGGCTGCCAACCATCCACACCGAGTTGGCACGGCCCTGCTCGTTCTTGGGAAACCAGCGCTTCACGACCTTGTTGACGAGGCCGAACTGCGGTCCCTCGGCAAGGCCGAGCAACACGCGGTAGATCAGCATCGATGTGTAAGAACTCGCCGCGCCCAGCAGTCCCATGAAGACACCCCACAGGCCGGCGCCGATCGCGAGGCTGCGGGTGGGTCCGAAGATATCCCCGACCCAGCTCAGGAAAATGCCGGACACGCCATAGGCGAGCAGGAAGGACGTCATCAGCAGGCCGAGCGTCGCCGGATCGAAATTCGCGCCGGTGACGTCGTTGAATTCCTTGTTGGTAAACAGCACCGCAATGCTGATGCGGTCGAAGAAGCCGGAGATGACGACGAGCAACAGAACGGCAGCCACGAGCCAGCGCCGTCGCGACGGCGCTGCTACGGAAACCGGCGCGTCGTCCTTAACCTGAGTGGTCATGAAAATTCTCCCTCACTCTTAGCCCTACGATCATTATGTACATTCTGTAGCTATATGAGTATGGCGCAAGCGACGGCAGGCGTCCAGCCGTCGTCGCGCCTAAAGAATGTGAGAAGTGCGCGTATTACCGCCAATCAGGCGGTTTGGGTGATCGCAATTTGAGCAACGGCCCGCCTTGACGCCTCAAGATTTTATGTACATTATGTATGTAAATGACTGGCGCCCGCCTCTCGATCCGAGAGCGAGCCGCTGCGCAGAAAGCCTTCTGGCCCAGAGATAACGAGGGAGTTCCGATGACACCGAATACTGCTCGCCAGCCCCGCATCACCGAGACCATGCCGCTGCGTACGGGCGCCGAGTTCCTGGCCAATATTCGCCGGCGCCCGCGCAAGATCGTCGTCGACGGCGAGGTCATCACCGATCCCACCACCCATCCCGCCTTCAAGCAGGGCGCCCATTCGATCGCAGCGCTCTACGACTATGCGGCAGCGCCCGAGAACCGCGACATCATGACATTCAAGTCGCCGAAAGACGGCGCGTCAGTGCTGCGGGCCTATCAGATCCCCCGCACCCATGCGGACATCCGCGACAAGCGCATCGCCGCGGAGAAATGGGCCGAAATGACGTTCGGTCTGATGGGGCGCACGCCCGATCACGTCGCCGGCTTCTTCTGCGGCTTTGCCGCCAAGCCGTCCGTCTTCGCCGCCGGCGGCGAGCATTTTGCCCGCAACGTCGTCTCTTTCTATGAGCATCTGCGCGACACGCATGCCTATGTGACCTACGCCATCGTGCCGCCACAGATCGACCGCAGCAAGCCCGCGAACCTGCAGGAAGACCCGACGCTGTATGCCGGCGTGGTGAAGGAAACCGACGCCGGCATCTACATCTCCGGCGCCCAGCAACTGGCGACGGGCGGCGTCTATTCCGACTATGTTCACCTCAGCTGCATCCATCCGCTGCGGCCGGGCGAAGAGAACTATGCGGTCAGCCTGGCGGTGCCGACGGACGCCGAAGGCCTGCGCCTCTATTCGCGCCGGGCCTTCCCGATGCTGGCGACCAATGCCGCGGAATATCCCCTCACGGCGCGTTTCGACGAAACCGACTGCATGGTCGTGTTCGACAACGTTTTCGTGCCCTGGGAGAACGTCTTCGCCTATCGCAACCTCGAGGTTTGCCGCGACCAGTGGTGGAAGACGCCGGCGCATCTTTACGGCAACCTGCAGGCTCAAGCGCGCTACACGACGAAGCTGCGCTTCCTGCTTGGTCTCGCCAAGCGCATGAACGAGATGACCGGCAATGATGCGACGCCGCCGGTGCAGGTGATGATGGGCGAGCTCGCCTCCTACGCCTCGATCGTCGATGGCATGCTGCACTCGCAGGAGACGCTCGCGACCACCGACGAAGAAGGCGTGCTGTGGCCGTCGAAGACCGCGCTCTACTCGGTCATGGCGCTGCAGGCCGAGATCAATCCGAAGATGATCGACATCGTGCGTGAGCTGACCGGTGCGGCGATGATCACCTTGCCATCATCGTTCAAGGACTTCGAGAATCCTGAGACCGCGAAGGACGTCGAACGCTTCTATCGGTCGGGCAAGTCCGACGCGCGGACCCGCGTTTCCCTGATGCGGCTGGCGTGGGATTTAATCGGCACCGAGTTCGGCAATCGTCACCAGCAGTATGAGAAATTCTATGGCGGAGCGTCATTCCTGGTGAAGATGAACATGTTCCGCTCTTTTGATTTCAAGCGCGCCGGCGATCTCGTCGATAGCGCCTTGAATCTTCCGCCACTCGCGGATTGATCGATAAGATCCCGTGTTCTGTCGCCGGGGTCTGTCTGATCCCGGCGGCTGCCGGCTGCACCCGCTGCGAAGCCAGCGGGGCATTTGCCGCCCGATAGGGCGCGTGTTGCCCAAACAATTGGCTTGACGAAAAATGTTCATATTGTAGGTTTTTAGCAATGTGCGCTCAGCACAGAATAAGGCGTAATAGCCAAAGGAAGTGGAGGCAATAATGTTGAAGAGCGTGGTTAGATTCACGACCGCCATGGCAGCAGCGATGGGTCTGGTGTCCTTTGCCGCTCCGCAGGCGAGCGCCAATGACCTGATCCGTATCGGCTACGGCCCGTTCCTCTCCGGCGGCGGCTTGTTCATCGCGCAGGAGAAGGGCTACTTCAACAAGATGGGCATCACTGTCGAGCTGCGCCGCTTCGACGATGGATCGCTCGCCGTGCCGGCGATGATCGCCGGCGAGCTGGAGCTGACCAATCTTCCTGCGGCCGCGAACCTATTCAACAGCATCGCCAAGGGCGGGCCCATCGCCGTGTTCGCCGATTGGGGCAACAATCGCCCGGGCTACGGCTACACCTCCTTCCTCGTGTCGCAGAAGCTGTATGATGAGGGCGTGCACGGCATCCCGGACCTCGCCAAACTGAAGGGCAAGAAGATCGGCGTCGGCGCGCTCGGCAGCATCAATCATTACAACGCCGCACAGATCCTGATGAAGGCAGGGCTTGATCCCGCAAAGGATGTGCAGTGGGTCGTCAACATCGCGCAGCCGGACCTGATGAAGATGCTGGGCCAGAGCCAGCTCGACGGCAGCGACATCTCCTATAACCTGGCGGTCTTCGCCAGAGACAACAAGATGGGCCAGATCATCGCCAACGGCGACGAAATCGCGCCGAATTTTCAGATCGCCGCCTTCGCCGGCCGCAAGGACTTTTTGAAACAGAAGCACGACGTGATGGTGCGCTTCATGGTCGCCTATCTGCAAGGCATCAAGGAATTCAATGCCGCTGCGCAGGCTCCCGACAAGGATCCGAAGATCCTCGACATTCTCGCCAAGTATACGACACTGAACAAGCCGGCGCTGATCAAGCAGATCGCGCCGCACTGGGCCTACCTCAACGAAGACGGCATGCCGCAGATCGACTCGATCATGACTATGCAGGACTTCTGGAGCGGCAAGTATTTTCAATACGTAAAAACCAAAGTCTCGCGCGAGCAGTTGTTCGATCTTTCGATCGCCAAGGATGCGAAAGCGAAGTTCGACAAAGAGAAGCCGTTCGGCAACTGATGAGCCTGGCAGCTCGCGCAGGTCGGTGAGTACACCCGGATGACGGCGCGATGTGACGCGCGCCGTCATTCTCGATATCGATAAGGTCAGACATGTATAAGGATTTGCGGGACTATATCGCACTGGTCGACGGCATCGGTGCCCTGCGCCGCATCGACAATGCCGATCCGCTTTACGAGATCGGCGGGATTACAGAGGTGGCGGCCGGTTCGCCAGAACAGCCGGCGTTGCTGTTCGACAACATCAAGGGTTTCCAGAAAGGTTTCCGCATCTTCTCCAATGCGACGACGAGCGCGCAGCGCGCGACGCTCGCGCTCGGTCTCGATCCGAACCTGCGGCCGATCGATGCCCTGAAGGCGTGGAAAGGACGGCGCAGCAAACTGAAGATGACCCCGCCTGTCGAGGTCAAGGACGCGGCCTTCATGGCGAACACGCAGGTCGGCAAGGATGTCGATCTGGGCCGGTTCCCCGTGCCGACGTGGCACAAGAAGGACGGCGGCCCCTATATCGGCTCCGGCAGCCTCGTTGTTACCGGCGATCCGGAGACAGGCTGGATCAACGCGTCGATTTACCGGGTGCAGGTGCATGGGCCGAACCGCGTCACCGTGCAGTTCGATCACCTGGGCCGTCATGGCGCGATCATCGCCAAGCGATACTGGGACCAGGGAAAGCCGTGTCCGATCGCGATCGTCAACGGCCAGGATCCGTCGCTCTTCATCTCGGGCTTCGAGTACCTGTCGGAGGGAGCATCGGAATACGACTTCGCCGGCGCGATCAAGGGCGAGCCGATCGAGATCATCAAGGCGCCGCGAACCGGCCTGCCGGTCCCGGCCCATGCCGAGATCATCATGGAAGGCATGCTGCTGCCGCCAAGCGAGATGACCCTGCCTGAAGGGCCCTTCGGCGAATTCACCGGCTACTACGCCGCCGATACGCGTCCGGCCGCCGTCATGGATGTCGAGGCAGTGTATTATCGCGACGATCCGATCCTGTTCGGTTCACCGCCGCTCAAGCCGCCGCGCTTCCATTTCGGCCTGCCGTTCCGCGCCGCCGGCATCTGGACCAACCTCGAAGAGGCCGGCGTCACCGACGTCGTCGGCGCCTGGCAGCACGTGTCGCAATTGATGACCGTGATCGCCCTCAAGCAGCGCTACGCCGGGCATTCCAAACGCGCGGCGCTGATCGCCGCCGCCAACAGCTATATGGGCCGCATCGTCGTTGTCGTCGACGAGGACGTCGATCCCTCGAATCTCGCCGACGTGATGTGGGCGGTGACGACGCGATGCGAGCCGTCCGAGGCGGTGGACATCGTGCGCAATGCCTGGAGCTCGTCGCTCGACCCGCGCATTCCGCCGGAGGCGCGCGCCATCGGCGCAACGTCGCATTCCAAGATGCTGATCGACGCGTGCAAGCCGTTTGCCTGGAAGGACAGCTACCCTCCCTCCTCCGCGCTGATGCCGGACGAGGCGGCGGCGATCGCGGACAAGTGGAAGCATGCCCTTTATCCGCAGAAATAGCGTGGCAGTGAGCGTTGGTCAGTTGCGATGAACATTAGCGTCGAGAATTTAAGACAGGTCTGGGAGGGCCGGAACGGCTCGGAGGTCGTCGCACTCGACGGTTTCACGCATACGTTCAAGTCGGGCCGGTTCTCCTGCATCCTGGGGCCAAGCGGCTGCGGCAAGAGCACCATGGCGCAGATCGTCGGTGGTATCGAGACCGCGACCAGCGGCACGGTCACCATCGAAGGCGCCGGGGTCGGCAAGAAGGGCTCCGCTTCGGTGATGGTCTGGCAAAGCCAGAACCTTTTCCCGTGGCGCAGCGTGCTCGACAATGTCGCCTTCGGCCTGGAGATGGCGGGCCTGTCACGCAAGGAGCGTAGCGAGCGGGCGCAGGGGCTGATCAATTCCGTCGGTCTCAAGGGTTTTGAGCGCCACTATCCGAGCCAGCTTTCCGGCGGCATGCGCCAGCGCGTGGCGCTCGCGCGCGCCCTCATCATGGACCGCCCGATCCTGCTGATGGATGAGCCGTTCGGCGCGCTCGATGCGCAGACCAAGATCGTCATGCAGGAGGAGCTGATGCGCCTCTTCGACGAGACGAAGAAGGCCGTGATCTTCGTCACCCATTCGATCGACGAGGCGATCCTGCTGGGCGACGAGGTGGTGGTGATGACGGCCCGGCCCGGCCGCATCAAGGAAGTCATCCCGGTCGACCTGCCGCGGCCGCGCTCCATCGAGATGGTGAGCACGCCGGCTTTCGGCGCGCTGTTCGACCGCGCCTTTCATCTGATCCGTGACGAGGTCACCAAAGCGATGCAGGAACAGAACGCCGCTGCGGGAGCGCTGGCATGAGCGCCGCCCGCCGGTCGAAGAACCGTCTCGCCGAGAAGATCCTGCCGACGCTGAGCATCGTCGCCTTTATCGTAGCGTGGCAGCTTTTTGTCGATATTCGCCACATCCCGCCGATCTACCTGCCCTCGCCGCTCGCGATCGTTCAGGCGCTGATCGAGATGATCGAGGACGGCACGCTCCTGTTCAATCTGGGCGCAACCCTGGCCCGTATCCTGATCGGTTTTCTGCTCGCCGCCGTGATCGGCATCATCTTCGGCATCATCATGGGCATGTCGCGCCTGTTCGAGCGCATCGCCGATCCATGGATCGCCGCGCTTTATCCTTTGCCGAAGATATCGCTCATCCCGCTGCTGATCATCTGGCTCGGCACGGGTGAAGCCTACAAGATCGTCATCAGCGCGGTGACGGCTTTCTTCCCCATCGTCATGAGCACCTATGCCGGCGTGCGGCAGGTGGACCGTGGCCTCGTCAAGGCGGCGGAAGATCTCGGTGCCAACCGCCGCCAGACGCAAATCAGCGTCGTGCTGCCCGGCGCGATCCCGACGATCTTCGCCGGCCTGCAACTTGGCATGGGCGTGACCATCATCCTCGTCGTTGCGGCGGAGATGATCGGCGGCTCCAGCAACGGCGGGATGGGCAGTCTGCTGATCCAGGCCGGACAGGTGATGGAGACCGAGAAAGTCTTCGCGGCCCTGGTCGTGCTGACCTTGATGGGCGCGGTGATCATCAAGAGCCAGCAGTGGCTCGACCGACGCCTGGCGCCCTGGGCAAACATGAGCTGAGGGCAGATATGGCCAACGATCTGTGGAGATGGAGTGCTGTCGATCTTGCTGAAGGAATTGCCTCACGGCGGTTCTCCAGCCGCGAGGCGACGGAGAGCGCGATGGCGCGGCTCGCGGCCGTCAACCCGCGCATCAACGCCGTTGTCGATGTCCTGGCTGACGAGGCCCTTGCCGCGGCGGACCTGGCCGATGCCGCGATCGCGCATGGGGAAACCGTCGGTCCGTTGCATGGCGTGCCGGTCACCGTTAAAATCAATGTGGACTATGCCGGCCGCGCGACCACGACCGGCGTCGTCGCGTTCAGGGACGATATCGCAGCGGCGGACAGCCCGCCGATCGCCAGCCTGCGTGCCGCCGGCGCCGTCATCATCGGCCGCACGAATGTGCCGGCCTTCTGTGCGCGCTTCTTCACCGATAATGCGCTGCACGGCCGCACGTTGAACCCATGGGATGCGGGGCGCACGCCCGGCGGTTCGAGCGGCGGCGCCGCCGCTGCCGTCGCGAGCGGTATCGGTGCACTCGCGCACGGCACCGATCGTGCGGGCTCGATCCGGTATCCGGCTTACGCGTGCGGCGTCGTCGGCTTGCGGCCGTCGTTCGGCCGCTTGGCAAACTACAGCGCCAACCCATCCGTCGAGGCGACGCTGGCAAGCCAGTTGATGAGCGTCCAGGGGCCACTGGCCCGCTCCGTCGCGGATGTGCGCCTCGGCCTGCGGGGGTTGATGCGGCCGGATGCGCGCGATCCATGGTGGGTGCCGGCGCCGCTGCTGGATCTCGACGCCGTGCGTCCCCTGCGGATTGCCGTGTTCGAAGGTACGGAAGGTGCAGCTGTCGATCCCGCGGTGGCGGCATCGGTGCGCCAGGCGGCGCGCTGGCTGGAACAGGCCGGCTGCATCGTCGAGCCCGCAACGCCTCCGGCCTTCGGCGAACTCGCCGACACTTTCTTCTCGATGATCAAGACGGAGGAAGGCGAAGGCACTTCACGAGCCATCGAGCGGCTTGGCGATGACGCCCTGCTGCGCGCCCGCGCCGGCACCATGGCGCGGGCGACAAAGTTTACCCTGGAAGAGTATGTCGAAGCTTTGGGCCGCCGCACGGTCATCCTGCGCCAGTGGCAGGCGTTCCTGGATCTTTACGACGTGGTGCTGCTGCCGGTCTCCTATCGGCTGCCGGTGCCGATCGACGAGGATCAGAAGGGCAATGAAGCCGTCGCCCGCATGCTCGATGCACATCAACCGATGCTGGCGATCTCGATGCTCGGCCTGCCCAGTCTGGCGATGCCGACCGGCCTTGCCGAAGGCATTCCGACCGGTGTGCAGATCGTCTCCGGCCGCTTCAAGGAAGAGCTTTGCCTGCGCGCCGGCGCCATGATCGAGGCGCACCGGCCGCCGCTCACGCCGATCAACCCCGTCGCGGGGCCATAAAGCTGTATGGAAGTGGCCGTCAAACGGCGGTTTTGGGCTGAAAGATGTGGTCCGCGCCCGAATCGCCAACTAATCTGCGACGAAGTTTATCGAGATTGAGGTATTTCACTCCGTGGTGGCAAAGAAGTCCATAGCCAAGCCGACGCGCAAGAAAACGGCCCGGGCTCCTGCGAACGGCCCTCGCCGCTTCGCTGTCCCGGCGACGATTTCAAGACGCGATTATTTCAAGGAAGGCTCCGACGACTGGTTTCGCGATGCGCTGTATCGCCTGGTCCAGGCGCTGAGCCGCCTGCTTGTGTGCCGCGAAGCGTTCGGCCGGCGGCTTGGGCTCACCGGCAGCCAGTTCACCGTGCTGATCGGTGTCGCCTATCGGCAGGGCGACACGGGCATCACCATCGCGGCGCTCGCCAACTATGTCGGCCTGGCCGCAACGCATGTGACGACAGAGGTGGGCCGCCTCATCCGCAAGGATCTGCTGATCAAGCGACCGAACGAGAGCGACGGCCGCAGCGTGTTCATTTCTCTATCACCCAAGGGCGAGGCTGCGGTCGATGCCGTGTCGCCGATGGTGCGCAAGATCAACGATCTCCTGTTCATGAATATCGATCGCAGGCAATTCGATACGATGAACGAGTTTGCCAAAGTGCTGCTGACGAACAGCGAGTATGCGATCGCCGAAATCCGGGTAAGCGAAGCCGGCCGCGCCGACAAGTGAACCGTCTGCCGCCCTGAAAACAAGGCCACGCGGACAACGCGATGGCGGGCAACACTGAGTAAATTCCGGGCGTTAGCCTCAGCTTATCTGCACAGAAATAGCGCTTTGAGGTTTCCGGCAGGCTCCGTAGCATAGGACGGTGCGTGCAAAAGCTGGAGCCCGTTGATGGTTGCTTTCACTCGGCAGATTTTTTGCGGCCCCACGGCCCGCGAAGACTGGCGCGAAACGACCTGCCGCCTGTTCAAAACCCAGGATGTGAGTGTCGGCGATCCGATGGCCTTCCGCGGCGATATCTTCCATGCGCGCGTCGGCGGGCTCGACCTTTCGCGCGTCGTCAGCAACCGCGAATGGGGACGCCGGACGGCCAGGCGCGTGGCGGAGGATCCCCAGGACACGATCATGCTCGTCCATGTGACCAAGGGCAGTGTCGCCCTGAAGCAAGGGCGTAGCGACCGCCAGATCGATCCCGATACGGTGACGCTCTATCGCGCCAATCAGCCGTTCGAATGGCAGCACACGACCGACACGGTGGTGCGGAACATCGCCATTCCCGATGCGATGCTCCGCAACCGCATCCGCACCGTCGATCAGTTGATCGGCCGCCGTTTCGACTGTTCGGCCGCGCTGTGGCGCGTGACGTCCGACTTCGTGGCCTCCACGCTTGCGCAGGCGGCCGCCATTCCCAAGGGAGCGCAGTATCGACTGGCGGCGCAGATCGTCGATCTCGTTGCGCTGTCGCTGACGTCGGCGGATCGACCGAGCTTCGAGGAGACCTCGAGCCGCGCCGCGCTCCATGCACGCTGCAAGGACATTATCCTCGGCCGGCTGTGGGATGACCAGCTCGATCCGCAGACCGTCGCTGACGCTGCCGGCCTCTCCGTGCGCTCGCTGCATCGCCTGTTCAGCGAGCACGGCCACACGGTGCGCGACTTCATCACCCAGAGCCGGCTGGACGCGAGCTGGGCCGAACTGGCCAATCCCGCCAGTCGTCATCTCCCCATCGCCGAGATAGCCGCCCGGTGCGGCTATCGCAGTCCATCGCATTTCGCCACGGCGTTCAAGGCGCTGTTCGGCGTGACGCCTCGGGAATGCCGTAACCAGGCTTAACGCACAGGCCTAACGCGCCTGCGCTCGATAAGCGTCGACGATCTCCGAGCCGGTCGCCAGCCAGACGTCCTTGCGCGAGGTGATGTGCTTCAGCGCATCATCGAAATACTTGATGCGGAACGGATGGCCGATGAGGAACGGGTGGAGGCAGATCGACATGACGCGGGCGCTTTGCGCGCCATCCTCATAGAGAACGTCGAACTGGTCCTTGATCATGCGGCCGAACGATTCCGGGCTCTGCTTGCCGTCTAGGAAAGCGGGAATGTCGTTGATCTCGATCGAATAGGGGATGGACGTCATCTGACCGCTCTTCACCCGCATCGCGTAAGGCTGCTCGTCATTGACCCAGTCGCCGACGTAATCGAACCCGGCTTCCGCGAGAAGGTCGAGGGTGTTGTGGGATTCTGTGAGCGCCGGCCCGAGCCAGCCGCGTGGCTTCTTGCCGGTCGCCTTGGTGATGTCGGCGTGGATCTCGCGGATCATCTGCCGCTCTTCATCTTCGGCACGATTGGCCATCAGCATGGAATTGTTCTTGCCATGGCCCATCCATTCCCAGCCGAGCTTGTTGCCGGCCTCGAGGATGCGCGGATAGTTGTCGCAGACATCCGCATTCAGCGCGACGGTGCCGCGCACGCCGTAGCGCTGCATCACCTCCATCATGCGCCAGATGCCGACGCGCACGCCGAAATCGCGCCATGAATAGTTGAGCACGTCCGGCACGAAGGCCGTGGTGACATGGGTGATCGACGTCGAGGGACGATCGAACATGAAATGCTCGATGTTGGGGATCACCCACACGGCGACGCGGGCGCCGTTCGGCCAGCGCAGCGGCGGGCGGTCGACGATGGGAGAATAGTCGAAGCGGTCGTGAGCGATGGGTCCTGTCGGCTTGTTCATGGGGTTATCCTCTCCGCTTGTGTCAGGTGCGATCGTTCTTTGGATAGGTATCGAGATAGGCGCTCGCCTCCTGCAGCGAGACGACGTCGGCGTATTTGGCATTCAGGTCGAACAGGCTCTGCTCATGGGCCGCCACCGAGCGGTCGCCGACACCCTCGCGCACGACCATCGGCCGGAAGCCGTTCTGCACGGCATCGACCGCTGTCGCGCGGACGCAGCCGCTAGTGGTGCAGCCGGTCATGATGAGCGTGTCGACGCCGCGGCTCGTCAGGCGCGGCACAAGATCCGTGCCGAAGAAGCAGGAGGCATATTTCTTCAACAGCATGCTGTCTGACGGCGCGAAGTCGAGACGCTCGTCGAGCTCATGGCCATTGGTGTCGGCAGCGAGATCGACGACGCCTTTCTGCTTCAGCCGCCAGATGCCGGCGTCGCGCAGGTCGGCGTCGTCATAGCGCACCGTCGAGAAGAAGACCGGCACATTGCGCTGATGCGCCAGTTTCAGCAGCTCCTGCGTCGCGGCGATCTGCTTGTCGAGATTGGCGCCGAGCGTGCGGTTCTCGTCGGTGAAGGCCTTGATCAGGTCGATCACCAGCAGGGCTGGATTTCTGCCGAACCCCATTTTCAGCCCGAAGCCACGCGATTTGAAAAATTCCTCGTCGTTCTGCTGGGTCATCACTTTTCTCCTGGTGGCAGGCTTTACCGAGCCCGCACGGTTTGATCCTCAGCCCTGTTCCCGGTCATCTGAAAGCGCCCGAAGAACGCGCGTATGCCGGGCGCATCGAGGATCGCCACCGCGAGCAGGACAGCACCCATGGACATATCGTGCGCGAACGGCGGCGCGCCGAGCGCGTTCAATCCGGCGCGCAGAACCCCCAGCATCAGCACGCCGGCGGTGACGCCGAGCGGCGTTCCCGTGCCGCCGGAGAGCGAAACGCCGCCGAGGATGGCGGCCGCCGTCGCCGGCACGAGAACATCGGACAGACCGGATGGCGAGGCGGATGCCAGGCTATAACTGAGCAGCGCGCCCGACAGCGCCGCCAGCACGCCGGATGTGGTGAACACCGCTACCATCAGCGCATCGACGCGGACGCCGGCCGTGTGCGCGGCGCGACGATCGCTGCCGATTGCGATCAGGTCGCGCCCGATCCAGAGCCAGTACAGCGCCATGGCAAAGGCGACAGCGAGTGCCAGCGCGATGATGCTGCGTGGCGTGAACAGGCCGGCGACGCGCGCATTGAGCGCCAGTGCCAGGTCGATATTGTCAGAAGACAGCGTCTGGTTGCCGGTAATCACATAAGCAAGCCCGATCGCGGTCAGCAATCCGCCCAAGGTGACGCCGATCGACGGCATCTGCAGGCGGGTGATGATCAGCCCCTGGATGAAGCCGGATGCCGCGCCGGTCAACATAGCGGCGGCGAAGCCGAGCGCAGGATAATCCGCGCCCACAAGCACAGCGACGCAGCCGGCCAGGCCGAAGACCCCGGCGACGGAGAGATCATACTCGCGCACGAGCATCGTCAGCGACAGGCCGAGCGCAACCGGCCCGAGCGTCGCAAGATACTGAAGCGCGCTGAACACGGTTGCGCCGCTGAGCACATTGCCCCTGCCCCGGTCGACGATGGCGAGCACCAGGATGGTCGCTGCGAGAATGAGATAGGGCCGGGTTTTCTGGGAGATGATCTTCATGGCTCAGCTCCGGCGCCGCGCTTGCAGGACGACGACGAGCAGCACGATCAGCCCGGCGATGAGATATTGCCACTCCTGCCGGAAGCCATGCAGCAGCAGCACGACCTGCACGGTCGCCATTAGGCAGACGCCGGCCAGGGTACGCCACATCGATCCGATGCCGCCCTTGATGGCGACGCCGCCGACGAGCACGGCGGCAATGGCGTCGTAGTCGTAGCCGATGCCGTATTCCATATTGGCCTGGTTGTAGCGGGTGGCCAGCAGAATGCCCGCCATGGCGGCGAAGACGCCGGCCCAGGCATAGACGGCCGTCACGCTGCGCCAGACGCGCAGGCCCAGCACATCGGCGGAGCGCATGCCGCTGCCGATAAGAAACACGCGCCGGCCGAAGACGGTGAAGGACAGCAGGCACTGGCCGATGAAGAGGCAGAGAAGAAAGGCCAGCGCCTCGATGGGAATGCCGAAAGGCCGCCGCCAAGCGGGCGACAGGACGGAGCCTGTCTCCACGTCGAGGGTCGCGTTGCCGGTGAGCAGGTTCAATACGCCATAGATCAGGGCGAGCGAGGCAATGCTGACGATGATCGGATTGGCACGTAGCGAGCCGATGATGAGGCCCTGGGCGGCGGAGATGAGAGCGCCGGTGACGAGCGCGGCCGCGATGCCGGCGGCAAGGCCCCAGGCGTTGAGTACATGGACGAAGGCCACCGCCGCGGCCGCCGCCGTGGCGCCGAGGCTGAACGACATGATATTGCCGCTGAGCGTGATCATCGTCATGCCCACCGCCACGCAACCGACGAACGACAAGGTCGTCAGCAGCGAGAGCAGGCTTGGCACCGACAGGAAGCCCGGCGTCAGCACAGCGCCGATGGCGAGCGCCGCGAAGACGGCAATGCGCAGGCCGTCGACAAAGTCGATACGATCGGTCATCCAGGTGAACCGACCCGGAGCGGGCGTGACGGGAACGGACATGTCGCTAAGGACCGACGGTTTCACGGGGCACCTCGCCAGCAGTCCGGGGATGGGTGATGTCCAGCAATATCCTGGAAATATCGATCTCCTCACCTTCATAATGGGCGACGACGGCGCCGCGATACATGGGCACGACGATATCGGCGATGCCGACCACTTCTTCGAGATCGGTCGACATCATGACGAGGCAGTAGCCACGCGTGCAGAGATCGCGCATGAGCCGGTAGATCTCGCTGCGTGCGCCGATATCGACGCCGCGCGTCGGTTCGTTCATCAGGATCACGCCGGGTGTTTTGCCACCGGCCGCACGGGCAAACAGAATCTTCTGCTGATTGCCGCCGCTGAAGTTGAACGCATTGGTGGCGAGGCGCCTGCCATCGATGCCGACAGAGGCCGCCAGCTCGGCCGCGCGGCGGCGCGCGCTCGTCCATGAGATCATGCCGAGGCGGGCATGGTCCTGCCATTGGCCGGCCACAAGGTTCTCGAGAACGCTTCTGTCAAACAGGCCTTCCTTGGCACGGTCTTCCGAGATGAAGGCGATTGTCGAGCCACGTGCCGAACCCGTCAGCGGCCGTCCGTCCAGAAGCATGCGGCCGCTCGTCAGCGGCGCGAGGCCTCCAATCGCGCGGATCACATGGCCGGCGCCGGAGCCGATCTGCCCCGCGAGGCAGAGGATCTTGCCACGCGGCGCATCGAACGAGACGTTCTCGAACGAGCCGTCGATACACAGACCGCTGACGGACAAGCCGGTGCTGCCCGGCCCTGGCAGCCGTTCCGGATACATGTCGGAGAACGAGCGCCCCAGCATGGTCTCGACGAGCTGCTCGCGCGAGACTTCGCTCACCGGTCCCGTGCTGATATGGGCGCCGTTGCGCATGACGGTCACGGTATCGCAGATCTCGAAAACCTCGCCGAGGCGATGGGTGACATAGAGAATCGCATGGCCTTGCGCCCGCAGCTTGCGCAGCACCTGGAACAGATGCTCGATCTCGACGTCGGACAAGGTCGCCGTCGGCTCATCGAGGATCAGCACGCGCGCATCGCGCGCGATCATCCGCGCGATTTCCACGAGCTGGCGCTGGCCCATGGTGAGATCGTTCACTTTTGCGTCGAGATCGATCTGGACCTGCAGGGTCTCGAGCGCGCGCCGCGCTTTTTCGCGCAGCGCCTTGCGGCGGTGGAACATCGGCACGGACCGGTCGCCCAGCCAGATGTTGTCGAGCACGGACAGTTGCGGCGCCAGGCTCAACTCCTGCGCCACCAGGGCGAAGCCCATTTCCTGCGCGTGCTGCGGCGAGGCGATCCGCTGCGCCACGCCATCGACCTCAACCACGCCCTTGTCAGGCTGGTAGATGCCCATCAGCACTTTGATGAGCGTGCTCTTGCCGGCGCCATTCTCGCCGCATAAAGCTTGTATCTCGCCGGCGCGCAGATCGAGGCCGACGCCACGCAAGGCATGCACCGGCCCGAAGCTGATCGTCAGGTCGCGGGCACTCAAAAGACTGTTCATGTGCGTTCCAAGCCGTGCTGATCAGAACGAGCAGGGCTTCTCCCATTTCTCCACATTGGCCTTGGTCACCAGCTCGATCGGCAGGATCACTTCTTTCGGCACTGTCTTCCCATTGAAATAATCGGCAGCCAGCTCGGCCGACTTTTCACCTGTGCGGGCGGGAATCTGGACGCTGGTCGAATATTGCTTACCGGCCTTGATCATCTCGATGCCCTGGCGCACGCAGTTGCTGCCGACGACGATCAGCTCGCCCTTCTTCGTGCCGAGCGGAATGTTGGCCGCTTCGGCGGCCTTGATGGCGGCGACCGTCTGGTTGTCGGCCATGCCATAGAGGACATCGAGGCCGCCGGTCGGTGCGAAGCGGGCATAGAGCTGGCCGGCGATGCGCTCACTGGCGGCGGTGTCCCACTTGGCATCTTCTGTCGCGACGATCTGCACCTTCGGCATCGCTTTCAGCGCTTCCTTGAAGCCGACGACGCGACGCGGCCCGACGCCTTCCTGCAGCGAGCCGGTGATAAGCGCGACGCGGGCAGTGTCACGGCCGCTTTCTTTCAGCGCCTGCACGACGCCCTGGCCGGCGATGCGGCCCAGTTCCGTATGATCCTCGCCGACAAAGGTGAGATAGAGATCGTTCGTGTCGACGCGCGGCGGTGTGTTGACCATGATGACCGGCATTTTCGCATCGCGGGCGCGCGTCAGCGCCGGGATGATGGCCCCTTCCGCCGCCGCGATGATGGCGATCATGTCGAACTTCCGCGCGATGGCGTCATCCACCTGCTGCGACTGCAGCGCCACGTCGAAGGGCGTATTGAATGTCGTCACCTCCATGCCGAACGAATTGGCTTTGGCGACAAAGTTCTTGGTCAGATCGGCGATGAAGGGATTGGTCGGCGAGGTGATGAGGAAGGCAATCTTCTTGCCCTTCGGATCCGCCTGCGCCGAACCGAGGCTGACGACGACCGACCCGGCAACCGCAATCGCAAGCTTGAGAATTTTATTCATTTTTCCCTTCTCCCACATTTCCGGCAATCTGATCGGACGCACGCGCGACCGCAATGCGCTGGCGCTGGGACGAAACAGATTGGCGTTGGGGCGAAAGAAGTGATGGGCGGCAATCGGGTTATGCTTGGCGGGCACATGATTTTGGGCCATGCGCCCCGCTGGATCTAAACCTCGGCTTTCTTCGCCAGGGCGAAGATCTGAGCCGGCGTGAGCGTGCCGGCAACCTGCTCGGCGCCCGGCACGCCGAAGGCGATCCACCCCGCGTTATAAGAGTCTTCCATCTCCAGATAGGGTGCGATGAAAGCGTCCGGCAGGCCGCGTGCCTTCAGGCTGGCCTCCCATTGCGTGCGCGGTATGGCCCTCGCCTTGACCTCGCGGCCAAGCACTGCACCCATCGCATGGGCAAGATCATCGGCGCTGACCAGCGACCCAAGTTCGACGATTGTCCTGCCGCGCCAGCCGACGGTCAGCAACCGGGCGACCTCGTTGCCGATATCCTGCGATGCGATCATCGGGAAGCCGCGATCCACCGGCTGCAGGAAACTGTCGAACCATCCGGTCGCCGCCGCGCGTTGAAGATTGGGGATGTAATTCTCGAGGAAGGAGCCGGCACGGACGAACGCGGTCGGACATGGCGCATCGCCAAGCGCCGTCTCGAGCAGGTGCGATGACGTGATCATTCCGAGCGCGCTCGATTGCTGGGCGCCCACCGCCGACAAAGCGATCAGGCGCGGCGGTGAAGCCAACCGCACGGCTTCGCGAAAATTGGCGCTCATCGCTTTCGCCTCGGGGAAGCCGGGCAAGGGCGTGAAGAACGGCGGCAGCATCAGGAAGGCGCCCTCGACGCCGTCCATCGCCGCGGCAAGCGCGGCGGTATCATTGAAATCGCCCTGTCGGACATCGACGCCCTGCTGCGCCCATGCGGCGGCTTTCTGCGGATCGCGCACCATGGCGCGCACCGCATGTCCCTGCGCCAGCAACCGCTTCGCGGCCGCGCCGCCCACCTGTCCCGTCAGACCCGCGATGAAAAACATATGCATGCTCCAGAATTTCAAACGCCAGGCGCATCCGCGCCGTGAGATTCACTGCACCCTGGGCCGTGCGTGGGGTTAGACAGAAGCTGCCAATCACATGCACAATCCTGCCAACGGCGAAAAAATCCTGCACGTGACAGCCGGTGATGTGTCATGTCACGATGCATGATGGCTTCTCGGATCGACGCGCCTCTGGCGGAACTGCAGCGACTGATTGCACGGCACGGATCGCCGGATGCCGCGCCGCTCGCGGCCCTTCCCAACGTCCGGCTTGTGACGGCAACCGCGCCGACGCGTCCATTTGCCTATGTCAGCGATCCGACCTTCGCGCTGGTGGCGCAGGGCAAGAAGCGCATGGGACTCGGCGAGAAAATTTTCGAATATGGCGCCGGCCGCTACCTGATCATCCCGGTGGAGCTGCCGCTGGATGCGCGGGTGGCCGAGGCGACGCAAGACCTCCCGTTTCTCGGCTTCGGTTTCAGATTAAGGCCGGAAGCGATCGCAACCCTGCTGCTGGACGCAGGACGTGCCTATCCGGACAATGCGCAATCGGCAGGCATAGCTGTGAGCGCGCTCGGCCACGACCTCATCGATCCCGTCATCCGTCTGCTGCGGCTGCTCGATCAGCCAGACGACATCCCCGTGCTGGCGCCCGTCGTCGAGCGCGAGATCGTGTGGCGTCTCATCACCGGAGAGCAAGGCGCGATGGTGCGGCAGATCGGCCTCGCCGACAGCCGCATGACACAGATCAGCCGCGCGATCCGCTGGATCCGCAATCACTATGCCGAAGCTTTGCGCGTGGAAAAGCTGGCCGGTGTCGCCGGCATGAGCGTCACCTCGTTTCACCGCCATTTCCGCGATGTGACGTCGATGACGCCGATTCAGTATCAGAAGCAGATTCGCTTGCAGGCCGCGCGATCACGGCTCATGTCGGCGCCGGAAGACGTGGCGCAGGTTGGCTTTGCCGTCGGCTATGACAGCCCTTCGCAGTTCAGCCGCGAGTATCGGCGGCTGTTCGGCTATCCGCCAGCGCAAGACGGCAAGCGCCTGCGCGACGGCCACGGCGGCGCGGTCTATTGAGCTGCCCTCGGGCTAGCGCGGCGCGGCAGCCCTGCTCAACCGATCGTTGATCGCCTCGCCCAGGCCGTCTTGCGGAACCGGGGCAACGGCAATCGTCGTGGCGCCGCTGGCATCGAGCTTGTGCAGGAAGGCGAAGAGGTTCGCCGCCGCTTCCATCAGGGAGCCGCTTGCCGAAAGATCGAGATAGGCGATGGCGTTGTCATCATCGTCGCCAAGGCGGCCATGGAAGTCGAGGGCCGCCTCGCCGGGCTTGATCGACTGTGCGTTCATGCGGACCTTGGCGCGGGGGGCGTAATGTGACGGCAGCATGCCTGGCGCGAGGACGGTATTCTCCGCGTGCCCTTGCGTGGCTTCTTCAAGCGGCTTGCCCAGAACCCGTTCGATCTCGGCGCGCGACACACCGCCCGGTCGCAGGATCACCGGCGGGCCATCGAGGCAGGCGACGATGGTGGACTCGACGCCGATCCTGCAGGGGCCGCCATCGACGATGAGGCCGACGCCAGCACCCAGATCACGCTCGACATGGTCGGCCGTGGTCGGCGAGATGCGCCCCGACCGATTGGCCGAAGGCGCCGCGACCGGCTTGCCGAAGGCTTCGAGAATCGACAAGGCGGCAGGATGCGCGGGCACGCGCAGGCCGATGCTGTCGAGGCCGGCACGGGCAAGATCGCTGACCGTGCCTTGGGGACCGACCGGCACCACAAGCGTCAACGGCCCCGGCCAGAAAGCCCTGGCCAGCGCCAGCGCATCGGCGTTGAACACGCCTTCGTGCTGCGCCGCCGTCAGGCCGGCGACATGGGCGATCAGCGGATTGAACTGCGGCCGCTGCTTGAGCGCATAGATGGAGGCCACCGCCGTGCCCGATGTGGCGTCGGCGCCCAGGCCGTAAACCGTTTCCGTCGGCAGGGCGACAAGCCCGCCGTCGGCCAGAACAGCCGCGGCGCGCTTCGCCGCCTCCGGCCCGGCGGGAAGCCGTTTAAGGTCCGGTTGATTACCCGTCTTCAAATTGCCATCCAAGCGTCTGTCATTGTGCCGGTTGCCATTGCCGTCATATAGTTTATATGTAAACCATATAGGAACGACGATCTGCCGGCTTGTCTGCCGGGCCGCCGGTCGCGTCAAGCCAGATCGAATAGCCGCAGGGTGGGACAGGAACGGAAGCGGAAAATGACCTATCGCGCGCCTCAAAACGACATTCTGTTCGCCATGCGCCATGCGGCCGGCCTCGACCGGGGCATCGAGCAAGGCATTTACGGCGACCTGGCGGACGGCTTTGCCGCCACCATCCTCGACCAGGCCGGCACATTCGCCGAAGACGTGCTGGCGCCGATCAACCGGCAAGGCGACCTTTCCGGCTCGAAGCTTGAAAACGGCAGCGTCGTCACCGCGCCTGGCTGGCGCGAGGCTTATGCGAAATGGGTCGAGGGCGGCTGGGCCGGCGTCACCGCGCCGACGGATGCGGGCGGCATGGGCCTGCCGCATCTGCTCGATTCCGCGTGCCTCGAAATGTGGACCTCCGCCAATATGGCTTTCATGCTGTGCCCGATGCTGAGCTCCGGCGCCATTCTGGCGCTCGACCGGCACGGCTCGGAGGAATTGAAACAGACCTACCTTCCAAAAATCGTCTCGGGCGAGTGGAGCGCGACGATGAACCTGACGGAGCCGCAGGCCGGCTCCGATCTTGGCGCCCTGCGCACCCGCGCCGAGCGCCAGAGCGACGGCACCTACCGCCTGTTCGGCCAGAAAATCTTCATCACCTATGGCGACCACGACATGGCTGGGAACATCGTGCATCTCGTGCTCGCCCGCCTACCCGATGCGCCGGCGGGCACGCGCGGCATCTCGCTGTTTCTTGCGCCGAAATTCCTGCCCGACGAGAACGGTGAGCCGGGCAAAGCCAATGACGTGCGCTGCCACAGTCTCGAACACAAGATGGGCATTCATGCGTCGCCGACCTGCACGATGATCTATGGCGACAAGGACGGCGCCGTCGCCTATCTCGTCGGTGAGGAAAATCGCGGCCTCGCCTGTATGTTCACGATGATGAACAATGCGCGCCTTGGCGTCGGTCTGCAGGGCGTGGCGCTGGCGGAGATGGCGACGCAGACGGCGATAGAATTCGCCAACGACCGCAAGCAGGGCCGTGCTTCGGGATTCACTGGCCAGGGCATGAGCCCGATCGCGCAACATCCCGATGTGCGGCGCATGCTGATGACGATGAAAGCCTCCACCATGGCGGCGCGCACGATCTGTTATATGACAGCGGAGGCCATCGACCGTTCGCATCGTGCCGAGGATGAGACCGCGCGCAAACAGGCAGGCGAACGCGCCAGTCTTTTGACGCCGGTCGCCAAGGCGTTCTCCACCGACATCGGCAATGAAGTGACCTCGCTCGGCGTGCAGGTGCATGGCGGCATGGGCTTCATCGAGGAGACGGGCGCGGCGCAATTCATGCGCGATGCGCGCATCGCCGCCATCTATGAAGGCACCAACGGTATTCAGGCCATAGATCTCGTGCAGCGCAAGCTGCCGCTGTCGGGCGGCGACACGGTGGCGCGCGAAATCAACGATATGCGCGAGACGATCGCGAAGGTGAGCCAGATCAACGACGCCTCGTTCGGGCATATGTCGGCGCGGCTTGCCGAGACGGTCGACGCACTGGAAACGGCGACGCGCTATATGCTGGAAGCGCTCGGCAAGACGCCCGACGACGCGCTGGCCGGCGCCGTGCCCTATCTGCGGCTGTTCGGCCTCGCGCGGGGTGGCACAGCTTTGGCGCGCATGGCATTGGCGGCAAAGTCGCTCGGTAGCGACCAGCAAGCGCATATCGACATCGCACGCTTCTTCGCAGAGAACATGTGCATTGCGGCCAGAGGCCTCGAACTCTCGGTGACCGAGGGCGCGGCCTCCGTGCATCTGGCGGAGAAGGCATTGGCCTCATGAGCGAGCATATCAAACGCGAGCAGGCCGATGGCGTGCTGACGATCTCGATGGATCGTCCCGACAAGAAGAATGCGCTGACCGGCGCCATGTATGAAGCGATGATCGACGCGATCGATCAGGCAGAAGGCGATGCGAAGACGGGCGTGCTGCTGCTGCGCGGCAGCGGCGGGCTTTTCACCGCCGGCAATGACATCGGCGATTTTCTCGCCGCCGCCGGCAATCTCGAGGATTTTCCGGCGCTGCGTTTCATCCGCAGGCTTGCTATTTGCGACAAGCCTGTCGTCGCCGCCGTCGAAGGCGTGGCCGTCGGCGTCGGCACGACGATCCTGTTTCATTGCGATCTCGTCTATGCGGCGCCCAACGCCGCCTTCCGCATGCCCTTTGTCGATCTCGGGCTGGTGCCGGAAGCAGCCTCCTCCTTGCTCGTGCCGCAGAGGGTCGGACTGGCGAAGGCCAGCGAACTTTTGTTGCTGGGCGATGGTTTCGACGCCGCCGAGGCGCTGCACCTGGGCGTCATCAATGCCGTCATCGCGCCCGAGCTGCTGCATGCCCACGCCTTCGAGCGGGCGCGCACGCTTGCCGCCAAGCCGCGCAATGCGGTGGCCGCGACACGCCGGCTGCTGCGCGGCGATCGTGACGCGATCCTCACCCGCATGAACGAAGAAGCACGGGCCTTCGCCCGCGCCATGCGGTCGGACGAAGCCAGGGCCGCCTTCACGGCCTTCATGTCCAAAACCAAGAAGTAACCGGAGCGCACCATGACGACCTTGCAAGGAAAGACGCTCTTCATCACCGGCGCCTCGCGCGGCATCGGTCTTGCCATCGCGCTGCGGGCCGCGCGCGACGGCGCCAATATCGCTATTGCCGCCAAGACCACCGAGCCGCATCCCAAATTGCAGGGCACGATCTATTCGGCGGCCGAGGAGATCGAGAAGGCAGGCGGCAAGGCACTGCCGCTGGTTGTCGACGTGCGCGAGGAAACCCAGGTGCGCGAGGCGATCGAGAAGACCGCGGCGCATTTCGGCACGCTCGATATCGTCGTCAACAATGCCAGCGCCATCTCGCTGACGGATTCACAGGCGACCGACATGAAGCGCTACGACCTGATGCATCAGATCAACGCGCGCGGCACCTTCATGGTGTCGAAATTCGCGGTGCCGTTTCTCGCCAAGGCCGAAAACCCGCACATCCTGATGCTGTCACCGCCGCTCGACATGAAGGAGAAATGGTTCGCGGCGAGCACCGCCTATACGATGGCGAAATTCGGCATGAGCATGGTGGTGCTGGGGCTTGCCGGCGAGTTGCGGCGCAAGGGCATCGCCGTCAACGCCCTGTGGCCACGCACGACGATCGCCACGGCGGCGGTGAAGAACCTGCTCGGCGGCGACGCGCTGATGCAGGCCTCGCGCAAACCCGACATCCTCGCCGATGCGGCGCATATGATCTTCTGCAAGCCGGCGAAATCATTCACCGGCAATTTCATCATCGACGACACGTTCCTTTACGAGAACGGCGTGCGCGAGTTCGACCATTACCGCGTCGATCCGAGTGTGGCGCTGATGGAGGATTTTTTCGTGCCTGCCGATAGCGTCGCGCCGGTGAGTTTGAAGCCGGTAGGATAGAAGTAGGGAAGCGCCGGCCAGAGACCGAAAATGAGCGATGTAACCGAAACGGCATCAGTTCTTGCAACCATCGACGGTGGCCAGGAGCTTTTGGATTGGTTTTCCAGCTTTCCGGTATTTGGCAGCGCCTTCCCGGATTTCGGAGACTCCGAGATCGTATCATTTCATCTGCGTCGGCAAGGGCCGAGCGAGCTTATGATCCTTGTGGAGCGGACGACTTCGTCCGCCATCGTGACATTTATATTTTGCGACTGGATCGATGTCGGGCTGAGGGGCTTTAGCCATCAGAACGTGATCGGCGGCCTGACCGTGAAAATTGCTGACGAGCGGGACATTGGTACTGCGGAATTAGGCGTCGGCTGCACACCCGGTCAACATGAAATCACGCTCGAACCGTGTTTCGGGGCCAATGGCGTTATCCGAGCCACAGTGCAAAAGATTCGCTTGCAAATCTTGAGTCCTGCACGCTCAAACGGCGGATAAGGCCACCGGAAGCCAGGACGCCTCTCGTCCTGCCTTGAACCAACCGTCCTTCAGCACGTTGTCGTCTGACGCCGGGTTTTACCTGATTGTTCGGGGCTGTTGCGACGGGCAATCTGCGCCCCATCCGGTTGGCGAACAGAAGGACACGGCGTCCATGCCCATCGTCAGAACTCTGCTGTTAACCATCGCGATCTTTGGCAGCTCATCGGCGTCATATGCCGAGTGCCACGGCTACGCGGGCGTCGGCGGAGCTTGCTACACAGGCCCGGGCGGCGGGCTCTCTGATGCGCCGGGCGGAGGCGCATCCGCGGCACCGGGCGGCGGCCTCTTCGCCGGTCCGGGCGGAGGCCTCTATACGGGTCCGGGCGGCGGCATGTATCGCGGCGCAGGCGGCGGTCTTTTCACCGGGCCCGGCGGCGGCGCCTATACCGGTCCGGGCGGCGGCGCGTATGCCGGGGGCCCCACTCCCGATGGATACAAAGGGCCGTGGAGTCCCTGCGTCACAGGCGTGAAAGACGCCGACTGGACGAAGGCAAACTGCACCGGCCTGCCGTTCATCGCCAGCGACAAGCAAAGCCCGGATTGACGCGAGAAGGCAGCCGTCAGCTTTTCGGCGCTCTCGGCGGCACCCAGACCGGAAACGAGACCTGAAACCAACCGATCGTGCCTTGGGGCCTGTTCTTCACATCGATCTCGCGCAGCAGTTTGACACGGGTAGAGATCGGCACCGGGCCAACCATGAATGTGTAACCCACCGTGCCACCGATCGCCGTGTCCCTTCCCTTGTAAGGGCCCAAAGTGGCTCCCGAGCCGCTGTCGCCGGTGATCTGCTGATAGTAAGAGCCGATCACGCCGACGGACAATTCCTTCGTCAGATTTTTGGTAGCGCTGACATCGATGTGAAATTCGTTGCCTGTGCGGTAGTCGGTAGCGGAGTTCGTGCCGTTCAGGGTGAAGCCCGCCACGGCCGAAAGATCAATGCCGATTTCCTTATCAATGTAGCTGACGCCCCATGTGAAGTCGCCAATCCACCGATTGAAGGCAAGATTGGACAGTTCGCCTGGCCGATAGGCGCCAGCCGGGATGCTGACGGCAGCACCACCTTTCCAGAACCAATTGCCTGAATTCCAGCCCAGAGAAGCCGAGACAACGGGATCGCCGAAATTGAGATAAGAGTCGCTGGCGCCGACACCGACAGGATGGCCGACCAATTTGTTGAGCACCGGACCACTCAAGATCGCACCGGCCTGGACGTAAGGATCGCCAAATGGCACGCTTACGCTCAGCGCAAACCGACCGCCCATGATTTGCCAGGGCGTCACCCAAAGGCCGGTCAAGAAGTCGCCCCAGATCTTGGCCTTCACTCCCACGGCGACATTGCCACCGATCGAGGTTTTCACACCGCCGGCTTGCCTGCCGCTGTAAAACAATTGCGTATTGTCGATAAAGACACCCTCAGGCGGCAACACGCCGCCGTCAGGAACGTTGAGACCGGGAATATAGAGGCTTCCGCCTCCTTCCGAAGCTTGGGCAGATTGGCCACCAACACAAAGCACAATGCCGGCGCATAGGACGTACAGGTTTTGAGTCAGCCGTCTCGCCATCTAACGCAGCCCCCTGTGTCATGGCATGATGACGCGATCTTCGCTCGCGCTTCAGCGAACAAGTGCAATCAACGCGTCCCCGACAGGAATTAGTGCATCGCAAGTATTGAAACGCAAGCGGCAAATAGGATGTCGCCGAGATACCATATGATTTCAGCCACCGCGCACCGCCCGCTCTCAACCGAAGAAAGAGATGCTCGACTAAACCTGTTACAGGCCGTCTTCCTGCAAATGTAGATTCGGTGAAAATCGAATCAGTCTGATGGAAGCCTCAATACCAAGACTATCAGGAGCTTCGAAGCGAACGCTTGCGCGCTTCGAGGAGCTTGTTGTCTAGCCTTCCGGCAGTGAATCATCCAGACGGTCGGTGCGGCGGACGGCGGGAAACAGCCAGATCCAGCTCAATGCCGCCAGCATGGCGAGCATGCCGCCGACGATGACGGTCGGCACACCGCCGATGACATGCGCCACCATGCCGGATTCGAATTCGCCAAGATCGTTCGAGGCGCTCGTCGTCACTGAATGGACGGCCG